>ERZ1673749.1916-NODE-1916-length-12145-cov-6.185525_pt1 | contig 12145 bp, 9 predicted proteins | sample MGYA00580204_ERZ1673749 | MGnify/ENA primary metagenome ERZ1673749 (study PRJEB41218, sample SAMN15661745) | gut metagenome | host: Homo sapiens | place: Canada: London | collected 2015-08-20/2019-03-30 | study: EMG produced TPA metagenomics assembly of...
CCGTTCTGGATGAGGGCGGTGTAGTTTTCAAACAGGACAAAGGAGGCGTCCTGCGTCCCTTTCAGATAGTTGTAGTCGGTAAAGCTGTATACAAAGGTAAAAATCAGCGGGTAGGCCGTCATCACCAGCAGCACGATCATGGTGGGGGTCAGCATCCCCAGGCCGAACCGGGCGGTGGCGGCGCTGGCGCCGTTTATCTTGGCGATTTTATTTCTCTTCATAACAATGGCCTCACATATTCGAGCAGTATCCTGTCCGGCCGGTGTGGGAAGGAAACCGGCCGGGACGCCGCGGGGCGTCCCGGCCGCCGGCACGTTTACAGGGGGATTCGCGAAAGGGGCTTAGCCAGCCATCAGCTGCTCCAGCTGCTCCTGGGCGTAGGACAGGGCCTCGTCCAGGGTCTTAGTGCCCTGAATCACATTGTCCATCTCCGTGCCCAGAATGTTGGTGAACTCCGTCCACTCCTCGATCACCGGGCGGTACACGCCGGTCTCCAGGGCGCCGCAGACGGTCTCCAGGTGGGGATAGGTCTCCAGCACGGTGGGATCGGTCAGGCAGCTGTACCGGCAGGGCACGCCGTTGTTCTCAATGGAGGCCAGCTGCACCTCGGGGCTCATGACGTACTCCAGCAGCTCCAGGGCCAGGTCCTTGTGGGGGGCGTTGTCGGGGATGCCGATGCACCACACGCCCTGCAGGGCCACGGCGTCCACAGGCGCGGAGTCGTCGGTCAGCTTGGTGGGGATGGTGGTATAGTTGGCAGGACCGTCAGCAGTGGGGGTGTACCAGCCGGGCCAGATCTGGGCCAGGGCGGTCTCGCCGGAGGTCACGGAAGCCACGATGTCGTCCTTGTCCAGGGTGCTGCCCAGGGCGTACAGGTCCAGGTACTCCTGCATGGCGGCCTTGAACTCGGGAGTGTCAACGGTGGGGTTGTTGTTCTCATCCACGACCCAGCCGCCGTGGACAACCAGGTGGGGCAGGAAGTCGGACAGGATGTTGTCGGCGCTGCCGCCGCGGATCAGGAAACCGTTCTTGTTGGAGTCGGCCGCCTTGGTCTTCTGGGCGATGTCCATCAGATCCGCGAAGGAGTCGATATCCTCGGGGGCGTAGCCGGCGTCCGCCAGCAGCTGCTTGTTGTACATCATGACCGTCACGTTGCCGTAGTAGGGAGCCAGGTAGATGTCCTCGCCCACCTTGCAGATGGTGGTGGTGGCGGGAATGATGTCGTCGTCAAAGCTGTATCCCATCTCGCTGAGGTTGGCCAGTACGCCGTTCTCAGTGAACTCGGCCATCCAGGAGCCGTCCACCATGCACAGGTCGTAGGTGCCAACTTCGTTGACGGCATCCAGGGCGATGCCGGTGTGCAGGTCGTCGAAGGACATGAGCATCACTTCGATGTCCACGTTGTGCTCCGCTTCAAAGGGGGCCAGGCTGGCCTCCAGGGACTCGCCGTAGGCGCCGCCCCGCAGGATCAGGGTCATCTTGGTGGGCTCGCCGGAAGTGCTGCCCTCGCTGCCTTCATCGGCCGTGTCCTCTCCACCGCCGCCGCAGGCCGCCAGAGACAGCGTCATGGCCAGCGCCAGGACCAGGGTAAGCAGTTTTTTCATTTCGTTTCCTCCTACTCTTTTCCGCTTGATGTTGTGTCAGGGATCGGAAGTGCGATGTATTTTGTTACTCTTTGACAGCACCGCTTGACAATCCGGAGATCAAGTAGTTCTGCGCAAAGATCACAAACAGGGTGATGGGGATGACAGACACCACGCCGCCTGCGGCCACCAGGCCAAAGTTGGTCAGGTTGTCCTCCGTGTTCAGCACCGACAGCGCCAGGGGCACGGTGTAGTTGCTGGGGCTGCGGGTAAAGATGACCGTGTAGGTGTACTCATTCCAGGCGTACATGAAGGACAGCATGGCTACCGCGGCGATACCCGGCGCCACCAGGGGCAGGACGATCTTGCGGAAGAGCTGCCACTCTGTGGCGCCGTCCACCTTGGCGCTCTCCTCCACCTCCTCCGGCAGGTCCTGGAAAAAGCTGATGAGGAACCAGATAATCAGCGGCACGTTGATGAGCACGCAGGCCAGCGTCACCGGGATCTTGGTGTTCAACAGGCCGATCTTGCTGAACATGGTGTACAGGGGGATGGTGAAGGCCACCGGAGGCAGCACGCGGACCAGCAGCACCCAATAGGTCATTGGCCGCTTCAGCCCGAAGCGGAATCTCCGCCGGGCCAGGATATAGGCGGCGCAGATTCCCACGATCAGCGACAGCACCAGGGAGCTCAGCGTGGTCTGCAGGCTGTTGATGGCGGCCTGGCCGAAGCCCTTGCTGACAAACAGGCTGATAAAATGCTCAATGGTGAGGGACTGCGGGATCAGGGAGATATGCCCCTGCATCTCCGATGTGGGGCGGATGGCCATGGCCACCAGCCAATAGATGGGAAACAGGGCGATCACCAACAGCAGGGCGCAGCCCAGGACTTTTCCCACTGTCCCGGCTCTTTTTCTCGCTTTCATATCCTCTCCTCCTCGTTTTTGCGCATGGCAAAATTCCCGCCGCGCACCCGCGGCATTCTGTATTTTTCCAAAGTACGGGTCAACTGGAGCCGCGCACCCGCAGCTCTGTGGGCACCACCGTGACCTGGGGGACGTCCGTCTCCCCTGCCAGCAGCGCCTGGAGCCGCGCCACGCTCAACTCCCCCATCCGGCGGCAGTCGATGTGGACGGAGGTGAGCTCCGGCTCCAGCATCCCGCAGGCGGAGCTGTCGTCTAGTCCCGTCACCGCCAGGTCCTCCGGCACCCGCAGGCCCAGGCGGAGGGCGGCCTTCATGGCTCCGGCGGCCATCACGTCGTTTCCGCCGAAGATAGCCGTGGGCCGGTCCTGCCGGGACAGCAGCTCCAGGCAGGCCTCTGCGGCACTCTCCACCGTGGGATCGCACAGCTTGATGTGCCGGGTGTCTGCCGGCAGGCCGTGGGCCTGGGTGACTTCCAGAAAGGCCCGGTACCGCTCTCCCAGTATATAGGGGGAGAAGCGCCCTGCCAGCATGGCGATGTTCCGATGACCCCGGCCGATCAGGTGCTCCAGCGCCTGGCGGACCCCGCCGTATTCGTCCGACACCACGCAGGGAATGTCCAGTCCCTGGATGCGGTTGTTTACCAGTACCACGGCCAGATCCCGGTTCTGGAGCTCTGCGATCATATCCGGTCGGGCATTGCCGCCCAGGATCACACCCTCCACCTGTTTGTTTTTGGAGGTGTTGGAGGCCGTGTCCCAGTCCGCAGCGGTGGAAATGACCAACTCAAAGTCACTTCGGTTCGTCTCCCGCATGATCCCGGTGCAGATGCCGGCGTAGAATTCGTCCAGGATCGTGGCCCCCTCCTTACAGATCAGGAAGGCGATCTTGTCCGTTCGCTGGCGGGCCATGGCCCGGGCGATGGCATTTGGAGAGTAGTGGAGCACTTCCGCTGCTTCAAACACCTTCCGGCGGGTGTCCTCCCGGACCCGCTCCGGATTGGAGAACGCGCGGGACACGGTGGCGATGGAAACTCCGGACAGTCTGGAGACATCATAGATGGTTGGATTCACGGTCACGCCCCTTTTCGCGTAAGCGTTTTCATATTTTTCGTAGGAAAATAACAGTTTTTTTGTTGTAAAGCTTCCAGTGTTTTCCTGAATCAAGTCAACTTTAACACTTTTTTGTGGTGGAAGCAAGGGATTCTTTGTATTTAATGTACATTTTACACAGGCGTAGAAAAGCTCTAACATTCCTTGTATAGATCGGCAGAAATGTAACCGCTTCCATTAAAAGCACTTATGACAGATGATACTGCTCCGGGAATGTGAGAGGTGCTTCTCTCCAGGCTTGTCTTTTTCCCGCGCCTATATTATACTGTTCACGGAATTCTCAGGAAAAGAGCTGATGGGATGTACAGAGCCAGGTCCGCCCTCCGCCATGGGCAGATGTCCGAGGCATTTTCCACCATGGTTTTTCTGACCCTGTCCGGCGGGCTGCAGGACGCTTACACCTACTGCATCCGGGGACAGGTTTTCGCCAATGCCCAGACGGGAAACATCGTTCTTATGAGCCAGCGGGCCTTTGCCGGGGATCTGGCCGGCGTCCTCCGGTATCTGATCCCGCTGCTGGCCTTTGCGCTGGGCGTCTTTGCTGCGGAGATGGTCCGCCGCCGCTGTCAGGAGATTTCCAGGCTCCACTGGCGGCAGATGGTGGTGCTGGCTGAGATCGGCCTGCTGCTGGGCGTGGGATTCCTCCCATCGTCCTGGGATGCGCCGGCCAACGCGCTGGTGTCCTTCACCTGCGCCATGCAGGTCCAGGCGTTCCGCAAGGTCAACGGCAGCGCATACGCCAGTACCATGTGCATCGGCAATCTCCGCAGCGGGGTGGACGCCTTCTGCGCCTACTGGGACACCCGGGACCGGACCGCCCTGCGGAAGGCCGGCCGCTACTTCGCCGTCATCCTCATTTTTGCCCTGGGGGCCGGATTCGGCGGCGTTGCCTCCCAGCTCTGGGGAACAGGGGCCATCTGGGCTAGCTGTCTGCTGCTGGCCGTCAGTTTTCTTCTGATGTTCCGGCAGGAGATCCAGGCGGAAGCGGACTGCTGAGGATGCGGGGAACGGCCTCCATCCGGATTTCACACCAATAATGATATGATGAGGAGAATGAGAACCATGTCTGAAACAGCCAAAATGCTCCATGTGAATCTGGCCCCCGGAGAGGCGGGCCGCTACGCCATCGTCCCCGGGGATCCGGACCGGTGCGAGCTGATCGCTGCCCACCTGGACAACCCCCGCATGGTGACCCGGAAGCGGGAGTTCACCACCTGGGAGGGCACGCTGGATGGAGAGCGGGTCACCGTTACCTCCACCGGTATCGGGGGGCCCTCCACCGCCATCTGCGTGGAGGAGCTCCATAAGTGCGGGGCGGATACCTTCATCCGGGTGGGCACCTGCGCCTCCACCTGCGCCGACGTCCAGTGCGGGGACATCGTGGTGGTCAGCGGCAGTGTCCGCATGGACGGCACCAGCCTCCACTACCTGCCCATGGAGTTCCCTGCCGTCCCCAGCTACCAGCTGCTGAAGGCTCTGGAGGAGAGCTCTGTGTCTCTGGGCTTTCACACCACGGTGGGCGTCAGCATCACCAAGGACTCCTTTTACACGCAGGCGGAGCCGGAGACGAAGCCGGTGTCCGATGATCTGATCCGCCGCTGGCAGAGCTATGTCCGGGGCGGTGCCGTCTGCACCTCCATGGAGGAGTCCATCCTCTTCTCTGTGGGCTCCAGCCTGGGGATCCGCACCGCCTCCATCCTGGTATCAGCCACCAATTTCGACGGGTCCGTCTCCAAGCGCAACAGCGCCGACGTCTATCCCACCGACAGCATCCAGAAGCCCATCCTCTCCGCCATCGAAGCCCTGCGCCGGATCATCCGGCAGGACAAGGGCTGATCTCCCTCCGGATATCAAAACCGCCCCGTGCCGCAGGCACGGGGCGGTCCTTTTATATCACATCTCTCCGCCGTACTCCCAGCGGTATTCCTCCAGCTCTTCCGCGTCCCGGTCATCCAGGGCGTGAAGGCCGCCCCGGCCCTCCATGTGGTGGGTCAGCTCATGGGACAGGGTGGTGTACAGCTCGTCCTCCCATGTTTCCTGGCCCCAGTCCTCCCGCTCTGCAAGGGCGGCAAAGGAGCCGTAGTACAGGTTGATATACTGGCCCAGCAGGTCATCGCAGTACTCCCCCAGGATATACATCTCGCCCTCCGGGAACTCCGGGTCCGGCTTGGCCTCCTCCAGCAGGTTGATCCCGCCGTTGAGGCCGTCGAACAACGTCGCCGGGAAACTGTCTGCCATGTCGTCCAGCAGGTCGTTCACCCGGTCGATGGTCAGGATCATGGCTGTTTCCCTCCTCACGCCTTGGGCACCTGCTTCATGCTGAGGCCGATGCGCTTTTTCTTCTCGTCCACCTCCAGCACCACCACCTGGACGATGTCTCCCACAGACACCACCTCCGAGGGGTGTTTGATAAACTTCTGGGACACCTGGGAGATGTGGACCAGCCCGTCCTGGTGGACGCCGATGTCCACGAACACGCCGAAGTCGATGACATTCCGCACCGTGCCCGTCAGCACCATGCCGGGCTTCAGGTCCTTCATCTCCAGCACGTCGGTGCGGAGGATGGGCTTGGGCAGCTCGTCCCGGATGTCCCGGCCGGGCTTCATCAGCTCCGCCGCCACGTCCCGCAATGTGGGCACGCCCACGCCGCAGTCCGCCGCCGCCCGGTCCTCGCCGTAGGTCCTGATCTGGGCGTTCAGATCTCCCAGCTTCCCATCCCGCACGTCCGTGAGGGTGTGGCCGGTGAGGGAGAGCAATTTCTCCGCCGCGGCGTAGCTCTCCGGGTGGACGGCGGTGTTGTCCAGCACGGAGCGGCTCTCCGGCACCCGCAGGAAGCCGGCGCACTGCTCAAAGGCCTTGGGCCCCAGCTTGGGCACTTTCAAAATCTGCTTCCGGGAAGTGAAGGGGCCGTTTTCCTCCCGGTAGGCCACCACATTTTTCGCCGTGGTCGCGTTCAGCCCCGCCACACGCTGAAGCAGGGAGGGGGAGGCGGTATTCACGTCCACGCCCACGGCGTTCACACAGTCCTCCACCACACCGTTCAAAGCCTCGTCCAGCCGCTTGGGGGGCATGTCGTGCTGGTACTGTCCCACGCCGATGGCCTTGGGGTCGATCTTCACCAGCTCCGCCAGAGGGTCCTGGAGGCGCCGGGCAATGGACACGGCGGAGCGGAGGTTCACATCGTACTGGGGGAACTCCTCCGCCGCCAGGGGGCTGGCGGAGTACACGCTGGCCCCGGCCTCGCTGACGATCATGTAGCTGACATGGGCGCCAGCCTCATTCACCTGCCGGATCAGCTTCACCGCCATCTGCTCCGTCTCCCGGCTGGCTGTGCCGTTGCCGATGGCGATGTGCTCCACGCCGTGCTTTCGGATCAGCTTTGCCAGGGCGGCGATAGCCTCGTTCTCCTGCCGCTCACCGTAGGTGGGGTATACCACGGCGGTGTCCAGCACTTTGCCCGTGCCGTCCACCACCGCCACCTTGCAGCCCATCCGGTACCCCGGGTCCAGGCCCATGGTGACCCTGCCCTTCACCGGGGGCTGCATCAGCAGGGGCTTCAGATTCAGGGCGAACTGGCCGATGGCCCCCTCGTCCGCCCGCTCCGTCAGGTCGGAGCGAGCCTCCCGCTCCAGGGCGGGGAAGATCAGGCGGTCGTATGCGTCCTCCGCCGCGGACTTGATAAATTCCATTGCGGCGCTGCCGGGGACGATCACATGCCGCCGGACGGCCTGGAGGGCCCGGTCCCGGTCCAGCTCCACGCGGACCTTCAGAAAGCCCTCCTTCTCCCCCCGGTTGACGGCCAGGATCTGGTGACCCTGAAGCCGGGAGAGGGCCTGGGAGAAGTCGTAGTACAGCCGGTAGACAGAGTCCTCCTCCACCGCCGCCTGGGAGCAGAGCTTTCCCTCCCGCTCCAGGAGGGTGCGGAGGGTCTTGCGGAGGGCGGCGTCGTCGCTGATGGTCTCGGCGATGATGTCGGAGGCGCCGGAGAGGGCGTCCTCCACCGTCTCCACGCCCTTTTCGGCATCCACATACCGGGCGGCCTCCGCCGTCGGGTCCGGGCAGTCCGGCCCCTGGGCAAACAGCAGTTCCGCCAAAGGCGCCAGGCCCTTTTCCCGGGCAATGGTGGCCCGGGTGCGGCGCTTCTGCTTGTAGGGGCGGTACAGGTCCTCCACCTCCGCCAGCGTCCGGGCGGCGTCGATGGCGGCGGAGAGTTCCTCCGTCAGCTTGCCCTGTTCCTCGATAGACCGCTTCACCGCCTCCCGGCGTTCCGCCAGGTTCCGCAGGTACTGGAGGCGCTCCTCCAGATTCCGCAGGGCGGTGTCGTCCATGGCGCCGTGAAGCTCCTTGCGGTAGCGGGCGATGAAGGGAATGGTGTTGCCCTCGTCCAGAAGGCGGACCACGTTTTCCACATGGCGGGGGTCTTTGTCCAGCTCAGATGCCAGTTGTTGAATGAGATCCTGCATGCTCCTGTTCCTTTCCTGATAAATCGCTGTTTATGATGAAGAGCAGTCCCGCTTTCCACACCGGAAACGGGACTGCTTCCCCAGAGATCGCGTTGTGTTTCTTATGCGTATGGTGTTCCGCCCTTACCGATCATCCAGCTGCTCCAGAGAGTCGTAACACCATGTCCTGAATAACTGGCAATAGGCCCGGAATCCCTTCTGCCCGATCAGGTAAATATTCGGCATATAGCGCATCCGCTTCCGCGCGTAAGCGATCCGCTCAAGGCCATTGTCCAAGGCCGTATGATTGCTGAGCGCCACTTCTACGTTCTGGCGTTCCGCCTGTTCCATAAAATGTTCCAGAGACCGCAGGTATTGGATCGTGCCGTGTCGGCTCATGGGAGGCGCGGAACCTCCCCAAAGGGCCGCCTGATGGGATACGCCATTCTCTGTTACATTGAAGATATAACTCAATCCTCCCGGTGTGTGTCCGGGGGTCTCATAGACCAGGAGCCGTTTGTCTCCCAGAGCAATGACATCCCCTTCTCCCACATAGACGTCGATGTCATAGTCTTTCCACGTCTCCGGCCTGTCTCGCTTGATGGGCTCTTCCGCCCAAAATCGGTCATCCCGTTGTGAGAGATATGTCTCTGCATGAAACGCCTCCCGGAGCCAGCGTCCGCAGCCGGTGTGATCCACATGTCCATGGGTCAGCACCAGTTTTCGGATCGCGCCGGGGTCCCATCCGGTCTCCCGAACCGCAGAAATGATCGCATCAAACGCCTGCTGGCAGGGCCAGATCGCGTCCAGCACGATCAGTCCCTCCGAAGAGCGCAGGACGAAACAGTTTGTCTCTTTCTGCGCAATAATCAGAAGATCGTCAAAAATCCGTGCGTGCGTAAAGAAGGACATATCCTCCATATTCCGAAAGGTCTCTGCTGTGATCTGTGGCCGGTCATCTCGCATACTGACAACATTCCTTTCTATTCCATCAGAAAATGTTACAGATGAGCCGCGGCACAGTGTCAGTTCAATTTTGATTGAGAGCAGAATTTGAGAACCCGTTTCTATGAGAGTTTTCGGTGAAACTGGTCCATCCGCTATGCTCTGTGCAACGTCTCACCTATTGCTTGCACAGAGCCCCGGCGATTCTTCGCCGGCAGCATCCTCTGTTTCTTCATGGTCCACCTCATCCGAAAGCGCAGGTCATTTCATTTGTGATACAGCTTCTTCGTCTCGTACCGGGCCTCGCAGCTGACGTTGATGCCCAGGCGGCGCAGAAGGTTTTCGTCCACCTCGCTGAGGATCACCGTGAAGTGGGCGTCGCAGCCCCGGAGCTTGGGCAACTGCTGCTGAGCCAGCTCCGCCAGGGGGTTGGTCAGGGCGGAGATGGTGAGCGCCATCAGCACTTCATCCGTGTGGAGCCGGGGATTCTTGTGGCCCAGGTACTGGGTCTTCAGCCGGCACACCGGCTCCAGCACCTGGGCGGAGATCAGCTCGAACTGGTCACCGATGCCGCCCACGGCCTTCAGCGCGTTCAGCAGCAGGGCGGAGGCCGCCCCCAGGGTGTCGGAGGTCTTGCCGGTGACCACCCGGCCGTCTGGCAGCACCATGGCGCCGGCAGGGCCGCCGGTGGTCTCCGCCTTCAGCAGGGCAGCGGACACCGCCGGGCAGATGTCCGGTGTGACGCTCGCCTGTTGCATCACCAGCTCCAGCTTCCGCACCGGCTCGTCCCCGGCTTTGCCCCGCAGCCGCTCCACGCAGGCGGTGTAGTAGCGCCGCAGGATCTCCATGCGGCTGGCGGCGCAGCACACCGCGTCGTCACAGATGCAGTTGCCAACCATGTTCACTCCCATGTCCGTGGGGGACTGGTAGGGGGACGTGCCCTGGATCTTCTCAAAGATGGCGTTCAGCACCGGGAAGATCTCCACATCCCGGTTGTAGTTGACGGCAGTCTTGCCATAGGCCTCCAGATGGAAGGGGTCAATCATGTTCACGTCGTTCAGATCCGCCGTGGCCGCCTCGTAGGCCAGATTCACCGGATGCTTGAGGGGCAGGTTCCAGATGGGGAAGGTCTCGAACTTGGCGTAGCCCGCAGCGATGCCCCGCTTGTAGTCGTGGTAGAGCTGGGAGAGGCAGGTGGCCATCTTGCCGCTGCCGGGGCCCGGCGCCGTCACCACCACCAGCGGGTGCGTGGTCTCCACATACTCATTCTTTCCAAGGCCCTCGTCGCTGACAATGTGCTGCACGTCGGAGGGGTAGCCCGCGATGGGATAGTGGCGGTAGCACCGGATGCCCAGGGTGGTCAACCGCTTCAAAAAGGCGTCCGCCGCCCCCTGGCCGCTGTACCGGCTCATCACCACGCCGCCCACATAGAAGCCCATGCCCCGGAAGATGTCGATCAGCCGCAGCACGTCGTCGTCATAGGTGATGCCCAGGTCCCCCCGGACCTTGTTTTTCTCGATGTCTGCGGCGTTAATGGCAATGAGGATCTCCACGTCGTCCTGCAGCTGCTGGAGCATCCGGATCTTGCTGTCCGGCTCGAATCCCGGCAGCACCCGGGAGGCGTGGTAGTCGTCGAACAGCTTGCCGCCGAACTCCAGATACAGCTTGCCGCCGAACTGGGCGATGCGCTTTTTGATCTGCTCGGACTGGGTGGTGAGGTACTTCTGATTGTCAAAACCGATGGCCGGCATACGATCTTCCCCTTTTCTCTCTGATTGTTCAAAATCCGGTGATAGTATACCACACCCTGTCCCGTTTTGGAAGTGGAGAACCAAGGCTTTTCCGCCGCGCCCTGCATCTTGCAGGCGTCCAGCTCCCATGGTACAATCAGCGGAGAATTTGCAGGGAGGGGATCCAGATGCGCAACACCTTTGACCGCTTCAATGGCCGGCACCAGGACTATCAGGCCGCCAGACCTTCTTATGCCCAGGAATTCCTGGACTGGCTGGGAGAGCTGTACGCGCCGCCGGAGCGCTATACAGCGGCGGACATCGGATCCGGCACCGGCAAGCTCTCCGCCCAGCTGCTGGCAGCGGGCTTCCGCGTCTGCGGCGTGGAGCCGAATCCGGATATGCGGGGGGCGGCGGAGGCGCTTCTGGGCGGCGATTCCCGGTTCTCCTCCTTAAATGGAACGGACCATGATACCGGGCTGCCGGACCGGTCCGTGGACATGGTCGCAGCGGCCCAGGCCTTCCACTGGTTCGACGGTCCTGCCTTTGCGCGGGAGTGCCGCCGGATCCTGCGTCCCGGCGGGCGGGCCGTTCTCGTCTGGAACGTCCGCGGGTCTGCACCGGTGAACCAGGCCTTGGCCCAGGTCTTTCGGGAGCACTGTCCGAGCTTTCACGGATTCACCGGCGGGATGGGGGAGGACGACCCCCGCATCCGGGATTTTTTCGGCGGGGCGTATGAAAAGCGGCGGTTCCCCAATCCCCTGACGCTGGACCGGGACCGATTCCTCCGGCGGTGCTTTTCCAGCTCCTATGCCCTGCGGGAGGGAGACGCGGATTACGAAGCATTTCGGGCGGCGCTGGAGGCGCTGTTCGACACTTTCGCCTCCGGCGGGCAACTGATTCAGCCCAACGAGACTGTGGCCTATGTGGGGATCCCCGCCGCTCCCCGGGGATGAGGCATTTCCAGAATTGAAAGGTCGACCTTATCAGAAAAAATAATGCTTATTATTACAAGTTCAGGCTTTACTTATGGAAAATCAGCCGATATAATAACTAAGGTTGGGCATCTTTGGAGAAAAGGTCGACCTGACCGGAGTGTCTGTAAATCAAAACCGGGAGGTTTTTGGATATGTCAAATTGTGCCATCGTGGGAATCAACTGGGGAGACGAGGGCAAGGGCCGCATGGTAGACCTGGTGACCGCGGACTACGACGTGGTGGTCCGCTATCAGGGCGGCGGCAACGCCGGCCATACCGTGGTGAACGAGTTCGGCAAGTTTGCCCTGCACCTGCTGCCCTCCGGCATCTTCCGCAAGGGTGTGGTGAACATCCTGGGCAACGGCGTGGCTCTGGATTGCGAGAGCCTGTGGACCGAGATGTCCGACGTCATGGACCAGGGCGTGGCCATCACGC
>ERZ1673749.1917-NODE-1917-length-12142-cov-5.601224_pt1 | contig 12142 bp, 10 predicted proteins | sample MGYA00580204_ERZ1673749 | MGnify/ENA primary metagenome ERZ1673749 (study PRJEB41218, sample SAMN15661745) | gut metagenome | host: Homo sapiens | place: Canada: London | collected 2015-08-20/2019-03-30 | study: EMG produced TPA metagenomics assembly of...
TCCACGATCATCTTGTGCTTTTCCATCATATCCAGGAAGGCGTCCACCAGCTCGTCGTCAGGAATGGTGATGATGTCGTCGATATTTTTCTGGAGATAGGGGAAAATCTGGTCGCCGGGGGTTTTGACGGCCACGCCGTCGGCGATGGTCTCCACCCGGTCCAGGGTGACCACATGGCCGGCGTCCAGGCTGGCCTTCATGGAGGCCGCGCCGGAGGGCTCCACGCCGATGACCGTCACATTGGGGTTGAGGAGCTTGGCCAGGGTGGACACGCCGGTGGCCAGTCCGCCGCCGCCGATGGGCACCAGAATCACATCCACGTCGGGCAGATCCTGAAAGATCTCATAGGAAATGGTGCCCTGGCCGGTGGCGATGGCCAGGTCGTTGAAGGGGTGGACGTAGGTGAGCCCCTCCTCCTCCGACAGCTTGGCGGCCAGCTCCGCCGCGTCGTCGAAGGTCTCCCCGTGGAGCACCACCTTGGCCCCGTAGTCCTTCGTGTTGTTGACCTTTACCAGCGGGGTTGTAGTGGGCATGACGATGGTGGCGGACACCCCGGCGGCCTGGGCGGCGTAGGCCACGCCCTGGGCGTGGTTGCCCGCAGAGGCGGTGACCAGCCCCCGGGCCTTCTCCTCGTCGCTGAGGGTGCTGATCTTATAGTAGGCGCCCCGGATCTTGTAGGCCCCGGTGACCTGCATATTCTCCGGCTTGATATAGATCTGGTTGCCGGTGGCCTTGGAAAAGGCGGGACTGTAGACTAGACTGGTGTTGCGGATCACCCCGGATAGCACGCCGCGGGCCTCCTTGAATTCCTTTAATGTCAGCATGGGGCAGACTTCCTCTCCGTATCATACCATATTTCCTTCTATCATAATGACTTTTCCGCCCAAAGTCAACGTGTTATTGACACCTGGGGCGGGGAAAGGTACAATGAAGCTAACCTCGTTTTTGGAGGAAATGTCAATGGCGAAAATTGTGAAAAAATCTCCGGCCCCCCTCTATCTGGCGGCGGCGGTGTGGGCGGCGTGGGCCGTGCTGGCCCCCCTGTATGCCTGGTGGCATTTTGCGCTGGCGGCGGCGGTCTCGGCGGTCGCCTGGCTGGGGGGGCGGAAGCTCTTTCCCGACAAGGTGCTGATCCTGCCCGACCCGGAGCCCGCGCCGGAGCCGGAACCGGAACCGGAGCATGCTGCGCCGGAGGACCCACTGGCCGTCGAGCGGGCGCGGGCGCTGGCCGAGCTGCGGCGGCTGGACGAGAACATCGAGGACGCCAAGCTCTCCGCCCAGATTGTCCACATGGAGGAGGTCACCGGCAAGATCTTCGACATCGTGGCCGGGCAGCCGGCCAAGCTGCCCCAGCTCCGCCGGTTTCTGAACTACTATCTGCCCACCACCCTCAAGCTGCTCAACGCCTATGACCGCATGGGGGCAGCCGGGGTGGAGGGGGCCAACATCGACGGCACCATGGGCCGCATCGACGCCATGATGGACAAAGTGGTGGAGGCCTTTGACAAGCAGCTCGACGCCCTGTTCGCCGACGAGGCGCTGGATATATCCACAGACATCACCGTTCTGGAGCAGATGCTGGCCCAAGAGGGGCTCGGCGGAATGCAGATGGGACAATCATAACAATGGAGGAACTGCGATATGGCTGACAAGACGGATTTTACCCCGGAACTGACCCTCACTCCCAACCTGGACGCCGCAGCGGCGGCGGAGGCACCCCAGGCCCCCGAGGCGCCCGCCCTCACCCTGGACCCCACCGGGGCGGTGGATGCGGCCGCGGCCCAGAAGGCCAAGGATGAGCAGGCCATCCAGCTCGACGAGAGCAAGCTCACCGAGGCGGAGCGGAAGATGGTGGACGACTTTGCCAAGCAGATCGACCTGACCGACTCCAACGTGGTGCTCCAGTACGGCGCGGCGGCCCAGAAGAACATCGCCGGCTTTTCCGAGAGCACCCTCAACTCCGTGCGCACCAAGGATCTGGGGGAGATCGGCCAGGCCCTGTCCTCCCTGGTGGTGGAGCTGAAGGGCTTCGGCAAGGAGGAGGACGAGAAGGGCATCTTCGGCTTTTTCAAAAAGAAGAAAAACGAGCTGGAGGCCATGAAGGTGGCCTACACCAAGGCGGAGGCCAACGTGGACAAGATCGCCGAGGTGCTGGAGGGCCATCAGGTGACCCTGATGAAGGACATCGCCATGCTGGACCAGATGTACGAGCTCAACACCAAGTATTACAAGGAGCTGACCATGTATATTCTGGCGGGCAAGAAGCGCCTGAACCAGGTCCGCGCCAACGAGCTGGAGCAGCTCCGCCAGAAGGCGGCCCAGTCCGGCACCCAGGAGGACGCCCAGGCCTACAACGACCTGACCAACATGTGCAGCCGCTTTGAGAAGAAGCTCCACGATCTGGAGCTCACCCGCATGATCTCCATCCAGATGGGCCCCCAGACCCGGCTGATCCAAAACAACGACACCCTGATGCTGGAGAAGATCCAGTCCTCCCTGGTGAACACCATCCCCCTGTGGAAGAGCCAGATGGTGCTCTCCCTGGGCCTGGAGCACTCCCGCCAGGCCACCGCGGCCCAGAGCGCGGTGACCAACATGACCAACGAGCTGCTGAAGAAGAACGCCGACATGCTCAAGATGGGCACCATCGAGACCGCCCGGGAGGCCGAGCGGAGCGTGGTGGATATCCAGACCCTCCAGCACACCAATGAGCAGCTCATCTCCACCCTGGATGAGGTCATGAACATCCAGCGGGAGGGGGCCCAGAAGCGCCGGGAGGCCGAGGCCGAGCTGGGGAGAATCGAGGGCCAGCTCAAGCAGAAGCTCCTGGAGCTGCGGGGCTAAGCTCCGCCCGACACATTTGAGTGAGGGAATCCCATGAAATTTCTGAAAACCCACACCGGCGCTATGGTGGTGCTGGCGGTGGTCATTGTCCTGTCCGTCCTGCTGGGCTCCCACCGCTCCCTGGTTCAGGCCAGGGAGAGGGTGGAGGCGCAGTTTGCGCCCATCGCCGGTGATCTCCAGGACTGCCTGGACATCACCGCCAACCTGCTCACCGTGGCGGGGCGGTACTTGGACGAGGGTGAGCTGGGCGAGCTGACGGACAGCCGGGCGGCCCTGGCGGAGAGCGGCGGCATCACCGAGGCCCACGCGGCGTATGAGCGCCTGCTGGGAGACGCGGAGACCGTCTTTCTCAAGCTGGAGGACTGCGCCCTGAGCGGACGGGACGCGGACTACGTGAAGGGGTTCCGCACCGACCTGGCTGCCGAGCAGGACACCATCGCCCGGGACGGCTACAACGCCGCCGCCGACCGCTACAACGAGCGGGTGCTGGGGGGCTTCCCCGCCAGAGTGCTGGGGACGCTCACCTTTGTGCGCCCGGCGGAGACCTTCCGATGAGAGGAGCGAGAGGCATGAGACGACAGCTTGCGGCGGCCCTGCTGGGCGCGGCTCTCCTGACGGGGGGAGCCCAGGCCGTGGCGGAGCCCACCGCCGCCCGCTATGTGGCGGACGAGGCGGACGTGCTCAGCAGCGAGACCGAGCAGTACATCATTGACAAAAACCAGTCTCTCTTTGAGGACACCGGCGGCGAGATCGTGGTGGTGTCGGTGGATTTTATGGACGGCATGGATGCCGCCGACTACGCCATGGCCGTGGCGGAGAGCTGGGGCGGCATCGGTGACGAGAGTCTGAACAACGGCTTTCTGCTGGTGTACGCCGTGGGAGAGAACAAGGTGTGGGCCATGGCGGGCTCCGGAATCGAAGACGCCCTCCCAGCCTCAAAAATCGAGGGCTGGCTGGAGGCGGACTTCTACGGCGGCTACGACGCCGGAGAATACGACAGCGCCACCCGCGCTTTTTTCGACGACGTGTATGGCTGGTATGAGAGCTATTATGGCACATCTGCGGGGAGTGTGGTCCCGTCTGAGCCCGGGCGCGACTTTGTCTATTACCCTGAGCCGGAGAATGACTATGTGTTCGCTGTGGTCGGACAGATGGGGCTGTTTCTGCTGATCCTCCTGGTGGTGGTCGTGGTGTGCGCCGCCGACGGCTGGCGCTACCGCCGCTACCGGCGGCGCTACCTGCTGCCCGGCATGCCTCCCCCGCCCTATGTCTACCGGCCCTTTATCTTCGGCCGGCCCCACCGGCCCCGCCCGCCCCGGCCCCCCAGGGGGCCCCGTCCGCCCATGGGCGGCGGCTTCCGCCCGGGTGGGGGCTTTCGCGGCGGCGGCGCGGGCCGCTCCGGAGGCGGCTTCTCCCGCGGAGGTGGGTTCCGCAGCGGCGGTAGCTTCCGTGGCGGCGGGTTCCGCGGCGGCGGAGCCGGACGCCGCTGATGCAGCACACAACCGAAGGCCCCGGAGCAAAGCTCCGGGGCCTTCGGCATCCGTTCGGCACATCTGTGTGCTATACTGTCATGGAAAGGGGGGGACGGCCGTGGAGGCGCATATTCTGGTGGCGGAGGACGAGGAGCGTCTGCGCACCATCATCCGGGACTACTTTACCGCCCACGGGCTGACCTGTGCGCTGGCAAAGGACGGAGAGGAGGCCCTGGAGCGGCTGCGGGAGCGGGACTATGACGCGGTGCTGCTGGACGTGCTCATGCCCAACCTGGACGGATTTGCAGTTTGCCGGGCGGTGCGGGAGGGCAACGGCGTGCCCATTCTGTTTCTCACTGCCCTGGGGGGAGAGAAGGATGTGCTCCGGGGGTATGCCCTGGGGGCGGACGACTATGTGACCAAGCCCTTCTCCCTGGCGGTGCTGCTGGCCAAAACCGAGGCGCTTATCCGCCGCAGCCGGGGAGGGGGCGCGGAGACACTCGCCTGCGGGGCGATTACCCTGGAGCCGGGCCGCCGGGCCTGCGCGGTGGGCGGCCGTCCGGTGGCCCTCCCGCCCCGGGAGTACGAGCTGCTGCTCTGCCTGATGCGCAACAAGGGCCAGGTGCTCCGCCGGGAGCAGCTTCTGGACAAGGTGTGGGGCATCGACTTCGAGGGGGGAGACCGGGCGGTGGACGGCCGGATCAAGGCCCTCCGCGCCGCCCTTGGTCCGGCGGGAAAGCAGATCAGGACGGTGTTCAAGGTAGGCTACAAGCTGGAGGAGGGAGCGCATGGATAGGAGGAGAACTGGACCTCTTCGACGGTGGATAGCGACTCCCTTGGCCGCTACATTTGTCCTGCTGTGGCTGGGCACTATGGCCCTGTTCACCCAGTGGAGGTGCCAGCGGCTGGAGGATGACGTGTATACAGCCTACCGCAACGCACGGGACGAGCTGGACAAGCAGTTGGAATACTATCAGAACAATCTGAACAACGGCCTGGGGGCGGAGGCGGAGGCGATCCTGCGGAACAACCTGAGCTCCGCTGCCTTGTACTTGAGCTACCTGGACGGTGGCATGGCTCTGGTGGTGCGGGATGGGGCGGGAGCGGTGATCCGCTCCCAACTGGCCTGGGGCTACGGCCACGAGAACGGCGTGGACGTGGGGGAGCGGTGGTATTTGGAGCTGGACAGCGGCTTGGACGACACCGGGCAGACTGCCCTGGCGGAGTGGATGATGGCCCACCGGAAAGGTGCAGGCTACTCCCTCTATCCTCCGGACAGCGCCGCCGGTGGGGATGGCACCTATGCCCGCCTCACCGGCTGGGTGGAGGAGGGGAACACCCTGTGGGTGAAGCGCATCGAGCTGATCCACCCCGACGGCTCCACGGAGCTGGTGGTGGAGACCCAGCTGGAGGGGGAGCCCACCGACACCGTGGTGCTGCGCCACCTGGAGCTGCGCAGCGCGCTGATGCCCTCTTGGTCTTGGAGTAACAGTACAGGAGGTGAGAACGGCCCTACCGACATGTCCCGGCGGCTGGCCAACATCCGGGAGGCCCAGGCTATTCTTGACCGGGAATTGGCGGGAGAAGACCGGACTGTTCTCCGGGACGGCGGCTTCGCGGGCGGCGGATACAGCGCCGAGACCGGGGAGCTGTACTATGTGGCCGTCCAGTGCGGCGTGCTCATTCCAGCCCTGCGGGAGAATCTTCCCCTCTATGCCAGCACCCTGTTCCTGATGGTGCTGGTACTGCTGGGACTGACCCGGTACTTGTCCCGGCGGGTGACGGAGCCGGTGGAGGAACTCTCCGCCCGAGCAAAGGCGGGAGAGCCATGCCCGGAGGACGGCCCTATCCGGGAATTGAACACACTGGCCACCGCGGTCAACGCCGGCCGGGGGCGGCTGGAGGAGCAGCTCAGCCGGGAACGGGCCTTCACCCGGGCGGCGGCCCATGAGCTGAAGACCCCCCTTGCGGTGCTCCGCACCCACGCGGAGGCGCTGAGGGAGGACATTGCCCCGGCCCGGCGGGGGGAATACCTGGACGTGGTGCTGGACGAGAGCGACCGCATGGCCGCTCTGGTGGGCAGCTTGCTGGAGCTCTCCCGCATGGAGGAGGGCGGGGCGCTGCACCGGGAGGTGCTGGCGATGGACGCCCTGGTGCGGGCGGTCTTTGACCGGCTGGCCCTCCCACTGGAGCGAAAGGGGCTCCACCTGAAGCTGAATCTGGAGCCTGGACAGGTATTCGGCGACCGGGCACGGCTGGAGAGCGCGGTGGAAAACCTGGCCTCCAATGCCCTGCGGTATACGCCGGAGGGGGGCGAGGTGTCGGTGCGGCTGGAACGGGCAGGCGGCTGGCTCCGCTTGGCGGTGGACAACGACGGCCCCAGTCTCACCACCCGGGAGCTGCCCCACCTGTTTGAGCCATTCTACCGGGGGGATGCGGCCCGCAGCCGCGCTACTGGAGGTACGGGGCTGGGGCTGGCCATTGTCAGGACGGCGGCGGCAGCCCACGGGGGGACCTGCTGGGCGGAGAACCGGGCGGGAGGTGTGCGGATCTGGATGGAACTGCCGGCCTTGCAATCAGTCTAGCGGTATGATATGATATCTTCACAAATAAAATGAGAATGTGAGGGATCGCGATGGGCTTCAACCGACCCGAGGCGAAACGGCTGGCCAAGGCAGCCATGCGGAATACCAACCCCAACCCCATGCTGGTGACCCTGGTCTTTGTCCTGTTGACCACTGGAGTGAGCTATCTGGTAGGACTTGTGCTGACAAACCCGATCTATGATGCGCTCTATACGGCATATCTGTACCTGCTGGACGGGGCCTACGACCCGATGTTCATCTTCAAGAGTCTGCTGTCGCCCGGTATGGTGGCAGTGTATATGCTGGTTTCGCTGCTGCTCAATGTATACTTCTGGGTGATGAACTTCGGCTATGCATCCTACGCCCTGCGGATGGCGCGGGGGGAGCAGCCGGGCTACCGGCGGCTGTTTGACGGCTTTGCGGCCCTGGGCCGGGCTATTCTGGTCAGTCTGCTGACCTCCATTTTCCTCAGCCTGTGGGGCCTGCTGTTCATGGTGCCCTATATGGTGGTGATGATCCTTGCCGCCCTGCTGGGGAGCATGGGGCTGATGATGCTGGCCATCCTTCTGCTCATCGGCGGTATGGTGATGATGGTCATTTTCAGTTACCGCTACCGCCTGGCCACCTATTTTCTGCTGGATCACCCCGAGATGGGCGCATTGGAATCCATCACTCAGAGCAAGCAGGCGATGAAGGGGTGGAAGGGGGAGCTGTTCATTTTAGACTGGTCCTTTTTCGGCTGGCTCCTCCTGGTGGCGTTGGTGGAGCTGGTGGGGATCGGCCTGGGCACGCTGTTCAGCCCCGCTCTGGGCACATTGCTGGGTACGGTGGCTGCGGGGGCGTTCAGCCTGTGGCTCAACCCCTACATGAACGGCACGGAGGCCAACTTCTACGACTGGGTGACCCATGGCTCCCTCTCCTACCGGGAGAACAACGGCCCAGGCGGCTACCAGAGCCCCTACGGCAACAACACTCCGGAACTATAATCAAAAGCTCCCTCGGGGTTTGACCCCGAGGGAGCTTTTGGTTATTCCAGAACGGCGCCCCGGGCGGCGGAGGTGACCAATTTCGCATACCGGGCCAGATAGCCGGTCTTGATCTTGGGTTCGGGGCAGATCCACTTGGCCCGCCGGGCGGCCAGGGTGGCCTCGTCCACCTGGAGCTCGATTTTGCAGGCGGGGATATCGATGGAAATGATGTCCCCCTCCTCCACCAGGCCGATGGGGCCGCCCTGGGCGGCCTCGGGGCAGACGTGGCCGATGGAGGCCCCGCGGGTGGCGCCGGAGAAGCGGCCGTCGGTGATGAGGGCCACCGACTCGCCCAGCCCCATGCCGCAGATGGCGGAGGTGGGGTTGAGCATCTCCCGCATACCCGGGCCGCCCTTGGGGCCCTCGTAGCGGATCACCACCACGTCGCCGGGGACGATCTTCCCGGCGTAGATGGCGGTGATGGCCTCCTCCTCGGAGTTGAAGACCCGGGCGGGGCCGGTGTGGAGCATCATCTCAGGGGCCACGGCGGAGCGCTTCACCACGCAGCCCTCGGGGGCCAGGTTGCCCTTGAGCACGGCGATGCCGCCGTCGGCGGAGTAGGGGTTCTCGATGGGGCGGATCAGCTCAGGGTTGCGGTTGACCACGCCCTCCAGGTTCTCGGCCAGGGTCTTTCCGGTGCAGGTGAGCACGCTGGTGTCCAGCAGGCCCTTCTTCGTCAGCTCCTTCATGACGGCGTACACGCCGCCCGCGCCCTCCAGATCCTCCATATAGGTATCCCCGGCGGGGACAAGATGGCACAGGTTGGGGGTTTTGGAGGAGATCTCGTTGGACAGATCCAGATCCAGCTCGATGCCGCACTCGTGGGCGATGGCGGGCAGGTGGAGCATGGTGTTTGTGGAGCAGCCCAGGGCCATGTCCACCGTCTCGGCGTTGTGGAAGGCGGCGGGGGTCATGATGTCCCGGGGGCGGATGTTTTTCGCCACCAGATCCATGATCTGCATACCGGCATGCTTGGCCAGGCGCAGCCGGGCCGACCACACGGCAGGGATGGTGCCGTTGCCCCGCAGGCCCATACCGATGGCCTCGGTGAGACAGTTCATGGAGTTGGCGGTATACATGCCGGAGCAAGAGCCGCAGGTGGGGCATGCGTTGTTCTCATAGTCCTCCACGCCCGCCTCGTCCAGCTTGCCCGCCTTATAGGCCCCGACCGCCTCAAACATGTGGCTCAGGCAGGAGCGGCGTCCGTCCTCCAGCCGCCCGGCCAGCATGGGGCCGCCGGAGCAGAAGATGGTGGGGACGTTCACCCGGGCGGCGGCCATGAGCAAGCCGGGCACGTTCTTGTCGCAGTTGGGGATCATCACCAGGCCGTCGAACTGGTGGGCGATGGCCATGGCCTCGGTGGAATCGGCAATGAGATCCCGGGTGACCAGGGAGTACTTCATGCCGATGTGGCCCATGGCGATGCCGTCGCACACGGCGATGGCGGGGAACTCCACCGGCGTGCCGCCGGCGGCGCGGACGCCCGCCTTGACGGCCTCGGCGATCTTGTCGAGGTTCATGTGGCCGGGGACGATCTCGTTGTAGGAGCACACCACGCCGATGAGGGGGCGCTCCAGCTCCTCCTTGGTGTAGCCCAGGGCGTAGAACAGGGAGCGGTTGGGGGCGCGCTCCACGCCCTTCGTCACGTTGTCGCTGCGCATAAGTAAAATCTCCTTCGCAATTTTACGCGGTAAAGTATAGTGGTATTATAGCACAAGGGCCGGGCGGTGACAACGCGGAATTTGCGCGGCCTCCTTGCCGCAAAAAAGCAACCCCGTCCGCAGGGCGGACAGGGCTGCTTTTTGGATGTATGGAAGGACTTAGTGAGGGATGCGCTGGCACTTCTTGGGGGTCACGCAGGTACCCTCGGCCACGGCCACCACGATGGGCTCAGCCAGGAAATCGGCGGCGGAGTCGCTGATGTCAGGGCGGGGCACGGCCACCTTGCGGGCCTCAAACTTCATCTTGCGGGAGGTGTTGCCGATGTGGGTGATCTCACCGTAGGCCTCGATGAAGTCGCCGGCGTAGACCGGGGCCTTAAACTCAATGTTGTTGTAGGCACAGAACAGGCCCTCGTCGCCGTCACACTGGATCAGCAGCTCGGTGGCCACATCGCCGAACAGGTGCACCATATGCGCGCCGTCCACCAGGTTGCCGCCATAGTGTGCGTCCTTCGCGGACATGCGCAGGCGGATCAGCGAAGTATACTTCTTCTCTTCCATGTCAATTCCACTCCTAAACGTATTTTGTGAAAGAAGACGAAAAATGGAACCGGAATTCCCTACCTATTGTACGTCCGATCGAGGGGCTTGTCAACAGCGGGTTTCCCGAATGGAGGCTCACTCCAGGCGGAGATGGGCCCGCCGCAGGGCCGCCCGGATGGCCAGACACAGGGGCGGCGCGGCGGCGATGGCCGCCGCCGCGTTGAAGAGGGAGGCGGGGATTTTCAGGGGGAGCAGCAGGGCCGCTGCGGCAAAGGGCAGGCCGCCCACCAGCATGTTGTCATAGAACAGGGACTTGGAGAAGTAGAGCAGGTAATAGGTCAGGCAGCCAACCAGTGAGGAGGCCAGACAGCGGCGGTAGGAGGCCGTCTCTCGCTGTTCCGGAGTGCGGAACACCAGCCCAGCCGCCAAGCCCATCGCGCCCTTGGTGAGAAAGGTGAGCCAGCACTCTGGGGCAAAGATAGGGTTGGTCAGGTCGTAGAGGGCGGAGCCCAGGCCGGAAGCCAGGCCGCCCAAGGGCCCCAGGAGCATACCGGACAGCACGCAGGCAATGTTGGCCAGGGTGAAGGAGGTCTCCCCGGTGGGCAGGGGGATGATGATGCGGGGAAAATTGACGGCAAAGACCACGGCGGTCATCATGGCCAGCACAGCCAGCCGGTGGGGGTTCATGGCGTTCTTTTTCATGGCGAACACTTCCAATCCTCTTGGTGTGTCCCCATTATAGCGGGAAACTGACATTGTTTCAAACATCAGATTTGAAAAAAAGAATAAGACCAGATGGGGCGAAAAAGGGCCGCCGCGGATGCGGCGGCCCTCGTGATCAATAGCGGCCGAAGTCGCCGGAACGGCCCTCGGTGACATCGGAGCCGAACTCGTAGTCCTTGCCAGGCAGGATAGCGTTGAGGGCGATACCCGCGATGGCGGCGATGGCCAGATTGGTCAGGGTCACATGGGCGCCGCCCACCGGAAAGGTAATTCCGCCGGAGAAGCCCAGGCCGCACACCAGGATGACAGCGGCGATGATCAGGTTGCGGGAGTTGGTGAAGTCCACCCGATTTTCCACCACGTTGCGCACGCCGATGGCGGAGATCATGCCGTACAGGATGAAGGACACGCCGCCGATGATGGCGGTGGGGATGGAGTTGACCAGGGCGGCGAAGGCAGGGGAGAAGGAGAGCACCACCGCGTACACTGCTGCCAGGCGCACCACCTTGGGGTCGTATACCCGGGACAGCACCAGCACGCCGGTGTTCTCACCGTAAGTGGTGTTGGCCGGGCCGCCGAACAGGCCGGCCAGGGAGGTGGCGATGCCGTCCCCGATGAGGGTGCGGTGGAGACCGGGGCGCTCCAGGAAGTTCTCGCCCACGGTTGCGGAGATGGCGGACATGTCGCCGATGTGCTCCATCATGGCAGCCACGGCAATGGGGGCCATGACCAGAATGGAGGTCACATCAAACCTGGCGATCGAGCCGGTGAAGTCGGTGAAGAAGGGTTGCAGGCCGATAGGAGCGGCAGCCGCCACGGCGGAAAAGTCCATCAGGGGGATCACCGAGCCGGAGGCGTCCACTGCTGTGGCCCCCAGGGCATTGGCGGCCACAGCCACCAGATAGGGGATCACCACGCCCAGAAGGATGGGGATGATCTTAACCATACCCTTCCCCCAGATGTTGGCTGCGACGATGACCGCGATGGACAGGAGGGCCAGCCACCAGCAGGAGGAGGCGTTGCTTACCGCGTTAGGGGCCAGGTTGAGGCCGATGAGGATGATGATGGGCCCGGTGACCACAGGAGGCAGGAAGCGCATGACCTTCTTTACGCCGACCAGTTTGATGACGGCGGCCAGAATCACATAGAGCAGGCCGGCCACTACAATGCCGCCGCAGGCGTACTGGAGCTTGACGGAGGGCTCCATTGTGGCATAGGCGCCGGAATCCAGGGCGGCCACGGCGGAGAAGCCGCCCAGATAGGCGAAAGAGGAGCCCAAAAAGGCG
>ERZ1673749.1918-NODE-1918-length-12124-cov-4.879609_pt1 | contig 12124 bp, 11 predicted proteins | sample MGYA00580204_ERZ1673749 | MGnify/ENA primary metagenome ERZ1673749 (study PRJEB41218, sample SAMN15661745) | gut metagenome | host: Homo sapiens | place: Canada: London | collected 2015-08-20/2019-03-30 | study: EMG produced TPA metagenomics assembly of...
AGATTCGCTCTATGCCGCCTAGATGGTGTTGGAAGGCTTGGTTGCGTGAGTTTTAAGCGACGTTGATGCCGCGCTCTGCGAGCCACGGAATTGGATCCACGGCACCTTCACCGGTGGGGTGAATTTCGAAGTGCAGGTGGGAGCCAGTAGAGAAGCCGAGGGAGCCCATGCCGGCGATCTTCTGGCCAGCGTGGACGCGCTCGCCAACAGCGACGTCAAGGGTCTGCATGTGGCCGTAAACGCTCATGGAGCCGTCATCGTGCTTGATGCGGATCCACTGGCCGTAGCCGGAAGCCGGGCCGGAATCGATGACGGTTCCGTCCATAACGGAGAGGATCGGGGTGCCCACGGCATTGGCGATGTCGATGCCGGAGTGGAAGGAGCCCCAGCGGGGGCCGAAGCCCGAGGTGAAGGTACCTTCTGCCGGGCGGGCTACGGAAGGCGCGCGGTTTGCCTCATCGGCGGCGGCGCGGGCATCAGCGGCCTGAATGGCCTTATCCAGCTGCGTGGACAGGTCAGCGACCGGCTTGGTTTCCGCGATGGAGAGGATCTGCGGTGCTGCGTCCTCGACGGCGGCCTGTGCGTCCTTGAGCGGATCGGTGTCCGCCTGCAAGGTGTAATCGATGGACTGCGCCTTGGTCTCGCCGGTGCCGGCGGATTGAATGGTGCCTGCTGCCGCACCGCCAACGCCTGCGGTAGACACGGCACCAGCCGCGATGGTCATAACCGCCAGACGCCCCTTCGCGGTCTGCGAGGTGGTGATTTTGCGGTGGCGACCTGCGCTTCGCTGAGTCTTGCTTCGCATGAACTCTTCTTCCGTCTTAATTCACTATCGTCCAACCAAAATAATCGTTACGTCTAAATCTGGTTGGTTATCCGATTGTGACCTTCCTGTTACCAACGAGATGTAACAGTAGCGTCTCGACGGGCACAGAGCAACCCGGATTGCAGTTTTTCTTCTGGATATACCGAAAGATTTCAACGTCATGATACGGCAGCTATTTACTGTGAACAAAGTAAACCTATGGTCAGAGTGGCGGGGTGGTCGGTGAAAGGGGCAGGGAAAGAACTCTCGCAGTGCTGTCGTTTCGGGGTGTATCGGATCAATCGGATCGGATATCGACGCGCCACCCCCGGTGGGGGAGGTGCTCGTGGCAAAGTGGACGCCGATGATTAAGAACACGAGCCCCCAGTCCAGGACGTCAGCTCGCCCCCGCGCGCATGTGCGTGGACGCGGCGATGGCGCTGAGCGCTCTGAGCGAGGCTACCGGCGAGACCGCCGGGCTCCTGCTGAGCGCATCAAGGGAATTGAATCGGATAAGGCTCGCGCTCGTCGCGCGCAGGCCCCGACGACGTTGCGCGGGCGAATTCGCCGCATGCTTATCGTCGTCGGCGTCCCGCACCTCGTCGTGGTTCTAGGCATACTCGTGGTCGCTATCGCCGCGCTCCTCCTCACTAGCTCCCCCTTCGCGTGGCTGAACACCATCGTGGGGGAAGCGTGGATGGTGTTTAACCTGGCTCCAATCCGGGCTGGCGGGATTGATATCGGTGTCCTACCTGTTCTTCCTGCCGCCTTCTTGGCCTGGCTGGTAGGCCGCCGCGTTCGAGCGGCGGTCAAGGACAAGGTGAGTATTAATGACTTGCTTGTCCTGAGCTGCTGCGTGCTGGCAGTGCCGGTGGTTCTGACCATTATCGCGTGGTTGATGCTCTGGGATGCCGGAAAGGTCTACGACGTCTCTCCTCCGGAGTTGTATCGCGTTGTGCCCCGCATGCTCCTGCTACATGCTGCTGCTCTCATTGGAGGCATGGGCCCGCGCTTGTGGAAGGCCTTGGCTAAGCGCAGCGGGGTTCCCCGCGTATTCGTCGACGCCGCCCAAATCGGCCTGAGTTATCTCGGCTACCTTGGCGCCGCAGGGCTGATTCTCGTGGTGATTATGTGGGGGTGTGGCTGGTCCCGCCAGGCTGAGATGCTCGCTAGCTATCCGGTTCTGACAGCGATGGGGACCGTGGGGCTTTTCCTGCTCAGTATTCTGTACCTCCCGAATGCCGCGGTTGCCGCGGGAGCGGTGCTGAGCGGCTCGGAGCTGCACATTGGTGAAGGCACCAGCGTGAGTCTGTTCAGCAGCCACGTCGTTCCACTTCCGCCGCTGCCGTTGGCCGCAGCCGTTCCTCCTTCAATCAGCCCGTGGTTCGCGGTTCTCTTGATTGTTCCAGTACTCGCTGCCGTAGCGGCGTTTTATCGGCGCCGAGCGCTGGTGTCTTTCCAGGTAGCGCTTGTTGCAACAATCACTGTTGCCGTGTCCTCCCTGCTCGCGTACTACGCCGTGTCCGGCGCGCTAGGCGTGTACGGCTACACCGGGCCGGAACTCTGGACAGCGGTGGGGCTTAGCTCCCTGTGGTGCCTCGTCGTGGGGTGTGCCTTTGCGACGTCTCAGGCAGTGTCCGCATGGCGTGCTCGCCGCGCTACCGCCTCGGCTGCTGAGGCAGAAGCTCCCGCGGCCGCCGAGGAGACAACGGAGACAACGACAGACTCCACAGACACTGCTCAGCCGGAGCAGGATTCCGCAGTGCTTGGCGACGCCACCGCTGCCGAAGCGGAGGAAGCAGAGGCTGACGCGGAGGAATCTAACCCTGAAGAAGAACGCGAAGCCGAGACTGAGACTGACGTGATTGACGCAGAAGTCGTGGACGCAGAAAGCGCTGAAACCGAGGCTGAAACCGATGAGGCCGCTGAAGCCATGGAGAAGCACGACACAGACGCGGAGGAACTCGAAGAGTCTGAAGGCCCCACAAAGGAGTAAAATTCCGCGGTTCACGGCGGTAGCGGCTAGGCTGTAGCGCGTGACTACACCGCATCAGCCCGCTGCCACTGCTCACCTCAACGTTGTTGTTCTGGTTTCCGGAACTGGCTCGCTATTGCAGGCCATCCTAGATGGCCAGGATGAGCATTACAGCGTCGTGAAAGTCATCGCGGACGTGCCTTGCCAGGGCATTGAGCGCGCGAGGACGGCGGGAATTGCCACCGAAGTCGTAGAGATGGGCGCTGACCGTGCCGAATGGAACCAACGTCTGGTTGCCGCAGTGGATGCTGCGCAGCCAGACGTTGTTGTTTCTGCAGGCTTTATGAAGATCTTGGGCAAAGATTTCCTGGACCGCTTCGAAGGTCGCACCATCAATACCCATCCAGCGCTCCTGCCTGCCTTCAAAGGCGCGCATGGCGTACGCGATGCGCTGGCATATGGTGCCAAAGTCACAGGCTCGACCGTCCATTTCGTTGATGCCGGCGTTGATACCGGCTCCATCATTGCCCAGGAACCCGTCCGGATTCTGGCAGAGGATGATGAGGCCAGCTTGCACGAGCGCATCAAAGTGGTCGAAAGAGAACTTATCGTTAGCGTTCTCCGCGCGGCGCGCGTGGAGGGCGAAGCACTCAGCATTCAGCTCTAATTAATTCATTACCGCAAGGAAGGCTTAAGTCCCCGTACCATGAGCGAAGATCGTAAGAACATCAAGCGCGCGCTGATTAGCGTTTATGACAAGACCGGTCTGGAAGACCTCGCCCGGTCCCTCGATAACGCTGGCGTGGAGATTGTTTCCACCGGTTCCACCGCGAAAAAGATCGCAGACTTGGGCATTGACGTCACGCCCGTCGAGAAGCTCACTGGCTTCCCGGAGTGCCTTGAGGGTCGCGTGAAGACCCTGCACCCGCGCGTGCATGCGGGAATCCTGGCGGATACGCGCAAGGAGGACCACCTGAAGCAATTGGAGGAGCTGGAGGTAGAGCCCTTCCAACTCGTCGTGGTGAACCTGTACCCCTTCCGCGAGACTGTGGCTTCCGGCGCGGACTTCGATGGCTGCGTGGAGCAGATCGATATCGGCGGCCCGTCCATGGTGCGCGCGGCCGCCAAGAACCACCCCTCTGTTGCTGTGGTTGTAGACCCTGCCCGCTATGGCGAGGTCGCAGACGCCGTGGCCAACGGTGGCTTCACGCTGGAACAGCGCCGCGGCCTAGCCCGCGATGCCTTCCTGCATACCACTGATTACGACGCCGCGGTGTCTGCGTGGTTCGTCGATCAGCTCAGCGAGGGTGAGGAGACCACCCCGCTGCGCTACGGCGAGAACTCGCATCAGTCCGCGACCGTGACCCGAATCGGTGCCAAGGGCCTGGCCAATGCGAAGCAGTTCAACGGCAAGGAAATGAGCTACAACAACTACCAAGATGCCGACGCCGCGTGGCGCGCCGCGTGGGATCATGAGCGCCCGTGCGTGGCAATCATCAAGCATGCCAACCCGTGTGGCATCGCGGTGTCTGACGAGTCCATCGCGGCTGCTCACCGCGCCGCCCATGCCTGCGACCCGATGTCCGCATTCGGCGGCGTCATCGCTGTGAACCGCGAGGTCACCGTGGAGATGGCGGAGCAGGTCAAGGAGATCTTCACCGAGGTCATCGTGGCCCCGTCCTACGAAGAGGGCGCCATCGAGGTTCTTAAGGCCAAGAAGAACCTGCGCGTGTTGCAAGCTGAGTACGAGGCTCCGCAGGTGGAGCGCAAGTTCATTTCCGGCGGTGTGCTCACCCAAGAGCCGGATACCTACCAGGCGGAGGGCGATAACCCGGCCAACTGGACGCTGGCTGCGGGCGAGGCCCTGAACGAGTCCGACCTGGCACAGCTGGAGTTTGCCTGGCGCTCGGTTCGCGCAGTGAAGTCCAATGCCATCCTGTTGGCCAAGGACAATGCCACTGTGGGCGTGGGCATGGGCCAGGTCAATCGCGTCGACTCCGCCAAGCTCGCGGTGGAGCGCGCCAACACGCTGGCCGACGGCACCAACCGCACCGAAGGTTCCTTCGCTGCTTCGGACGCCTTCTTCCCGTTTGCGGATGGCCTCGAGGTCCTCCTCGAAGCTGGCGTCAAGGCCGTGGTTCAGCCGGGCGGCTCCATTCGCGATGAAGAGGTCATCGAGGCCGCTAAGAAGGCCGGCGTGACCATGTACTTCACCGGAACCCGCCACTTCTTCCACTAGAGCCTGAACCAGAGCGTTCCAGCAAACTTTAACTGCCCTAGCTGACGAATCTAGCCGCCGTAATTCGACGCGGAAGCGCAAGATTTGGCAGCTAGGGCAGTGGTGATCTCAGCTTCTTAAGCGCCCGTGATGGTAAAAGACGTTGTCGCGAGCGCCGCCATCGAGGTTGGCTCGGAGCTTGTACCGGTCTGGCCCGTATCGGATGATTCGCGGCCCCAGATAAACCACGCGCCGACGCCAAGGACGACTGCCAGGATGAGGAGCAGAGCAATCAGCGCCGCGATAGCACCGCTGAAGCGCCCTGTGCCTTTCGGCGGGGTAGGAGCGGCATAAGAGTGGGGCTGGGGTGGGTTTGGGGGTGTTGGCGCGCCACCGCTGAACGGCTGCGGGGTGGAGCTAGCGGGGTGCCCACCCAACGGGGGAGTGCTTCCGAATCCGCCGCTCGGGCCATTCGTTACGCTGGGATGGCTCGGGCGGCCAAATCCGGGAGCAGGTGAACCGAAGCCGGAGGAACCGGAATTGCGTGGCGGGGTGCCCGAAGGGCCAGTAGGAAATGACATGGCGGGTAAACAGCAACCTTTCCGTGCACAGGAAGATAGAGCATCGAGATACCTCTAACAATCTAAACCCTTGAGCACCGTCCGTGGGGACTTCAATGGAAGCCCGTGGGAATACTCCCCAGTGGGGCAGGAAGCGCTGGCTGCACAGCAGAGCGCACGCTGAGCGATGCACCAGTAAAGACGTAAACGCTGCGCAGAGAATTGTGACTGTGCAAAGATAGGACAGATAGAAAACGCCTATTGGCATTTGCAAACGTCACGATCTACGGAGGCTTTGGTGACTGATTCAGATCGCAATCATGGATTCGGCGCGCGTCCCCAGCAGGGAAACGGCAGCCAGCCACAGCCTTCTCATCAAGAAACCCACCCGGAAACCGCGGATTTTGAAGCCCCGCCAACACAACAGCGCCCAGTACAGCCCCAGCAATACCCCCAAAACATGGGAAGTAATCCGAACTACTCGCAATCGGGTGAGCGCAACTACTCAAATCCTTTTGCTCCCCCCGGTTCCCAGGGCCAGTATCCTCAGCAGCAGCAATTCTCCACGCAACAGTTCCCGCCCCAGGCGGCGCCGCAGGACGGATTTGGCCAGTACGATCAGCAGCCGGCTGCCTACGCGAATTCCTATGCACAGGACGATGCCGGAAACCATGGTTCCTCTAATTCCGGAAAGCTTGTCCTCATCGGCGTGTTGATCCTGGCAGTAATCCTCGTTATTGCCGCGTTGGCCTACCTCATTTTCTTTAAACACGCTGATTCAGGATCCCAGGCTGAACCGCCCCAGACTCCTGCCCAACTCACCGAGCAGAATGAGGGGCCACAAGATAGCACTTCAGCTGCGGAGGAGCCTGAAAAGACTTCAGAGCAGTCTACGACGACCTCCAAGGCGCAGAAGCGTCCGGAGCACCCTGACCTGCCCGCCGGCGCGATCCCGGCGAACGACGCCGCGCGTAACAACGAGCCCGGCGGCAACTTCAACAGTGTCTATCGCGGCACTGAGGTGACGACGGAGCCGTTCGCCAACTCCGTGCGCGATGAATACGTCAAACACTACGTGGATACCCACGAGTTCGACGCCAAGATTAAGGCCTTTAGCCCGGTAACCGGGCAGTCCTATTCAATGGATTGTTCCGATAACGGTGAGTATGTGACCTGCACTGGCGGCAATAACGCGGTTGTATACATTCTCTAATGCGTAGGCGAGCAACGATGAAACTCAGAACACGACCAGGCCGCACACATGAGCGCCCGTGGCGCCGGCCGGCGGCACGGGCAGCGCTGGTGGGGATGGCGGTGGCGTCGCTTAGCGCCTGCACCATCGGGGATGTCTCCCAGCCTGAACCTAGCGCTCCGGCAAGCAGCCCGCAGCCTTCCCTTCCTGATTCTGGATCCGGCTCGTCCGCAAGTCCTGCCCCTGATTCCATCCGCGACAAGGAACCATCCGTGATTAAGACCACCGACCTTCAGGAAGCCGTCGACGCCATCGCCGCCGACAACCCGGGAACCGGAATTGCGGTGGCTGGGGCACAGACCGTCGCCGCCGCGGGCATCACCGACCCGCGGCCCGCATGGTCCACGGCGAAAGTCCCCCTGGCCATCGCCGCCGAACGCGCCGGGGTGGCGGATCCGGATGCTGTGTCTAGGGCAATTACTTTTTCCGATAACGCTGCAGCAGATTCTCTCTGGGAAGCCCTCGGCGGGGGAGTGCAGGCTGCACAGGCTACCCAGGAAATCATCGGAACGGCCACCGTCCCCGCCGCCCCACCGCGCCCAGGGTTTAGCGCCTTCGGCCAAACGCAGTGGTCGGTGTCCGAGCAAGCGGAATTCGTCGCCGCGCTGCGATGTCAGGAAGGCGCTGATCCCATCCTCGCGGCCATGGGGGTCGTTGATCCGGCACAGCAGTATGGCCTTCGCACCCTAGACGGGGCGGTGGTGAAGGGCGGTTGGGGGCCTGCCGAGGACGGTTCCTATGAGGCCCGTCAGATGGGGCTTGTCACGCTGGGTGGGCACACGGTGGCGGTGGCGATTTTTGCCGCAGCACCATCCGGTGATTATGGCGAAGCCCAGCAGATGCTCACCCGACTAGCCAGGCAACTAGAAACCGCTCAGGTGGAGTGGCTGGACGCGGGATGCCAGCAGGGAGCTGTCTAAAAGCCCTAGTGCGGTTCCTAGTGAGGCCAGTAGTCCTCGAATTTTCCGGCCTCCCCGTCGATGTCATAGTCCGTACCCCGGATGTTGAGCACGGAGCCGGTGTCATCCCCGCTGGTGGGATCGAGGATCGTGGCGCTAAAGGAGCTTCCCTCACCGTGCGCCGGACCAAAGGCAGCACCGCTGGACCAGACTCCGCGGTAGAAAAGGGAGTCCTGCTTGTCACAGACCACAATGTGCGAATCGGGATCCGAGCCATGAGCAGCGAAAATCATGTTCTCGCCGTGCTGGCAGCGTGCCTCTGGGTAGTCGGACCATCCGGCCGCAGTGAGTCCTTCGGGAACATCGGCAGCATCAGGATTAAGCGATGTCTCTGGTGCCTGCTCGCTGGCAGCTTCTTCGTCATCAGCAGCTTCCTCGTCGTCAGCTGTTCCTCCTTTTGAGGCCGTCTCCTCCGGCGCAGCCCCGCCTACGCGGGTGGTTTCCTGCTCCGTTGTACTGCTGGCTTCGGGGCTTGCCTGGCTAGTGGAACGGACATCATTCCAAATCACGATTCCTGCAATCAGCAGCGCGATAAGGATCGCGATGGCGCAGATGATCGGAACGAGGTTGCGCTGCTCTGACTGGGGCCGTTGAGTCTGGCCCGATGCCGGCGTAGGGGGCTTATTCGCGTAATGGTTAGTGCCAAATCCTGGGGTGCTCATAGGGTCCTTGGAAAACAGTAGAGAACTACAGGTAGCATATCTGGCTCCGCACAACCAGACGGAACTGCGGTGTAGCACCCTCCATTTGGGGGGCGATGGGACATGGCAACGTCAAGCCTTGCTATGCGTGTGGTGCAATGGGGCGGTGACTAATTCCTACTTCGTGCAATGGCTTACCCAGCAAAAGCGGTATACCACCGTGTACCTGCTGGGCGAGGGCGGCATGGGGCAGGTTTTTCATGCTACCGATCCGGACCTGTCCCGTGAGCTCGCGGTTAAAGTGCTGCTGGATGATGTCCGGGATGAGGCCTCTCGAGCCCGTTTCCACAACGAAATGAAGGCTCTCACCAGGATCGGTAGCCACCCCGGGGTGGTTCAGTTCTATTCCAAGGAGTCGACGCCGCGCGGGGATGACGTAATGGTTATGGCGTTCATCGACGGTGGAACCTTGGCGCAGGCGATCCGGGAACGAGCCAACAAGGGGAGGGGATTTACGGTCGCCGAGGTAGCGTACTACCTCAAACCGATTGCCGCGGCACTGGACTATATGCACCACGAGCTGCACCCCGGGTGGGTGCATCGGGACATCAAACCCGCCAATATCTTGCTGCGCAAGAATCCAGGCAGCCTGCCGCCGGCTGTGCTGAGTGACTTCGGAATCAGTATCGAGGAAGGCCAGTCGCGCCTGACCAAGATCGGTCATATCGTGGGGACCGAAAAGTATTTGGCCCCGGAAAACAACGGCCATGCTTATGGTGATGACGACATGTCGGCGCGCGCGGACGATTACTCGCTGGCGCTCATCGCCTTCGAGATGCTCACGCTTCACCACCTCAAGGACACGATGCCGCGCAGCGAGTGGGAAGGACAGCGCCGCATCCCGGATCTGACCAGCGATGCCTTCGCCGCATTCCTTGCAGAAGACACTGCCCGCGTTGCCTCGGAGGTACAGACCGTGCTGAACAAGGCACTCAACAGCGTGCCCATGCAGCGCTATGGGCGGGCCCAGGACTTCATCGCCGCGCTTGACGACGTCTCCCGTTCCCGCCCCTCCCAGCCCGCTTCCGGTCCCACGGCCTCTGCCCCGCGTAGCGTCCCAGCCCCGCGTATCGCCCCCGCCCCGCAGCCTTCGTCGCAACCAGAGCAGCCGTGGAATACACGAAGCACTGGGCGGACGGGACAGTTTGGCCAACAGAGGCAATCACCCCAGCGTTGGCCGGAGCCCTCCGCCTCCTTCGGATCCATGGACCGGGCAAGGCCAACTGGCTTCGTCGCCCCCTCTAACCCGATCGCGTCGTCGGGAACCGTGTCACCCTCCACGCCAGTTACCCCGGCGATGCCAGGGTCTACGGTGCAACGACGGTCTACACCGCAGCGGGCAACCCGCAAGCCGGCCGCGAAGGATAACTCGAATGCCCTCATCATCACGGTCACCGTCGTGGTCATCATCCTTATTTTCATAGTGACGTGGGCCATCGTGGCCTAGCGCCAGTTGAACTGGGCTGTGGCTTACCACGCCGAGACATAGTGAGAGCCGCTACACTGAAGGACACTGTTTGAAAGCGTCTTGCCGGCATACACGGCGAAGAGCGCGAGTTGTCTAGCCCTACGGAGGTGTCCATGAGCCAGCAACAACCACGCCCGCCGCAGAACACGCCGCGGGGGCCCAGGCTGCGCATCGATGACCTGATCGGCGGTGTGAAGGTTATATCCCCGGGTGAGGAAGTCATCGTCGGCCGTGCCGGTGACTTTCGGGTGGGTGAGGAGGACCTCAGCCTGCACCGCCAGCTCTTCCAGCTGTGGTATGGCGGCCAGGGGTGGATGATCTGCAACGTGGGCAGTCACATCCCACTGCGCATCGAGCTGCGCGGGGTCAAAGGATTTTCGCGCATTGACCTCGGCCCCCGCTCGGTCGCGGCGGTACCCCCAGGGCCATCGAGGGTTACCTTTGAGACGCCAGAATGCCCTTACGAGCTGTATATCGACGTAGAAAACAGCAACTATTCGCGCCGTACCAAGCGCGAGCAGGATGTTGATGAAGAGCGCACACGCACCCGTCACGTGCCCAATGATGAGCAAGAAGAGTTGTTGCGCCAGCTAGCCAGTTACCTCAAGAAGCCGGGCTCTACCGACGCCGATATCCCCTCGGTGCGCGAGATCGCGGAGGCGCTGGGGTGGACCGAAAAGAAGACGAACCACAAGATGGATCGCCTCGTCGATAACCTTCGCGCTGACGGCGAAAAGGCCTATAAGCCTTATAAGACCTTCTTGGCGCACTACGCCATCCGGCACGGCCGCTAGCGGGCTGACCTCTTGCGGTCCGCGGCGGCCGCGGCGGCGGCAGAAATAGAATCGTTGCGGTTCTTGAGCAGCTCTAGGGTGGTCGCCTCGGCATCGTCGGGAGGGGTGGCGCCGAGGACTGCGAGGGCGGCGTCGGCAAGCATGGCGGACTGCTCCGGCACGCGCTGCGAGGCATCGAACGGTGCGTTGCCATCATTGGGGCGCATTTCAATGACGGAGAGCGCAATGTGGAAAGGGAGCTCTATGCGCGGATCGTCCTCGCCCACAATTCCCGCTGCGGCAGTGCGGAAGTGATCCTTGAGGCGGTCGCGCTGCTCGTGATATTCACCGAACTCGGGGGAGTTAGCCACCGGCAGCTGATAAAGGCGGCCGACGTTCCACGCCGAGGTCAAGAGCAAGCGAGATTCGGCTGCTACCAGCGACCACAGGCGCTGCGCCGGCGCGGCATCGGAGGCGGCAAGCTCATCCGCAAGCTCCAGCGAGGGCTCGATGGTGGAATTGAGCAGAGTGAGGTAGATATCCGTCTTCGAAGGAAAGTGATAGTACAGCGAAGCCTGACGGATGCCGACGGCATCAGCAATTTGGTGCGTGGAAGTTGTAGCAAAACCCTGGGTGGTAAAAAGCTCGGATGAGGCATCCAGGATTTCTTCGCGCGCGGTGCTACCGCGGCGGCGTGGGCTATTCTTCCGTGGCCTGCCAACGCTACCTGCCATGAGGCGGACTCCCTTCGATAATGTTCATGTAATAACTGACGGCAAATCAGTAATCGTACACTCCGCTGCAAACGGCGATTGCTAAAGCTCAGCTTTCACTACTGCTGACCACATTACCGTGCCGAATCATGATGGATTCACAGGCGGCGGAGACTGTGCGGCACGCCGATCCATAGGCGGTGCGGTCCAGTGGGGGCAGATCCCCGAGCACGATACTGTGCTGGACGACGCCCTCGTACCACCGCCCCAACTCCAGCGCGATGCCCGTGCCCCAAGCAAGGCTCAAGCCCTCTGCCTCCGCGGTGGTGAGCAACTCACGCTCGACGCCGATGGCGAGACGATCTTGGGTGGGGCGGGGCGCTGGTGCTGCCCAGCGCGCGATGGCAGAAATGGGCGCCAGCAAAGAAAAACGAATGGACACATCGGCTAAACGATCGGGGAGCCCATCCACGAGCTTGAGCGGTGCTGGGCGCTGTGACACGGCCTCGGCGTAGAGCTCCTCCTCGCCGCCAGACCCCAGCGGGAGGCCAGCATCGGCACGGGTTGATGCGCAATCCTGTACCGCGCCGCAGGTCAAGCCGGCCTCGGTGATGACCTTCTCCAGCTGCTCGTCAGTGCCTAACCACGTGAGGGGCAGTGAGGGGAGGAGGTCGCCGCGGGCAGCGGCGCCGGTGAGGCG
>ERZ1673749.1920-NODE-1920-length-12101-cov-3.933754_pt1 | contig 12101 bp, 9 predicted proteins | sample MGYA00580204_ERZ1673749 | MGnify/ENA primary metagenome ERZ1673749 (study PRJEB41218, sample SAMN15661745) | gut metagenome | host: Homo sapiens | place: Canada: London | collected 2015-08-20/2019-03-30 | study: EMG produced TPA metagenomics assembly of...
CATACGAAGTACGCAAGGGTGAAACTGGTCGTCTGAGCTGGGGGTTCCTGGTTGACGAGTTCGCCGGACAGACAGTCCGCTGCAACGCCAACTCGAAGACGTGGCAGCCGATTGGTCGCAGCTACTTCGGCGTGGCTCCGCGTGAGCGACATGTCGAGGTGACGATTCAGTAGTTACGAAGTTCTCTCTCCACACTCAGCACGGGTAAAAGGGGCCTATTCACGAAAGTGAATAGGCCCCTTTTTTGCTGCTCCGGTGTTTTGCTATCTCGCTGTTTTTCTACTCCGCGGTAGCGGATGCCGGAGGCTGGAAGCCTGCGTCTATTGCTTTCAGAGCCAAGTCCAGGCGTGAGGTAGCCCCGAACTTATTGAACATGCTGGAGAGGTGCTTCTTGATGGTGCCCGGTGACTTGCCGAGTTCCTTGGCGATGTCGTGGTTCGACTTACCGCGACAGATTAGGCCGAGAACCTCTCGCTCGGCATGAGTGATCTTGTACGAGGAAATGTTGCGGGACGGCAGCGTTTTAATCAGCCGGGTCGCAGAAATCGGGGAGATGACGGTGCCGCCCTGGAAGACATCTTCAACGGTGCCAACGACGGATTCCGGGCGGGCGGTTTTGAGAATGTAACCGTTTCCGCCGAGACTCAGGATTTTCAGCATTGTTTCATCGGTATCGAATGAGGTGATAGCGATGAATTTCGGTGGATTCTCCACCTTCTTAATCCGCTCGAGCAGTTCAACGCCGTCCATGTTGGGCATGTGAATATCGGTCAAAACTACGTCAACGCCACCACGGGCAATGATGTTGAGAGCCTCGTGTCCATCGCTGGCTTCATCGACCACGGTGATATGCGGTGCCTTCTTGAAATAGGTTCGCAGCGTCGAGAGTACGAGTGGGTCGTCGTCGACAATGAGAACCTTAATGTCAGACATCCGCGAACCTTTCATAGAAGTTATAAAAACCGAACAATATCTGTCATCGTGTGATATTACTACGCTAACCAGGACTTTTCGAGAGATATCTTCGTCACAGGCGGCTACTACGCCAATCTTACGCTAGCGTAACCTACTGGTTGGTAGGTGGCATGTGGAGTTTGGTATTCCACACATTTCCTTCTCGTTCTGACGTGATGGAACCGTCCCACGGTCGCACTCGCCGATGCAGTGAGGAAAGCCCTAAACCGCTCGAGAGCATCGCCCGCGGCAGAAAATGCGGTAGCGCCTTCGATATCTGATTGCTGATGTCGAGCGTGAAGCCATCCTCGTCATTGCCCAGCGCCAGAATGTGGACGTTCGTTTGCGGCTCGCCGTACTTCTGAATATTCGTGCAGAATTCCGACAGCGCCGGCGAGATAACTTCTGAAATCTGCGTCAAAGAGGGCTCGGTTTCAATCCTCGTGGTCAGCGAAACGTTAAACCCAGCTTCCTGCAGTTCATCCTTGGCCTGTTGGAGCACCCTGTTCATGCTAGGAACTCGCTCATCTTGGCCAATAGCCGAGGTCAAAGAGCTTTCTTCGTCAGCGGATTTCAGTAGTGAAAGCAACTGGCGAAGCTGTAGCAGACCTTCTCGGGAGGTTTCTGCGATGTCCTCCAGGGATTCTTCAAGCTTTTCATCTGTCCCTTCTCGCTCGATGGCGAGTGCCTGCGCCAGCATGGTTACGCGAGTAAAGGACTTGGCGGTGGAGTCGTGCAGTACGGTCGCTAACTCAAGGCGTTGTTCTTCCAGGGCGCGGTTAGATTCAATCGTTGCCTGCCGGCGTTGCTCTTTGTAGCGACTGCGCATCATGCCGATGGCGTAGGCAATTACAAAAAGCAGCGTTGTCACAAAGGTCGCGACGTGGTCGCGCGCGAAAGTACTTGTGTTTACGTCGTAGTTTGAGATCACCAACAAGAGCAACGCAGTGATTCTCGCCGGCATCTTGTTGTTGTTAGCACGCATCACTTCCACGATGAGAAGCGCGCAGAAAATCTGCATTGGAGCTTGCTCTGTAGGAAGGAAAGTCAACGCCAAGAAATTCGCTGGGACAACCACCATGGCAAAGAGCGGCAAATACGTCGCCACTGCAACAAGAATGACCTGAAGGCCACCGATAATGGTTGGTAACAATAGATCAGAGTTGCTCTCGCGGAAAATTAGCGCATCGAGAGCAGTGAGGATCAGCGCAATGACCATCTCCACTGACCCCGGAGTCCTCAGAAAGTCTCTTATCTGTGACAGCGATTTCTTAATCACTACGCCAAGACCTCTTTCCACACCACAACGCGGTCATCTCTAACGGGATGCAGTAATAAATATATTGTCAGTGCGGTTGAGAGTGCCATTTCCATGATTAATGCCGTGGCGCAGGGGTCGTCGTAAAGCACAAAAAATCCGCCCGGGATGAATAACCTCTCGGGCGGATTCTGGCTTACTTAGCGAGCGTTACTTACGTCGCGCCGATCCTGGCAGCGGAACTCCGTGCTGGTTGCGCGGAAGGTTCTTAGCGCTTGCCGACGGTGCCTGCGTCTCCTCGGCAGGAGCATCAGCAGCCTGCTCGGTGGAAGTAGCATCTTCCGTCGCCTGCTCTTCGGTAACCTCTGGCTGTTCCGGAGCCTGCTCCGCCTCTGGCTGGGCAGATGCTTCCTGAGCCTCGGTTTCCTCGGCTGCCGGGGCAGGGGCGCTAGCGGCCGGCTTTGCCTTGCGCGCGCCACCTGGAATCGGAGCACCCTTACGTGCGCCGCCCGGAACCGGAGCACCGGATGCGGTCTTCGGCTGCTCAGCTGCTGGCTGCTCGGACTCGGTGGCCGTAACCTCAGCAGCGGTGTCCTCAGAAGGAGCGGTTTCCTCGGCCTTCGGCTTGGCGGCCGGAGCTGCCTTCTTAGCACCACCCGGAACCGGAGCACCCTTGCGTGCGCCACCCGGAATCGGAGCACCCTTGGTTGCCTTCGGGGTCTCAGCCGGAGCTTCGGTTTCCGCAGCTGCTGGCTCTGCCTGCGCGGCCGGCTTAGCAGCCTTGGCGCCACCTGGAGCTGGAGCGCCCTTCTTGGCGCCACCTGGAACCGGGGCGCCGCCCTTTGCTCCGCCTGGCTTCGGTGCGCCACCTGGAGCTGGAGCGCCCTTCTTGGCGCCACCTGGGGTCGGGGCACCGCCCTTGGCACCGCCAGGCTTCGGAGCGCCGCCCGGAGTCGGAGCGCCACCCTTGGCGGCAGCACCCGGAGTCGGTGCGCCGCTCTTAGCGCCGCCAGGCTTTGGAGCGCCACCTGGGGTCGGAGCGCCGCCCTTGGCGGCAGCGCCTGCAGCAGCACCAGCAGCTGCGGCACCAGCGCCGGCAGCAGCAGCCTTTTCTGCCTTCTTCTTCTCGGCAGCCTCGGCCTTCTTGCGCTTAGCTTCCTCTGCCTCGAGGCGCTGACGCTCTTCCTCTTCAGCCTTCTTCGGATCGACCCAGCCACGCTCTGGCTGCTCAATCCACTCCGGCTCACGTGCCTGTGGCAGCTCGCCGTCGACCTTCACAGAGTCGCGGAGCATCTGGGCGATGTCCAGGACTTCCGGCTTCTTCTCGTCGTCCTCGATGACGTTGTTGACGCCGTCATTCATCATCGTCTTACAGAACGGGCAGCCGATGGCAATTGCCTCAGCGCCAGTGCCGACAGCCTCTTCGGTGCGGTTCACATTGATGCGCTGGCCGATGGTCTCTTCCATCCACATACGCGCGCCACCTGCACCACAGCAGAAGCCGGTGTTCTTGTTACGCGGCATCTCGACGAGGTTAGCGCCGGAAGCGCCAATCAGCTCACGCGGAGCCTCGAAGACCTTGTTGTGGCGGCCCAGGAAGCATGGGTCGTGGTAGGTGACCTGGCGGCCCTGACCAGATGCAACCGGCTGCAGGCGGTTAGCGCGAACCAGCTTGTTCAGCAGCTGGGTGTGGTGGACAACTTCATACTGTCCGCCCAGCTCTGGGTACTCGTTATTGAAGGTGTTGAAGCAGTGAGCACAGGTAACAACAATCTTGCGCTGCTTCGGCGGAACACCGTCAAAGACCTCATCGAGCTGCTCGATGTTCTGCTCAGCCAGCATCTGGAAGAGGAACTCGTTACCAGCACGGCGAGCGGAGTCACCAGTACAACCCTCGGCCTGGGAGAGCACAGCGTACTTCACACCGGCGGTGTAAAGCATTTCTGCAACAGCCTTGGTGGTCTTCTTCGCATTGTCGTCGTAAGCACCGGCACAGCCGACCCAGAACAGGTATTCGGTGTCGTCGAAGCTCTCGACATCTTCGCCCCAAATCGGGACGACGATACCTTCCTTGCGGACCTCGTTAATCCAGTCGGCACGAGTGGAAGCGTTCTGGCCCCACGGGTTGCCCTTGGTCTCGAGGTTCTTGAACAGGCTAGCCAGCTCGGTCGGGAAGTCCGATTCAACCAGAACCTGGTAGCGGCGCATATCGACGATGTGGTCGATGTGCTCAATATCAACCGGGCACTGCTCGACACAGGCACCACAGTTGGTGCAAGACCACAGGACATCCTGATCGATGACGCCTTCGTCACCGTCGCCAACCAGCGGCTTGGTCAGGAGTGCTGCGCCAGCGCCTTCGCCCTCGCGAGCGGTTTCGATGGTCTCGCCAGCCAGCAGGTACGGGGCAGAAGCGTAAGCGTGGTCACGCAGCTGGTTAACCAGCAGCTTCGGGGACAGTGGCTTGGACGTGTTCCATGCCGGGCACTGCTCCTGGCAGCGACCACACTCAGTACAAGAGGTGAAGTCCAGCAGAGCCTTCCAGGAGTGGTCGGTGACCACACCGGTACCCATGGAGTCAACTTCTGGGTCAGCCTCTTCCAGGTTCAAAATCTCGCCGTTAGAGGTCATCGGCTTAGCACTAGCGAGGGCGTTGTAGCCATCAGCGTTGCGCTTGAGCAGGATGTTGGCGAATGCCAGGAAGCGGTGCCATGCGACACCCCAAGTCAGGTTGCGGCCAACAACGAAGAGCCAGACCATACCGGACAGCAGCTTAATCAGCGCGAAGATGGACACCATGACTTCGGAGGCCGGCAGAATCTGTGCGATACCGCCGGTGACGAAGTTCGCCCAGTTCCAGACCTCGGCGTGATGGGAGTCGCCGTAGGTAGCCAGCTTGGCGGCCTTGACGAACATCATGCCCAGGCCCTCGATGAGGACGACAGCCTCGACGAAGTAGGCTGCACCAGCGTTGGAGCCGTAGAAGCGGCTCAGGCGTTCCTTGCCCAGGTTGGTCTGGCGGACGAGAATCAGTGCCAGGATACCCAGGGTGGTGCCCAGGCCGAGTAGTTCGTCGATGAAGTGCCAGGCTGTCAGATTCCTGAGGATTGGCCAACCACCGGCTGGCCAAAAGGTCTGAATGTAAGCCTCGAACCACACCAGGGAGCCGAGGAGGAAGCCCACCATGACGAACCAGTGAGCCACAGCAACGCCGGGCTTCTTGGCCATCTTGGTGTGACCGACGATCTCTCGGATCATGGTCCAAATACGGGTTCCCCATTCACCGGTGTGACCGTATGTCTTTTGGCCCACCATGATGGTCTTCACCATATGGGTGAATCCCTTGATAAAGATGAACCAGCAGGGCAGGGACAACAGGACGCCAATAACGCCGACTGCGACGGTGAATCCGGTAGATTCCGGAATCGCCGTGTCAGCCGTCGCCGCGGCGAGGTTGAGCACGCTCATAATGTTCCTTCTAGGCTGGCTCAGCCAGGGTGATGGCTGAGTGAAAATAGTTCTCTTGTGAGTTCTATCACGAGCCGCGGACGCTTACCTAACTAATGTGCAAAATAGTGCTGAATTCATCGATACATGGTGTAACCAGCGGTTATTTGGTGAATTACGCAAAAAAATCGTTGTTTTATTCGGGAAGGGTTCGAGGGGCAACGTCTTCGCTTGACGACGGCGCGAGGCACTTTCGTCGTCACGCTTTTATGGGCGGAAGTGGTAGCGGTGTTGCGTGTGGGCAGTTGTCGAGTGTTGTCGATTCGATGTTTTGCGGACACATTGCGGGGGTAGCGCCGGAGCGCAGGGGCGGGGCTGTGTTTCGAGGCGGAGAGGGGGTTCGGTGGCGTGTTGGTCTTTGAAAATAGATTGAAGCAGACATGTATTCACGTGCGTTACATTCTTAACATAAATAACAATAGTTACTTCTGAACCTGTGTTTTGGTAGATAGTTCGCTATTGGGGCCCAGGATTTGCTGGCAGTTAACGAAAAAGCCATTAAATGTAACCGACTTTTATGAATCCCAAGTGGATTTAAAAGCCTCTATGTCCGCAATTTACCTGGTAAGCGGTGTGCCAATTCGGTGGCGAGGAGAGTTGCCTGGCCACCCCCGGCGCAATTCTTATGTAGGCGCCATTTTGTGCAGTACCTAGTATTAGCAGCGTGATACTGCGGATTTATCCGCCTGATTCTAAATGGCATGTGGGGTATGGATTTCTCAGTGCCACTTTTTCTTGAGAGGGACTTTAATGGCGCGATCTTTCCGTGCAATCGCTATGGCTGGAGCCGGCCTTATTCTTACTGTGAGTGCGGTCTTTAGCTCGGGCGCAGTGGCAAACGCCAATCCGGTCAGTGCGGTCGCAGTCAAGGCGTTCAATAGCTCGCTTGTGACTCCAGTGGTGGTTTCCCCGGTCGGACGTGCAGCTGCGGAGACCGCGCTACTTGATCCTCAGGTGCCGATTATTGTGCTCGGAGCCCGCCTCAATCCCGACTGCAGTGCTCCTGCTGTTTTGACGTCCCGATTGGAAACTGCACGTTCGCTGGCGCTGCGTCATCCTCTTAACCCGGTCATCGTCACGGGTGGTCGTACTCAGCCGGATTGTCAGACTGAGGCTGAGTACATGCGTGATGCGCTTGCATCTATGGGGGTATGGAAGCGGCGAATCACGATGGAAACAAACTCAGACTCCACTGTTGAAAATGCGGCTGGCACTGCATACCTTGCGGAATCGGGAACCAGTGGCGTTCGTGCCGCTGTCATTGTGACTTCTCCAACGCACACACCGCGCGCACGCGACACCTATTCTGCTGCCGACGACTCGGCGCTGTGGCTGGCCGTCCCGTCGACTGTGAACTAGCCACTAGCCGTATACGGCCAGCGGCTAGCGGGGCGGTCATAATCGACTGGCCTATTGAGGCAGAAAAGCGAGAGGTTCACTCGAGGGATGGGTCTCTCGCTTTTCTTCAGGCGGATAATCGCCTGGAGATCCTAGGAATTGGTGAAGTTTGCCTCGCGCTTTTCAGTGAAAGCGGCCATGCCTTCCTTCTGGTCATTGGAGGAGAACAGGGAGTGGAAGGTGCGACGCTCAAAGAGCAGTCCCTGCGACAGCGTCATTTCGTAGGCCTGGTTGATCTGTTCCTTAATCTGGGTAGTGGCAACCAGTGACTTCGACGCAATGGTGTCGGCGACCTTCAGGGTCTCGTCGAGAAGCGCCTCCGGCTCGACGACGCGGGCGACCAGACCTGCGCACTCAGCTTCTTCGGCGCCCATCATGCGGCCGGTGAGGCACATCTCCATTGCCTTAGCCTTGCCGATTGCGCGGGTGAGACGCTGCGAGCCGCCCATACCCGGAGAGATGCCGAGGTTGACCTCAGGCTGACCGAACTTGGCCTTAGTGCCAGCGATGATGAAGTCCGCCATCATGGCGACCTCGCAGCCACCGCCCAGGGCGTAGCCGTTGACGGCGGCGATAACTGGAGTGCGGACGGAAGTCAGAACATCCCAACGTGCGAACCAGTCAGAGACGTACATTTCGGTGCCGGACTTGTCCGCCATCTCCTTAATGTCTGCACCTGCGGCAAACGCCTTCTCGGAGCCGGTGATGATAATCGCGCCGATTCCCGAGTCGTTGTCGAAAGCGGTGGCTGCTGCGCCGATCTCTTCCATGGTCTTGTGGTTGAGGGCGTTCAGCGCCTTCGGACGGTTCAGGGTAATAATACCGACGCGACCTCGGGTTTCGGTGAGGATGTTTTCGTAATCGGACATATTCGTGTCTCCAAAGCGGTAATAGAAATCAGGTTGTAAGCGAGGTTACCCGTGAGACCAGATTCGGGTGGAGCTTTACGGCGATTACATCGGTGTTTTCCTGGATGGGACAGCGGCGGCAGGATAGGTCAGCGTGGTCGGGAATCTTTTTGTGGCGTCTTATGGGCGGAGCTGGAGTAACGACGTTATAAGAGAGTGCTGAAAACTTATTCACCTTTTGATGCCAAATGGAAGGTTTCTTCTTATACTTACGACGAAGCTAACAGTCCAATCGCGACAAAAGCTCATCAGATGACCGAAAACCTACGCAAAAGTTTGCATCCGCGGGCATATGTGGGGTCCATCGAGTGAAATGACTAAGCGCCACAGGAGTATTGATATGAATCCGGAAATGGAGACACGCTCGCTTACATCATCGAGTGTCGGTTTGGTTACCGAGGGAAACGGTAAGAGGGTCAAGTCATTCAAGCAACGAGTTTGGGCTTCAACAATTGCGGCTTTGCTGGCAGTGGGGCTGACTGCATGTGATGCAGATTCTTTGAAAAACGCTATGGGGGTCGGAGAAAGCTCTGCAACATCAACTTCGCAGGGAGAAAATGCAGAGCAGTCTCAGGGCGATGACAGCCAATCTTCGACTAGTGCGCCCAGTTCGGGGATGGAAAAACCCGGTGATAGTGCCGATAAATCAGACACCGGTACAGCGGAATCGGGCACCGATGTTGAGGGGATGGGTGATGGTTCGACCAAGCTGGAGCCTAGTAATCCAGAGAATGAGAAAATCTACCGCAATAGTCAAGGATGGGAGTTCCTCGAAAACTCAGCGCTTATTGCGCCGGGAGCTCGTTTTCTTGTGAAGGGTGCTGATGATTCGACTTCATCTTGTTCTTTTGCGTGGTGGGTGTACAACAAGGATGAACCCCGGCGACACTACATTACAAGTGCTGGGCACTGCGGGACCAAGGGAGACAACGTATACGTAGAGGATGAAAAAGGGAAGTTCTATAAAGTCGGACAATTTGTCTGGAGTTCGCTCGATCTAGAGGCTAAGAACAATCCGACAGATCATGCATTGATTGAGTTGACTGTTGACCCTAAGTATGTTCACGGCACTCCCATGCTCAAGGGTGCGGAGTTAGCTGGCTGGGCAAGTCCTCAATGGCTTGAGCAAGAACAACCTCGCGTTTGCCGTCTTGGGTACCGTAGTGGGCTTTCATGCGGCCCCTACACAGAGACTGTGGGGAGCTACATGTTCGGCTTCGGAAATATTGTGGACCAGGGCGATTCTGGCGGGGCAGTTTGGGCTGTGGACCCAGAAGACCCAAACCGGATGTATGCAGTGGGGATGACAAGTTACACCTTCCGTCATGACGCAATTTCAAATGGTGCCGCAGCTCTATCTCCGTTGATTAAGCAGTTTAATTTGACCATTCTCCAGTGACTCGCCCGCTAGGTTGAGCTGCTCCTCATGGGTTGGACCGGAGAGCCGGCAGCTTTCTAGCGGAGGGTGTTTGGTCGCCGAATGACGAAAGGGCCTGGTTCCAATTAACTATCGGAAACCAGGTCCTTGAATCCTTATTGGCTTAGAAAACCGTTTCAAAAATTCAATGGTGCGTCCGTGTTGGGTGGAGGCGGGAAAACTGTTCAAGGAATGTCAAAGCGATTTAGCCTCGCTTGCGCAGTGAAATTACCAATGCAGCAATGCCAGTCAGCGCGCCCACTAGGCCGAATCCCAGGCCCCAGCTGCCAAGCGTGCTGCTCGAATCCTCGCTGGTAGCAGCTGCGGAATGTTCGATGTCATCCGAGTGGTTATCGCTGTGCTCTGTCTCGCTGGTGCCGTGATTATTGCCGTGGTCATGACTGTGACTGTGGTCGTGACTGTGGCTATGTTCATCGTCTTCCGACTTCTCAATCAGCTCCACGGTTGGGACCGGGTAATCGCTATCGTGGTCCTTTTCAGCCCAGTTCATCGACCCTTTTTCACAGGTCTGCAGTGTCGGCACCTCAACCGTCGACGGTTTTGCGTCATTAGTCACTTTCACGCTGAGTGTCAGCGAATCCTTCAGGTCGGACGGCAGTGGCGTCTTTGCGGTGTAGATGACCTTCTGCACCTTTTCATTTTCACCGGAACCAGTCGACTCCTTCGTGATATCCCAGTTCGCGTTCACGTTCGGCGTAACCTTTTCGAGCTCCTCCGGGACGGTGAACTCTATCTTCGTCGTTGGCGAACCGTCGCAGCCATGGCCGACCCCGAAAGCTAGATCCACGTAGCCGCCAATCGGGGCAGACGATGGGGTTGCATGCACATGTGCGGATGCAATGGCAGGGAAGGCGACGGTTAGTGCGGCGCTTGCCGACGCTACTGCGAGCCCACGGAAAAAGGGGAAATGGTGTCGTTGTGCATTCTGAGGCACGAAAAACTCCTTGTATACGAAAAATATGGAACGAGTACGTGGCTCGACCTGCCTAAGGCATGTCGGAAATGCATTTTCGGAGTTTCCAAAAGCTGATTGACGCTGGCTCAGAGCAACGACGAAACCAATTAATTACGGTAAATGCGGGTTAGTCGTTGCAGGGGCTGGCATGGATGAGCTGGTAACCGCGGAAGCACTCACAAATTTAGCTTGTTACCTCTGCTTGGTTTTCAATTCTCTGCTTTAACCTTTTGGCTACCCCAGGGGAGAAAATTTCAAATTTTTGAACCTTTTGGCCTCCTGCGGACTCTAAGTCAGTGAAATGCAAAGCGCCCATGCGGAATGCAAAGCGCCTACTGAGCAGCAGGAGATAAAAATGGCTAAGCGTCTGTCTGGTAATTTCACCGAATCTGAAAATTTCGGTACCTCCTTTGACACGGCTGATCGAAACAGCGGCAATAAATCTCGTAGCAACGGCAATGCTCGCCGAAAGCTGCGCGCTAGTGTGTTGGCTGCTGTAGGTGCTGCGTTGGTGTCGCTGACCGCGTGTGGTGAGGTAGTTGATTCAGCGCAGGATGTCGCTAGCGCGGCTGACCACTCAACCCACTCAACGGGGGCTGCTGAAATGGGCGAGAGTGGCATCGCAACGCAGGCACCGTCGTCAAACGTGGCCGACGCATTGGATGCCTCAGCTATCGGCGGCAATCGTGATGCTCAGCGCAGTGTCGCGTCCAACCCTCTCAATCAGAATGACAACTCTCAGCGCCAGATTATGCACAGCAGTGAAGGCTGGGAGTTCCTGGAAAATGTGGGCAGCATCATGCCCGGCGGAAAGTACTCCGTTCTTCATGGAGATGGCACTGCCTCGGAGTGTTCCTTTGGCTGGTGGGTGTTCAACGAAGCTGAACCAAATCGGCATTATATGGCCACTGCAGGGCACTGCGGTGACGAAGGGGATTTGGTGTACATCGAAGATTCCGAGGGCGAGACTTACCAGGTCGGAGAATTTGTCTGGAGTCAGTTTGACAATGTTGTAGCAGGTGTTGATCACGCGTTAATCGAACTGACCGTTAACCCCGAATTTGTCACCGGTACTCCGCCGATTGAAGGGGTGCAAGTGGTTGGATCGGCTGACCTCGACTGGCTTACTGCGACGCAGCCGATGATTTGTCGACTTGGTTACCGCACCGGTATTTCCTGCGGTCAATTCCGTTCGGTGGAAAGTGGTGTGGCCTTTTCCTATGACGGCATCGTTGATCATGGTGATTCCGGTGGTGCAATCTGGGCCGTGGATCCATCGGATTCAACCAAGATTTATGCGGTGGGGATTACCGCGTACATGTTTACGGAAGATGCCACGAACTCGGGAGCGACTGCGTTGCAGCCGCTGTTGGCTCAGTTTGGTCTCACGGTGGTGGGCTAAAGGAGAGCCTGAAAACGGGAAGAGCTACCTATGTGTGGCGGGGAAGACTGGCAAAAGGGTGCCGTCGTTAAGCAAATTGAAAAATCTTTTATTGCGTTGACCTGCGCTGATGATAAATCTTCTAGAAAAGTTGAGTCGGGTGGGAATAACTTTGCTGTGCAGTCCGTTGCACAGCATGACAAACATTGAGTCGGACACACTCAAGTTTGCTTGACAGATTTTCTACGGCAATGCAGACTTGAGCGCGTAAGACTTAAGGGCAATTCTTTTACTCTTCTAGA
>ERZ1673749.1926-NODE-1926-length-12073-cov-4.910468_pt1 | contig 12073 bp, 8 predicted proteins | sample MGYA00580204_ERZ1673749 | MGnify/ENA primary metagenome ERZ1673749 (study PRJEB41218, sample SAMN15661745) | gut metagenome | host: Homo sapiens | place: Canada: London | collected 2015-08-20/2019-03-30 | study: EMG produced TPA metagenomics assembly of...
TCATCTGGAATTTTATAACCATTCTCATATAAAGCACGCATTGCACCGATTGCAAGAGGATCACTGGCAGAGAAAATAGCGGTTGGAAGGTCGCCATCAGCAATCATTTGTTTTGTCATGCTATATCCGGATTCAGCAGAATAATCTCCTTCATAAATAAAAGATTCATGGTCAATGGAATGTTCCTGGCAGAAGTTGATGAAGGTATCTTTACGTTCTTCAAAATATACACTGTTATCAGCGAGAACTTCCTTCCCGCCAAGATAAGCAATCTTTCGATGGCCAAGATCATACAAATAATCTAGTGCTTCAGTAACTGCCTGTTGGAAATCAAGATTGATCGTATCACAATAAATCTTTGGTGTTTTCATATCAACAAAAATAGTGTTGGAATTAAGTTTTTGAAAAGACTTAATCTGAGATTTATTAAATTTACCAATACAAATCAGACCTTGAAGATCCTTGAGTGTGTCAGGATAATTGCAATCGCTCTGGAAAGCACGGACAACGTGGATATTATGATCGGCACAATATTTTTCAATACCGACACGGATTGCCTGATAATAAGGATCTTCCAGTTCCTGAAAGACAGAATACCATTGAAAGATACCGATAGAAATCGATTTTTCAACGGTATTTTTTAGATGCTTTGTATAATTTAATTCCTGGGCAACCTTTAAAACGCGCTGTTTTGTTTCGTCGGTTACACTCAGGGTATCGTCTTGGTTTAAAATTCTTGATACAGTTGCAGCAGAAACAGATGCTTTCTGTGCAATGTCTTTGATTGTTGCCATGGAGATAAAATCCTTTCTCATAAATATTAATTTATCTCATTATAACAGAGAAAAGCACAAAAGTAAATTTAGTAAAATAAAAGTAAAAAATTTAGTAAAAACATATTGACAATTTTACTAAAAAGTTTTACTATACAAGTATCAAAGACAGCCACTAAAAACAGGAGGAAAGAAAAATGAAAACAACTAATGGAAAGGTTCCAGGCAGAGTAAAATATACTTTTGCATTTGGAGCATTGGGAAAAGATTTAATTTATGGAATGATGGCGACATTCGCTATGATCTACTTTACGGATGTGTTGAAAGTATCACCGGGTTTTGTAGGAATCGTTTTCTTCGTAGCAAAACTTTGGGATGCATTTAACGATCTGTTTATGGGAATGATCGTAGATAACACAAGATCACGCTTTGGAAAATTCGTACCATGGCTAGTGATCGGAACTTTAGTCAATTCCGTTGTGTTTGTCGTATTATTTACTGACTTTAAATTAACAGGAACTTCACTTTGCATCTTCGTTGCAGTGATCTATGTATTATGGGGAATGACTTATACAATCATGGATATTCCATACTGGTCTGTAATTCCAAACCTTACATCAGATCCACACGAACGAGAAGTTGTTTCCGTTTTACCTAGAATTTTCGCAAGTATTGGACAGTCATTAGTCATCGCAGGATTCGGTGTTCAGATCATTGCAGCCTTAGGTGGAGGATATATCGGATATCATCGTTTTGCTATGATCATTGCAGGAACATTTATTCTTACGATCGGAGTTGCAGTCTGCAACTTAAAAGTAAAAGAAAACAATGCACCAAGTGAGAAGATTTCTTTTAAAGATGTATTCTCAATCATTAAGAGAAATGACCAGTTACAGTCAGCAGTAGGACTGATCCTTCTATATAATGTAGGAATTCAGTTTATCATGGGTGTTGCAGTTTACTACTTTACATATGTATGTGGAAATGCCAACATGTTATCAGCTTTTATGATTAGTGCATCTATCGCAGAAGTTGTTGGATTGATCATCTTCCCAGAAGTAGCAAAGAAATTATCAAGACATACATCATTTTTACTGGCATGTATTTTACCATTTATTGGTTTAGCATTATTATTAGTTGTTGGATTTGTATGCCCACAGAACATTGTATTAACAGCAATTTCAGGAGTGATTGTAAAGACAGGAACAGGATTAGAACTTGGATGTGCGACAGTATTCTTATCTGATGTTGTTGACTATGGTGAGTACAAACTGGGAACAAGAAATGAATCCGTTGTATTCTCTTTACAGACATTGATCGTAAAATTTACAGCGGCTTTAACATCACTTTTCATTGGATTTGCACTGGAACGTACAGGATATATTCCAAATCCAAACGCTGTACAGTCAGCACTGACATTGAATTCTATCAGATTTTTAATGTGTGCGATTCCAGCGGTGTCCATGCTTGTAGCCTATGTAGTTTATAAAAAAGCATATCATCTGGATGACAGTTTTATGAAGAAAGTTATTCAGACGATCGAAGAAAGGAGAGCAAACCGCAATGCCGAACAGTATTAAAAAATTAGAAGAAGCTTTTAAAGAAGGAAAATATGATCAGTTATTAAAAGATATCTATGTAGATGAAGCAGTGATTGAATATCAGCAGGAACGCTACATCAAAGCATTAGAATCCTTTGAAAAGATTTATGGAGAAAAAGAAGTAGAAATCTATAGTGCTCCAGGAAGAAGTGAAGTTGGAGGAAACCATACAGACCATCAGTTTGGAAAAGTACTGGCAACTTCCATTAACTTAGATGCGATCGCAATCGTTGCAAAAAGAGATGACGATGTGATCGATCTGAAATCAGAAGGATATGAAAGAATTATTGTAAGTCTTAGTTCTTTCGACCCAGCCAAAGCAGAAAAAGGAACATCACAGGCACTGATTCAGGGAGTTGCTTCTAAATTAAAAGAAGAAGGATATAAAATCGGTGGATTTGAAGCTTATGTAACAAGTGATGTATTAAATGGGGCTGGAATGTCATCTTCTGCTGCATTTGAAGTATTGATCGGAAATATTTTATCTGGGTTATATAACGATATGAAGATCGATCCTGTATTTTTGGCACAGGCCGGACAGTATGCAGAGAATGTATACTTTGGAAAACCTTGTGGATTGATGGATCAGATGGCTTCTTCTATTGGAGGCTTGATCAATATTGATTTTGAAGATCCAAAGAAGCCAAAAATTAAAAAAGTAGACGTTGATTTTGAAGAATATGGACACAGCTTATGCATTGTGGATACAAAAGGATCTCATGCGGATTTAACAGATGATTATGCAGCAATTCCATACGAAATGAAGAAAGTTGCCAATTACTTTAATCAGGAAGCATTAAGAGAAGTTGATAAAGATGATTTTTACTTAAATCTACCAAAGATCAGAGAAATCTTAGGAGATAGAGCAGTTCTTCGTGCAATGCATTTATTTGAGGAAAATAAACGTGTAGATCAGCAGGTAAAAGCTTTAGAAGAAGGAGATTTTGATACATTTAAGAAATTGATCAAAGAATCTGGGGATTCATCCTTTAAATATTTACAAAATGTATATTCAAGCCACGACCTGACAAATCAGAGTGTATCAATCGGATTGGCGATCAGTGATATTTCTTTAGGAGATAAAGGAGTCAGCCGAGTTCATGGAGGAGGATTTGCAGGAACGATTCAGGCATTTGTACCAAATGATATTGTTAGTATGTACAAAAAGAACATGGAACATGTATTTGGTGAAGGAGCATGTCATGTCTTAAAAGTACGCCCATACGGAGGAATGAAGGTATTATAAGATGATGAAAGTAAGAATGATAGAACAAAGAGATAACGGAGTCTGCTTATTCGAATTAAAAAATGATGAGATCAAGGTGATCACAAGTAATCTTGGATGTCATGTGTTATCTGTATTTACAAAAGACCGAGAAGGAAACTTTGGGGATGTTGTTCTTGGATTTGAGAATGTGGAAGATTGCTGGCATGGAGATGGAAGTTACATGGGAGCGATTGCCGGACGTGTTGCAAATCGTATCGGAGATGCAAAGTTTGAATTAAATGGAAAGACATACGAATTGGCAGCAAACAATGGAAAGAATTCTCTCCATGGAGGAATCAAAGGATTTAATCAAAAGATATTTAAATATGAATTGTTGGAAGATGGAATCCGTTTTATCTATCTCTCACCAGATATGGAAGAAGGATATCCGGGAAGTCTTTATCTGAAAGTTGTGTATCGTTTATGCGATAATACATTAAAAATGGAATATGAAGCAGTATCCGATGAGGATACACTGGTCAATATCACAAATCATTCTTACTTTAATTTATCTGCTGGAAAAGATAAAATTTATCATCATCAGTTAAAGGTAAAAGCGGATGAGATTGCATGTGTTGATGAAAACTGTCTTGCCAATGGAACATTTTTAAAGATAGAAAACACACCATTTGACTTTAAAGAATTTCATGAGATCGGAGAGCGGATCAACGATGATCATGAACAGTTAAAACTTGCCGGAGGGTATGATCATTCTTTCATGGTAAAAGATGAAGATGACCAGTTAGTTCTATATGACAAAGAAACTGGAAGAAAAATGACGATGACAACAACACTTCCATGCATTCAGGTATACACAGGAAACTTCCTGTCTGGCGGATGTAATGGAAAAGGTGGGAAACCATACGAAAACAGAGATGGTGTTGCCTTAGAAGCCCAGTTCTTACCAAACTCCATACATATAGAAAAAGAACCAAAGGTAATTTTAAGAAAAGGCGAAGAATACGAAGCAGTAACAACATATCGATTTGAGGTGGAATAAGATGGATTTACAAAAAGATATCAAAAAACTTGTAACATATGGACTTGATAAAAAACTGATCATGCCAGAAGATGAAATCTATACGATCAATCAATATCTGGAAGTGTTTCGATTAGATGAATATGAAGATCCTGATATTGAAGGAGAAGAAATCATCCTGCCAGAGATTTTAGATCGTCTGACAGATACAGCTTATGATCGCTATATCATCAAAAGTGATGATATCGTGACAAGAGATTTATTTGACACAAAATTAATGGGAATCCTGACACCAAAACCAAGCCAGGTCATCAAAGAATTCCGTACCTATTACGAAGAGAGTCCAAAGAAAGCAACTGAATTTTTCTATGAATTCAGTCAGGATACGAACTATATCCGAAGAGACCGCGTCAAAAAAGATATGAAATGGAAAGTAAACAGTCCATACGGAGATATCGACATCACGATCAACCTGTCCAAACCAGAGAAAGATCCAAAAGCAATTGCAGCAGCAAAAAATGCAAAACAAAGTTCTTATCCAAAGTGCCAGCTTTGCATGGAAAATGAAGGATATGCAGGAAGAATGAATCATCCAGCAAGACAGAACCACAGAATTATGCCGCTTGTGATCAATGACAGCAAATGGGGATTCCAGTACTCTCCATATGTATACTACAATGAACACTGTATCGTATTTAACGGACAGCACGTACCAATGAAGATTGATAAGGCAGCATTTACAAAACTATTTGACTTTGTAAAACAGTTTCCACACTATTTCCTAGGATCCAATGCTGATCTTCCAATCGTTGGAGGTTCTATCTTAACACATGATCATTTCCAAGGTGGACATTATGAATTTGCCATGGAACGTGCAGCGATCGAGAAAGAATTTGTCATTCCAGGATACGAAGATGTGAAAGCAGGAATCGTTCATTGGCCATTATCAGTAATCCGTATTCAGTGCAAAGATGAAAAACGACTCATTGAACTTGCAGACTATATTTTGAAAAAATGGCGTGGATATACCGATGAAGAGGCATATATTTTTGCTGAGACAGATGGAGAACCACACAATACGATCACACCGATCGCACGTAAAAAAGGCGATATGTATGAACTGGATCTGACACTTCGTAACAACATCACAACGAAAGAATGTCCATTAGGCCTTTATCATCCACATAATGAGTATCATCATATCAAGAAAGAAAATATCGGACTGATCGAGGTTATGGGACTTGCAGTACTTCCATCCAGATTAAAAGCAGAGATGGAACATTTAAGTGAATGTCTTGTGAAGGGTGAAGATGTCAGCCAGTATGAAGATCTTAAGAAACATGCACCATGGGTTGATGAGATCAAAGAAAAATATGAAGATATCAATGAAGAAAATGTAGAAGATATCTTAAAAGAAGAGATCGGACAAGTATTCGTTAAAGTTTTAGAAGATGCCGGAGTTTATAAATGCACGGAAGAAGGAAGAAAAGCATTTGACCGATTTATTGCAACTTTGTAATTGTGTTCAGAAAGGAAATGACAGATGAAAATATTAGTATTAGGTGGAGCTGGTTATATTGGTTCTCATACAGTTTATGAACTGATCGATGCAGGGGAAGAAGTCGTGATCATCGACAATCTGGAAACAGGACATATTGAGGCTGTTCATCCAAAAGCAAAGTTTTACAAAGGAGACTTAAGAGATAAAGCATTTGTAGACAGTGTCCTAGATCAGGAAAAAGATATCGATGCAGTGATCCATTTCGCAGCGAACTCCTTAGTTGGAGAAAGTATGGTAAATCCATTAAAATATTATGATAATAACCTTTGTGGAACAAAGACAATGGTACAGTCCTTAGTAGAACATGGCATCGATAAGATCGTATTCTCCTCAACAGCAGCAACTTATGGAGAACCAGAGAAAGTACCGATCGTAGAGACAGACCGCACAGAGCCAACAAACACTTATGGAGAGACAAAACTTTCCATGGAAAAGATGTTTAAGTGGGTTGGTCGTGCACATGGACTTCGTTATGTATCTTTAAGATACTTTAATGCCTGCGGAGCACATGTAAGTGGACAGATCGGAGAAGATCATAATCCAGAAACACATCTGATTCCACTGATCTTACAGGTGCCAAATGGCAAAAGAGAAGCAATCAGTATCTTTGGAACGGATTATGATACAAAAGATGGAACTTGTGTAAGAGACTATATTCATGTAACAGACCTTGCACAGGCACATATTCTGGCAGTGAAATACTTAATGGAAGGTAATGAAAGCAACATCTTCAATCTTGGAAATGGTGTTGGATTTACTGTAAAAGAAGTCATCGAAACAGCCAGAAAAGTGACAGGAAAGCCGATCAAGGCTGTGGAAGAAGGAAGAAGAGCTGGAGATCCGGCTGTCTTGATCGCTTCCAGTGAAAAAGCGAAGAATATCCTTGGATGGAAGCCAGAACATGCAGATCTTGAAGAAATCATTGCATCCGCATGGAAATGGCACAGCAGCCACCCACAAGGATATTGTTCTGTTCAAAAGGAAGACAAATAACTCTTTTTGAACCATAAATCATCCCCGTACCGTTTAGAGCATGTTACCTGGCTCTAAGCGGTACTTTTTTGTTTTCGTAAAATATCTGGGACTATGTTCAAATAAAAAATAAAATGGTGTATACTAAAGAAAATAGTAAGATAAAAGAAGGAGTACGAATCGATGAAACGGTTACTAGGATATTTAAAGGAGCATCTTTGTGTTACGATCCTTGCACCATTATTTAAGATGCTGGAAGCTAGTTTTGAACTATTTGTACCATTGGTCGTTGCCAGCATGATCGATGTAGGAATCGGACATCACGATATTGGATATTTGTGGAAGATGGGAGGATTATTGATCTTACTTGGAATCATTGGATTTTCATTTTCTATCACAGCACAGTATTTTGCGGCAAGATCGGCTGTGTATACAGGAAAGTCGATGAGAAGTGATTTGTTTGCACATATAAATCAATTTTCTTATCAGGAGATCGATCAGGTTGGGACATCAACGCTGATCAACCGTATGAGTAATGATATCAATCAGGTGCAAAATGGAGTTAACATGTTCCTGCGTTTGTTTTTAAGGTCACCATTTGTTGTATTTGGTGCGATGTTCATGGCATTTACGGTGGATCATAAGGCAGCGGTTTCCTTTGTATTTACGATCACAGCATTGGCAGTGGTTGTTGGACTGATCTTATGGATCACGATGCCAATGTATAAGAAAGTACAAAAACAGGTCGATGGAGTATTAAAAAGTACAAGGGAAAATCTTCTTGGAATTCGTGTGATCCGTGCATTTAACAGACAAAGAAGTGAGGAAGAAAATTTCAGATTACAAAGTGGACAGCTTTATAACAAACAGATCCACGTTGGAAAGATTTCAGCGTTACTAAATCCTCTGACTTACATGATCATTAATTTGGGGATCATTGCAATCCTATGGTCTGGTGGAAAACAGGTTGATCTGGGTTATTTAACACAAGGACAGATCATTGCCCTGATCAATTATATGTCACAGATCCTTGTAGAACTTGTAAAACTTGCGAATCTTTTGATCATCTTATCTAGAGCGTTTGCAAGTCTTGACCGTGTGGATCAGATTTTTGCATTAGAGCCATCCATGAAGGAAACTGGAAAAACAGATATAGAAGAGAAGAAAGATACACCTATTCTTGAGTTTAAAGATACATCGTTTGTCTATCATGGTGCAAGAAAAGAGACGATCCATCCATTTGATTTTGCGGTGAAAGAAGGCGAAACGATCGGGGTGATCGGAGGTACAGGGTCAGGAAAGAGTACTTTTGTATCTTTGATCGCAAGATTATATGATGTGACATCAGGAAGAATTCTATACCGTGGAGTTGATGAGAAAGAATTAAAACCAGAATTTATCCGAGGAAAGATCGGATTTGTTCCGCAGAAAGCATCTTTGTTTGAAGGAAGCCTAAGAGATAATATGAAATGGGGTAAAGAAGATGCCACAGATGAAGAAATCTATCAGGCATTGGATATCGCACAGGCAAGAGAATTTGTTGATCAGAAGGAACAGAGATTAGACTTTAGAATTGAACAAAATGGAGGAAACTTATCTGGCGGACAAAAACAGAGACTAACGATCGCAAGAGCATTAGTACGTAAACCTGAGATCTTAATTCTTGACGATAGTGCATCCGCACTTGACTTTGCAACAGATGCAAGACTTCGAAAAGCGATCAAAGAAAATACAGATAATATGACAGTATTTCTTGTATCCCAGAGAGTATCAACGATTCGTAATGCTGACCATATCTTAGTGTTGGATGATGGAAAGATTGCAGGAATCGGGACTCATCTACAGCTATTAAAAGAGAATCAGGTATATAAAGAAATCTGCGCATCACAGATGGCAGGAGAGGAGGCATAAGATCATGAAGAAAGACAAAAAACAAAAGACATTACAAAGGATCATGGAATATATGAAGCCTTATCGATTTTTGATCTTTGCGTCTTTAGTGTTGGCGGTGATCAGTGTGGCACTGACACTTTATGTTCCGATTCTGACAGGACAAGGTGTGGATTGCATTATATCAAAAGGAAATGTTGATTTTGCAAGATTAATAAGTATTATAAAAACGATCGTGATCTGTATCGTATTGACGGCAGCAGCGCAGTGGCTGATGAATCATGTCAATAACCAAATTACATATAAGATTGGAAAAGATTTAAGGATTCAGGCATTTGAGCATTTGCAGAAACTGCCATTATCTTATGTAGATGCACACTCCTCAGGAGACTTGCTCAGCCGGATCGTAACGGATATTGATCAGTTTACGGATGGATTGCTGCTTGGATTTACACAGTTATTTACTGGTGTGATCACGATCATTGGAACCATTTGTTTTATGTTAGGAATCAATCCATGGATCACATTGGTCGTTGTTATTTTAAGTCCGTTTTCGTTTTTTATCGCAAGTTTTATCTCAAAGCGAAGTTTTAATATGTTCCGGAAACAATCACAGACTAGAGGAAATATGACAGGATTTGTCAATGAAATGCTTGGAAATATTAAAGTAGTCAAAGTGTTTGATCATGGAGAAAAAGCACAGGAAGAGTTTGATCAGATCAATGATGATCTTGCATATTACTCCTTAAGAGCGACATTTTTCTCATCTATCACAAATCCGGCAACCAGATTTATGTATTCAGGAATCTATGCAGGGGTTGCGATCGCAGGATGTATGAGTGTTATTCGCGGAAATATCAGTGTTGGTCAGTTATCAAGTTTTTTAAGTTATACAAACCAGTATACAAAGCCGTTTAATGAGATCACAGGGGTTATCACAGAATTTCAGAATTCGTTAGCTTCTGCGGCAAGAGTTTTTGAATTGTTAGATGAGGAGCCGATGATTCCTGATGCCAAAGATGCGAAGGCGTTACAGGATGTGAAAGGAAATGTAGAATTAGAGCATGTGGACTTTTCTTATGTAAAAGAAGTACCTTTGATCCAGGATTTTAATCTGAAAGTGGAACCAGGACAGCGGATTGCAATCGTTGGACCGACAGGATGTGGGAAAACAACGTTGATCAATCTGTTAATGCGTTTTTATGATGTGAATGTAGGAATGATCAAGGTGGAAGGAAATGATATCCGGGATGTCACGAGAGAAAGTTTACGATCCAGTTATGGAATGGTACTTCAGGAGACATGGTTAAAAGCAGGAACGATTCGTGAAAATATCTGCTATGGAAAACCAGATGCAACTGCGGAAGAGATGATCATGGCAGCAAAAGAAGCCAATGCACATGGATTTATCGAGCGAATGCCAGATGGTTATGATACGATCATTACAGAAGGTGGCGGAAATCTCTCTCAAGGACAGAAACAGCTCCTTTGTATTGCAAGGATCATGTTAAGTCTTCCTCCAATGCTGATCTTAGATGAAGCGACATCATCAATTGATACGATGACAGAGCTCCGAATTCAGAAAGCATTTGAAACGATGATGAAAGGAAGAACAAGTTTTATCGTAGCCCACCGACTTTCAACGATTCAGAATGCGGATGTGATACTTGTTATGGAAAATGGACATATTTTGGAGCAGGGAACACATGAAGAACTTTTAGCGAAAAATGGTGCGTATGCCAGATTATATAACAGCCAGTTTGCACCAGTATAAATGGTAAGATTTTTGACTGGAGATGTCATATGGAAGAAAAAGGAATGAAAAAAAAGAAAAAATTATTGAGGTTGTTTATAGAAACATTTTATTTAAGTGCATTTACCTTTGGTGGCGGCTATATGATCGTATCTTTGATGAAGAAGAAGTTTGTGAATGAATATCATTGGATCGAAGAAGACGAGATGCTTGATCTGGTGGCGATCGCACAATCAGCCCCAGGAGCAATCGCAGTGAATGGAGCAATCGTTGTTGGCTATAAATTAGCAGGTATCAGTGGTGTGATCGTAAGTGTATTCGGAGCTGTTCTACCGCCATTTTTGATTATATCTGTAGTCTCTGTTTTTTATGAAATATTTCGGGATAACGGGATTGTTGCAGCGATGCTTTCTGGTATGCAGACGGGTGTTGGCGCGGTGATCATCAGTGTTGTGTACGAGATGGCAAAAGGGCAAAGTAAGAAGGAAAACAGAATAGAACTTGCGATCATTATGGTTGTGGCATTTATGGCAAGTTATGTCTTTGATATTAGTGTGATCTACATTATTCTTGCATGTATTGGAGTTGGAATCGTACAATATGGTATTTCAAGAAAGAAGACAGGAGGCAGAAAATGATCTATCTGCAATTATTTTTAAGTTTCTTAAAGATTGGAGCATTTAGTTTCGGAGGCGGATATGCAGCAATGCCAATGATACAGCAGCAGATGGTAGACGTATATCACTGGTTGTCTGTCTCTGAATTTGGAGATCTCGTAACGATTTCGCAGATGACACCGGGACCGATCACAATTAATGCGGCGACTTTCGTGGGCATAAGAGTCGCAGGGTGGCAAGGAGCATTATGTGCAACGATGGGATGTGTATTCCCTGCGTGTGTGATCGTGACAGCAATTGCTTATTTTTATGTAAAATATCGTCATATGGAAGGAATACAAATGGTGTTAAATACTTTACGTCCTGCGGTGATCGCACTGATCTTGACTTCTGGAATTACGATCCTTGCACAGGCATTTTTTCAGGGAAGTCATATAGATCTTCAACAGATCAACTGGATACAGGGTGGTATTTTTATCGTTTGTATCTATCTTTTATTGAGAAAGAAAAAAGACCCGATCATTGTCATGCTGTTTGCGGGTGTGCTAAATGTGATTGGAAGCTTTTTCATTTCATAGGAAATTTCAATGAAATCCCCTATGAAATAAAAAAGCCCTCCGGATGGGAATATAAACGATGAGAGTGGTAAAAGTATAAATA
>ERZ1673749.1927-NODE-1927-length-12068-cov-30.354866_pt1 | contig 12068 bp, 8 predicted proteins | sample MGYA00580204_ERZ1673749 | MGnify/ENA primary metagenome ERZ1673749 (study PRJEB41218, sample SAMN15661745) | gut metagenome | host: Homo sapiens | place: Canada: London | collected 2015-08-20/2019-03-30 | study: EMG produced TPA metagenomics assembly of...
GGTTTTTCATTTGAGCCACCAGCGAGAATCGAACTCGCGACCTTCTCATTACGAGGTATGACGTCGCCGATTTCGACCCCTCATGCGCGGTGATGGTGTCCACCAGCAGACACCCCGCACGGCCTTGGCCGACACCCCGCGGCGACACCATCGGCGCAGGCCAACATGGGTAGCAGCCTGCTACATGGAAAAATGTCACGTCCCGCAAATTACCTACCCCTCCGCCCGACCTGCGACACCGGCATGAAGGTAGTTCGTCCTGTTTTGGTAAGGATTTGGTAAGGCTGCTGCGAATCCGATTGCGGCCATGACCTGCGGTTAGCAGCAGGCTACACAAGGACAATCGGCCAGCCTTACCACCGACTCGGTAAGGCAATGCGCGCCGACACCGCGGTGGACACCAGCCTTGCCACCCACCGACACCGCCGACACCGCCGCTACTGTCCTTGCCGACACCACAGCGGTGTCCTTACCTATGTCGCCAACACCCGCGCCGACCAACACCGCGGCCACCCCTCGGCCACAGCGGCGCCCTTGTCCTTGTCGCCGACCTTGCCGACACCAACACCGCGCCGATCACCCGACAACACCGCGCCGTCACCACGCCCTCGGCACCGCCGACACCCGCGCCTTCGCCGACACCCACGCGGTGAGTCGCACCCGGCACCGCCGACACCGCGCCCTATCCGGCCACAGCGGTGTGCAGGACACCGCAGCATGGTGCAGGCATGAAGAATGAGGCATGGTGTCCGACCCAGATCACCATGCCTCGGATACCACCGTAACCACCGACCTGGCGCGCACACCGCGTATGGCTACGGCACCCGGCCACCCAGCGGTGGCGCAGGCAGTAAAGGCTGGACACTTGACTAGGCAGGCTGTCTGCCAGGACACCACAGCGGTGGCGTCAGTCGCGGCGCAGGACAGGTGGTACACCACGGTCGGCGAATCGACGCGCCCTCCTGCTGGCAGCGGTGTCGGTGTCGGTGTCTTTGTTGGGTGTTGCGTCTGCGTCTGCGTCTGTGTCCTTGTCGGTGTCCACCGCTGTGGTGCTGGTGTCCTTGTCCTTGTCGGTGTCCACCGCTGTGGTGTTGTCGGTGCCGTATCCAAGTGCAGCAGCAGCGGCGTCGGCAGCGGCGGCGCCGGCCTCGGGTGACCACCGGGCGTAGATGTCCTGCGTCATGGTTGTGGACGAATGTCCTAGTTCTTTCGTTACCTGGAACACAGGCACACCGCTGGCCAAGACATTGGTGGCATACATGTGCCGCAGTTCGTGCGGCGTGAATCTTTCCATTGTCGGGTCCTGCTGCTGCGCCTTAGCAATGGCCGGGTCCCACACCCTGCGTCGCCAGTTGCCTGCACGAATAGCCCGACCCTGCGGTGAAGTGAACACCAAGTCGTCCTTGTCCTTGCCGGCTATGTACTGGCGCAGTTCGTCCACCAATGCCGGAGCCACCGTAACCTTCCTGGACTGGCCGGTTTTGGTGCGCGGTTTGATCTTGCCGGCGCTTGCGTCCACGGTCCTGGACACTTCGGCAAAAGCGGGGGTGCTGTCCAGGTCCAGGTCCTGCACCCGCAAGGCGAAAGCCTCACCCTGCCTCATGCCCGTTAGCGCCAGGACCTTCACCAGCAGCCTGTAGCGCGGGTCCACCGCGTTAATCACCGCCCGTGCCTGCGCCTGCGTCGGCACGTATATGTCGGTGGCCTGGCCGCGCTTGCCTGGTGACACCCCCGCGGTGGCTACGTATGTCACCGCACCAGTATCGGCAGCAGCGGTGAGCAGTCGGCCAAGATGAAGCAAGGCAAGACGACGTGTCTCATACCCGACCCCCGCTTGCGTCATGCCGCGCACCCAGGTTTGCACGCGGTGTCTGGTGATGGTGTTCACCGGGGTGTCGCCGAACACCGGCTCGACATGCTTGTGCCACAGCGACTTGGCATTGGTGACAGTCGCATGCGCAAGGTCGGTGTCCTGCACCCATTGCTGCTGATACGTAGACAGCGGCGTCGATCCGACACCCGCGCGCACGTCGGCACCGCGAAGTAACTGCGCGCGCTTGCCTTCGACCCCTGCGGTGCCAAACCACCACCGCTCGGCCTCACCGCGACTCTTGAAGCCTTGCTTTAGTTGTCGCTTGCGGTCCAGGTCGTAGTAGCGCACGCCATGACGCGCCGCACCGCTCGGCAGTGTGTACTCGGTGAAGACATAGTCGCCAGGCTGTGCCACCGCGGTGTCCTATGCGCCCTCGGTGTCCTTGGTGGCCCACCATGCCTCGGCGTCAGCCTCGGTAGCGAAGCCCTGCTTCAACTGCTGCTTGCCATCGGTGTCGTAGTAGGCCACTTTCCACCGCTTGCCTGCGTCGGTGGTGTAGGCGGTGATGGCGTGATCGGTGCTCATGTTCTTCCTTCCTATCGACACCACCGCGGTGACTACGGCAGCAGCGACATGCCTGCGCCATGTGATTTACGACACACCCAGTAACCGCAGGTAGCCACGGTTTCAGACGTGATTTTCAGTATCCGTGCTGGTAGTCGTGCAGATATGGTGCCTGATTGTGAATAGAGGTCACAAATAGAGTACCTGATGAACTACTTGTTGTCACTACGGGGGTCTAGCTAAGTACCCCCATTGCTGGTAATGTCTTAGTCACGGGGAAAGAGATGACACCCCCATCTACAGCCCTTGGACCAGGAGGAACAATGACTACAGCAACACCGCTTGCGCCCGGTGATCTTCTCACCGTCAATGACATGTGTGCACTGGTGCCGAACACCACGCCGCGCACTTGGCAAAACCTTCGCCACGCGAAGCGCGGACCGAAGTACATGCGCATTGCCAGCCGCGTGTTCTACAAGCGCGCCGACGTAGAGCAATGGGTGGCCGACAACACCACCGAAACGAACTAACCACCGCTCGACAGACAAGGAATGTGGACAATGAGCACAATCACAAACACCACCGCCACCACCGCCGCGGTGAGTAACGACACCGGCAGCACCCTGCCTGCCGACCCCTGCCTGCGCTTTGTGTCCCTGATGGACCTTGTGGTGGCCGCAGCAGCAGCCTTTGAAGGCTGGGCCGAAGACACCGTGCGAGTCACCATGCACGACATTGCGGTGTCACCATCAAGGCTGCTGCATGCTGTGCGCGCCGCCATATGCACCGACCTGGACTCCTTAAACCTGGGCATATTTACCCAACTTGAGTCTGTGGCAGAACTGATGGCATGCCTGGCCGGTGAACTGGTGGAAACATGCCATGACATGCGGGTGCCGGCGCACCGCCCTGGCGTGGACATGGAGGGGTGCCAACACGGTGACCCGGTGCCGTGGGACACATGCAGTATTGACGCCGACCAAAACTCGATTAAGCAGGACATTGCCTACCGCCTGCTGCGAATGGTGCGGTGCGGCATACCCGAAGTCACCGGCGAGGCTCTATCCGACACCGAAATTCGCCAAATCTACGGCGGTTTTTGGCATGTCTTTTGGCTACCCGACAATGAAGTAGATATTGCAGGCCGGGTGTCTGCGGTGGTGCATGCCGACTACCTGCGGATCATGCGCACGTGCATGGTCACAGGACAGGACCTGAATTGGGACCACTTTGTCACCGAGTTTTCGCGCTCCATGTTGGACAAGACGCCGCGGGTGGTTGAGTTCGTGCCACTTCTGTATGTGGACGACATATGGGGCCACGCGTGGGACGCATTAACCGACGAGCAGCGACGCGAGTTCTACAAGGCTTCATACCTGTTTTCGCCGCGACTGTACAAGAACGACGCCTCGATTGCGGTGGACCTGCACGACTGGGTTGATGAAGCGCCGCTGACTACGACACCCGACATGCTGGCCGCATGGCAAGCGGTGGATACCCGCCATATCCAGGACAGCCTTAATCCGAAAGGACACAGCAATGACTAGCCAAGCAATCGACCTGCTCAAGTATCCGGGCCACAAGATCGACTTCTGCTTGGCCGCCTGCATTGGCACCGACAAGCGCGCCCTGGCCGTCATGCTGCACACCGCTGGTGTGATGGACCAGGACACCGCGGTGGTTGCAGCACAGGTCCTGGTGAACTACCGGGCGCGGTCCTGGGCCAGCGCACTACGGCGCGAAATGCAGCACAGCAGGACGCTGCCGAGGGTGGCCTACGCGGTGGCGAAAGACGTCACCGAACACGACATGCAGAACACCCGACTCACCGCGGTGCAGCGGGCCAGGCTGTCTGCTGGCCTGTGGGCCTGGGCCGACGGTGTGCGCACCGCCTGCATGTACGCGCCCGACAACATGGCCGACGTCCGCGACAGCGGTGTGCGCGCCATTGCCGACTACCTGATGGGCGTCGGCAGGACAGGCGCAGACGCCGCTGACTACTACGGGACCACGCTGGTGATGGCACACAATGACCCGAACTACGACGGCACAGACAGGACATTCGACAGCGACGCCGAGCGGGTGGCCTACTGCCTGCGCGAAGTAAACGACACCCTGGCCGATTCGGTGACACCGCGTTTCGGCAAGCACTTGGGCCAGTACAATGCCGACGCCACCGCAAGGCAGGCGCGATATGAACTTCGGTGCCTGCTCGAAGACATGGCCGCTGATTGGCATGATCCTGCCTACTTCACCACCATGATCGGCGTCCTTGAATCCGGCGCCATGCCGCAGTTTCTCACCATCGAAGACAATCTCACCGCTGCCTACGACATGCTGGACGATGAAACCGCCCGCGAGCATGACTACGAGCACCGGGTGACATTGCGCGCTATCCGCGACATGGCCGACGCCACCGCGGTGACAATGCACGCCGACCTTGACTACCTGGCATGTATGCGGCGCGCACATGCGTCAAAGATCATGCCGTAACCCCCACACCCTGCACCGCCACCACCCACACACCCGCAGGAACTTCCGCGCCTTCCATATCCGAAAACAAACGACGGGGTGTGCGCACTAGCCACCACCCGGCTGTCATGCGCACACCCCGACGAAAGGAATGTCGAAATGAGCAAGTCTCATTCTACTACACCCACATGGCACAAGTATGCCGGCGCGCCTGACACCGACACCGCAATGACCTGGCCCAAGGACCAGGTATTCGCAGCGGTGAAGGAACACTTTGACCGCTTCATGGTGGTGTCTAAGCCCGGTGCCGACAATGACAAAGCGCCCACTAAAGGTTTCAGCAGTTCCAACACCGCCGACGCCTACACCGCTTGGTCCAACTTCGAGCAAGGCTTCAATGTTGGGGTGCAGCCCGATTTCGATAGCCACATGGCTATCGTGGACGCCGACGCCACCGGCGACATGGCCGCCTTCGAGGCCTTCGTGCGCAGCACTTACGGTTTCCAGGCACATGCCACAGTTCGCAGCCCTGGCAAGTACAAGCCTGGCACCGAAGAACTGAAGCCTACGCACAATGGCGGTGGACACTACTGGTGCCACATGCCGGTGCCGGTGCACGAACTGTTTCCTGCCGACGCCAATGGCAAGCGCCCGAGCATACCTACCACCCCCGGCGAGCGGGTGCAGGACAAAGACACCCGCGGTGGTTTTGACGTGGTGTTCGCTAAGAAGTTCTGCATGGCACCGCCATCACGACGCACCGAGGGTCCTTACAAACTGGTGCTGGTGGACGGCACCACCGCGGTGAACTACATGCCGCCGACCTTCATCACCGACGTCCTGATCCACACCGGCAAACTGGACGCAGATCAGGTGAAGTATGAAGTGTCCACACCACAGCCGCCTCTCATCACCGGTGCGAACCTAAGGATCATTGAGTCAATTTTGTTCGGCGACGGTGTGCCCACGAGGTATGAGAACTGGTCCGAAACGGCTATGCGCAATTCAGTCGTGTACGTGTTGGAGTCTCTCATTAAGTACAACTACGCGGTGAGTTTGTACAACAGGGCCGCCAGCAAACCGTTGCCTTACCAGCCGCAGGACTTGCTCACCGCCAAGCCTGTCACAGCTATGGAAAAACTGGGGTTTGGCCGCCACCCTTACACCGAGTCCGAACTGCAACAGGACCTATGTGACGCGCTTGCACACTTGGAGGGTGCGCAGGCACCAGGCAAGGCCATGGCTAGTGTGCGTGTGCGTGTGACGGTGGATCACGGCAAGCAGGGTGCCACCACTTGGGGTAGCACAGCGCCTGTGAATCCTTTTGCACAGCGGGGTGCCGCCCACGACACAGCGGTGGCACCATCAGCACCGGCCAAGGCACCGACGCAGGAGCAGGCACCGGCCAAGGCGCAAGCACAGGACACCCCCACCGCGGTGCCGAATCCGTTTGCCACACAGGCACCGGCGCAGACGCAGACACAGGCGCCGGCGCAGACGCAGGCACAAGGCACCGCGGTGACACCGACACCGGCCAAGGCACCCGCCAAGGCGCAGGACACCGCTGCTGACACCGACACCGCTGTGGCACAGTTTGTCTACGACGACGAAGACTACGACACCGGATACGACGGTGAGTTTGCCGACACCATCGACGAATGGACGCGTTCTGTATCGTGGGACGAATTGCTCACAGACTGGGACGCAGGCTGGCAGCAGACAGGCACCGAGTCATGTGGCTGCGCGGTGTACCAACACCCCACCGCAAGCAGCCGGCGGTCGGCGGTGGCACACGACGCGGGGTGCCAGACAGGACACAGCATTGTCCTGAACATGTACAGCACCACCGACCAGAACTGGACATTTACCCGCGGTGAGAACAATGCCGGCGGCGCCATGCTGTCCAAGTTCGATCTGCTGTGCAATGTCATTCACCAGGACACCGACGAAGATGAAGACTGGGTGCCGGTCCTGGCCACCCAGCAGGTGTTCGAGTACATGGGCCTGCCAGACCCATACGACACCGACGACGACGACGATTACGCCGACCTGCCAGGCTGGCGCGGCACCGACGGTCCTACGGCACCGACAGGACAGCCGCCGGCCAAGCCGACTCTCACCCTGGTGGGTGGCACCGACACCGTGGTGAATCAGGCACAGGCACCGGCACCGACAGCACAGGCACCGACCGCACCGACCACCGCCAGCACCACAGCGGTGACTACGACACCGCCTGCTGCACCGGCACCGCAGGCACCGACCACAGCGGTGAATACGGCACAGGCCGAGCGTGATGTGTTCGGTGAAGTTCAGGCTTACTGCACCGGATCAAGTGTGGTGCAGCAAGGTAAGCGAAAGTTCCTGCGCATACCCGGTCCTGACAGCAATTACCCGCCTACTGTCCTTAACCAGGAACAGGTAACGACGGTGGCCAATGTCATTGCCATGATGGTGGGCGCCGGTGTGACCATCACCGCGGATACGGTGCAGACAATCACCATGTCGGCCGCGCAGGACAATCTCACCGACGTCGAATCCGACCTGTGGCCTGAAGGCTACCCCGCAACACCCGAGCGGGTGCGCAAGATCATGGACGCGTCACCGTACACCCGCTGGGTGTACTGGAACTGTGTGCTGAAGGAGGGCGTCACCGCGGTGAATCCTGTCACCGCTTACTTTGACGCCCTGACGCGCGCCTCGATGATGATACCCGCCACCGTCAAAGTGCCGACGGGTGGACCGAGCACAATGGTGCCGACAGGCTGGTTTAACGTAGCGACAGGTCCGTCAGGATCAGGCAAGACGCAGGCGCAGAATGGACGCGGTTTCTACTGGGCGCAGGACACCCGCACGTTTAACGAACTGCCGGTGATTAACGACGACCGCATGTTGATGGACGCCACCACGCCACAGCAGGCGGTGGTGGACAAGTTCGGCATGCACCGCATTGAAAACCCGGTGGTGACATTTCCTGAAGGCGACTGGCGAAACGGCGAACTTGGCAACAACATGGTCCGCCCGCGCCAGAACAAAGGCTTCATGGCACCGCCTGTGAACTGGTGCACGCTTGGCGGCATGTCATTCTCACCGGCCAGCGGTGAGTCCATTGCTGCGCGACTAAGCCGCGAATACCTGATTAAGCGACACCCAGAAGATCAGCCTGAAGGCACCGACGACAAGGACCAGAAAGCGGCGCCATTCATACCCCTATCCGACGCCGCGCCCAATGCGGTGGCCCTGCTTAACATTCCTGAAATGGCGGTGTTTGTGAAGACTGCCGGGCGCTCTGGCAACACCCTTGACGTGCAACTGCTCAATGCCTATGTCGGCGAAGAAGTGGGTACAGACACCAAGGACGATAACCGCAGCCTTAGCGGTGACTACTCGGTGAGCATGCGAGGCACCGCGCAGCCGGTGGTGTACACCAAGATGAAAGAACTGGCGGGCGACAATGGCCTGGTGCAGCGCATTACGTTCAATGCGGCCGAATGGCCGATGGGTAACTGCGACATTGGTGTCACACCGCCGCCTGCTGGTGTGCTCGATGGCACCGAGCGGTTTGTCTACCCCGCCGAAGCCTTTGCCGAAGAAGGCAATGCCTTCAAGGGCTTCACCATGTGCCAAAAGGCATACACCGAAACTCGGCGAAACCTGTTCAAGGGCGTCAAGGACATTGGCTACACCCCCGACGCCGACACCCCGCTGTATCACCGCGGTGTTGCCAAGGAACAGTTGGGCATGTTTCAGCATGGACCTCTCATGGCGGTGAAACTCGCATGCTCTGTAGCGGTGCTACACGGCACGAGCCATATCAGCGAGGCTGTGTGGGCGCATGTGGGTGATCTGATGGAGTATTACCGCAGGACCGTGGTGGGCTTAGAGGCGCAGGCAAAGGCACACAAGACTGCTGCCAACCACGAACTCGGTGCCTCGCAGTATGAAGTGGAGCAAGGCAAGGCTGCTGCGAAGCAGGACGCCAACAAGAAAAAGGCCGCCACGCGCAAAAGTGTCAAGAACGCACTTATCAAGCACGGGCCGCTCACCGAAGGCGGTTTGAAGAACAAGATCACCGCTTCGCGCCGCGAACACATACCCGACGCCTTGGTGTTCCTGCACCGCAATCAAGAAATCATCAAGGACCCAAACGGCGAGTATCGGATCAATCCGAATACGCCACAAAAGGCGCATGCCTGACAAGTCACCCCCCCTCTAGCGCGACACCCCGGTTACTTGCTGCAAGGCGGTGGCCGGGGTGTTGTCGTGCACACCGCTGGGTGGCTACTTCACCGCTGTGGTGGTGTCCTATGACCGAAAGTGATGGGACAAAGACGAACCGATACAAAGACGAACCAGGCACTTTTCACCACAATCATGGCCGTGGGCGCACACTTTGTGACGATTGTGACGGTGGTTTGTGACGCGAAAACCACCCCTGACCTGCTGTGACGCTTGTGACGGTGTGACGATTGCTCGCACAGCCGGCCACAGATCGTCACAGATTCAGACTCACCGCTGTGGTGTGAGTCACACAAGCGACCACGCTATCAACACCGCTGTTTGTGACGGTGTGACTACCCCTATACAAAAGCCGATTTTATTAATTAATTGTATATACATATACATCCACCAAGCGGTGTATCCGTAGAACGCTCCGTCACACCGTCACAAGCGTCACAACAGGTCAGAGCACATTTTCGCGTCACAAACTGCCGTCACAAACCGTCACAAGCGGTGGATCGTCACAAACGAACTGCCACCACCACAGCGGTGATCCTGTCCATGCCTCCGACACCACCGACGCCGACGCCAGCACAAGCACCGAGCAGTTCGTCCTTGCTCGACACCGACACCACCGACGCAGCAGCAGCAGCAGGCACCGACACCAAGCAGTTCGTCCTTGTCCACCGACACCGCTGCCACAGCACCGCAGCAGACAGCAGCACACCACCGCCAACACCACAGCGGTGGACACAGCACATGCCACAGGACACAGCACAACACCACAGCGGTGGCAGCAGCGCACGCGCGCCTTCACCGCGCCACAGACACCGCCACAGCACACAGCACCGACCGCAGCACACACCAGCGCCCGCTGCACCGGCACAGCGCACACCCCGGTGCCGTAAGGGGGTGGGGGGTGGACCAAGGCGGGTGCCGCGTCGCTGGCCGTGCATGAGGGCTGTGAAAGATTTGTCGGGTTCAAAAATCCCCGACCTAAAGCCGCGCTTTAGACTGCGGTCCTTCGGCACCGCCTGCGCCAGGTAGTTCGTCCTTGTCCACCGCCACCGCGTCGATCATGCGCCGGCCACCGACCACAGGACACCGGCCACACCACCGCGGTGTCCATGCTCTTGTCCTGCACCACCACCACATCGACACCGCCGCGCCGACCGCCGCGCCGACGGCCACCACCACCGCCACCGCGCCGACACCGCGCCGGCCACAGACACCGGCCACAGCACCCACCCCGAAATTATTTGGGGGTATGGCTAATCGACACCCAGCGCGCGGGCCGAGTCAAACCCTCTCTCTCCCCGGATATATAGACATCTCCTATTGCAGTGCCTCGGCACCGTCAATATATGCGCCCACCAGCACCGACCCCACCAACACCAGCACCACAGCGGTGTCCTTGTCCGCCGACCCCGACCGCACCGACACCGACCCCGACCGCGCCGACACCAGCGCCACACCGCCGACCACCACCGACACCACAGCGGTGATCCTGTCCTTGCTGCCGACACCACCGACACCATCGGCACCACCGCCGCCTTCGCCGACACCGCCGACCCTGCCGACACCCCGCCGACACCACCGACCGCGCCGACACCATCACCACAGCGGTGTCCTTGTCCACCAACACCAACACCACCGACCCCGACCCCGGCCCCCGCCAACACCACCGACACCGACCCCGCCGACACCGCACCCACGACGCAGCGCGCACCGTAGCCACCGCAGGCGCGCATGATCCTTGCGCGGTGAGTCACCGCCACACCGGCGCATGCTGGCCATCGGTGTCCACGGCGCGCACAGCAGCCTGCACCGAGCCTCCGACACCACCGACACCGACACCAACACCGACACCCCCGACCCATGTCGGCACCACTGTCGGCACCACAGCGGTGGCCTTGTCCTTGTCCTTGTCCACCGACCCTGCGCCGACCACACCACCACCGACACCGACACCGACAACACCACGCCGACACCAACACCGCCGACCGCGCCGACACCACAGCGGTGTCCTTGCCTACGACACCAACACCAGGCCCACGACACCGCGCGCACCGTAGTCGCCGCATGTGTGCGCGCGCCCGATCTTGCTGTGCAGCAAGCGGGTCGGTGCATGCGCCCAGCCTGCGCTACTGCGCGCTCGGCGGCCATGATGAAGCGCCCGAGCACACACCACAGCGGTGGTGGCAGCGGTGTCCTGCGCTTGTCCTTTTCGTGTCCCTCGTGCCTGCGCCCACGACGCCGCCCACGACGGCCACCAGCCTGCGCAGCAGCCTGCGCACACCCCGACCATGCACCAGCACCGCGCCTGCACACCGTCCACCGCTGGATATGCCTGTCTACCTGCGGTGTTCCAAACCGGGACACAGTCGCTGCCAAAACCTATTCCAAGATCAGGCCACACCACCCCAAAACCCTGTTCCAAGATCAGGCCCGACCGCGCCAAAACCCTGTTCCAACCAGGCCACCGACCTGCGCCCTGGAACACCGCCTGGAACACCAACATGCGGCCGCCGAGGCCATTCATAGGCATTGCCTTGTGCGCCCATAGTGCCTGCTTATAGGACACAAACACCGCCGACACCGCCACCGAATCGGTGACACCGATTCGCACGGCCATATGGCCTTCCAATCCTTCCAATCACTGTTATAGGTATTGGCACAGCAGGTATGCTGACACCCGATCTGGCAGGCACCCCGGCACCCTGTCCACGCGCTGTCCCAAACCACCGCCGACAGCACCGAATCCGGACGCTGGACACTAGCCACAGCGGTGTCAAGAGGTTTGTGACAAAGCGCACAAACAATGCCTGCAAAACCACCCCCGCCTTACCCCCGGCCAAGTGCTGCTTGGTAAGGTTTTGGTAAGCCGGTGCTCCGGCACGACAGGCTAAAGAAACCCCGCACACCGCCTTCAAGCAGGTAGCGCGGGGTTTTTCATTTGAGCCACCAGCGAGAATCGAACTCGCGACCTTCTCATTACGAG
>ERZ1673749.1929-NODE-1929-length-12064-cov-4.455075_pt1 | contig 12064 bp, 10 predicted proteins | sample MGYA00580204_ERZ1673749 | MGnify/ENA primary metagenome ERZ1673749 (study PRJEB41218, sample SAMN15661745) | gut metagenome | host: Homo sapiens | place: Canada: London | collected 2015-08-20/2019-03-30 | study: EMG produced TPA metagenomics assembly of...
ACCCCCGGAGTCCAACGGCTCCGGGGGTGCCTTCGTATTTCTTGCTTTTCCGTATGCCGGAAGCAGCAGCTCTTTTTAGCCCCGTCGACAGGCCACAGCCCTGCAAAAAGGCCCGGAACCAAATCGGTTCCGGGCCTTTTTTCTCTCTGGCTCAGTACATGCCGCCCTTTGAAACCCACAGAATAGGAGCGCTCTATAAAAATCTTTGGAACTCTACTTTTCCTTGTATTTCAAGGATTCCAGCGATTTTCAAAAAAATCATCCCCCACGCAAATCCACGTAATTCTGCGTAGATTGATGGGCAAATGGTGTAAGTTTGGTGTAAGCTCGGTGTAAGCCGGCCAAGGCCCGACCATCTTCTTAAACCCTTGATTTTCAGAGGTTTACGACGGCACGGGCAAAGGCTTCTTTCACCATTTCAAAATCTGTATGTGTGTAAACATCCAGGGTTACACTGGCATTGGAATGGCCCATTAGGTATTGAAGGCTTTTTACATCAATACCGGCTCTCTGCATATTGGTGCAAAAAGTGTGACGCAGCACATGAGGAGTAACTTTGGGCATTCTGGTTGTGAACGCCTTTCTATATCGTTTCGCAAAATTCCTCATATAGTTTTCCAAGTGCATAGCGACCTTTGGCCTACCCAGTTTGTCGAGGAAGAGGAAGCCGCTGTAACCATCAACCATCATTTCAACTTTGGGAACAGGACGCTCTTTCACGACGCGCCTTAGTGATAGATACGCGGTGTCCGTCAAAGGAATGGTTCGGATACCGCTCTTGGTCTTTGGCGGTGTAATGAAATATGGTTGATCCGCGGTTCGGCACAACTGATGCCGGATAAAGATACAACGCCGCTCGAAGCTGACATCCGATTTTGTCAGTCCATACAATTCACTCACGCGGAGGCCGGTTTCCAGGAGAATCACAATATCATCATAGTAATTCCCTGCATTGTCGTCCCGTATTGCCTGCAAATACTGGATCTGTTGTTCTTTGCTCAGCGCGTCTCGCACATAGGCGTCATCGGGAAGTATATCCGCCATTTTGAATTTGAATGGATTTTTCCGAATGATGTCATCGTCTACGGCCATCTCGAATGCTGGGCGGACTACGCTCTGAACCACACCAATGGTATTTCTTTTTAAGCCTTGGTCGTGCAATGCAACAAACCAGCTTTTTGCGTCAGACAGTTTTACGGAATTTACCTTCTTCTGGCCAAATGGCTCTGTATGTACCCGGTTGATTGCGGACTTATAGGCCCTCATCGAATTCGGCTTCAGACTTCGTTTCAAATTCACATACCGATCAACCAACTGCGCGACTGTGATCTCACCGGCAGAATAGTCAATCCCATCGCCCAGATCGTTCCTGATTATCTCTTCCTGCTTCCGCAACTCTTCCAACGTTTTTGCGTAGATATATTGCCGTTTTTTGTGAATGTCAGTGTAACGATACATATAGGAGCCGTTTTTCCGTTGGCTTTCACCATCTTTTAGAACCCGGCCTTTGCTATCTCGGCGCTTTTCTGACAAAACCAACGCTCCTTTCTTGAAAAGCGCTTAATAAGCACTTCTATTATAGCACAAGCAATTAAAAAGATGAACAACAACATGTATATTTCTACATAATCCTACACATTATCTTATCAAAGTGCTTAAATTGAGAACTCTTCTTCGATATATCGGTCAAATAACCGACGCTTGATCAGGCGTTTGGTTCCGACCCATAAAACGAAACGGCAGTCCTTGCTGTTCGTAAGCTCTCTCAGCTTATTGATCCCAATTCCTGAGTAGGCAGCCGCTTCTTCAAGGGTCAAATTGCTCTTTTCCCAAATCGGAATTTCTTTCATACAGACTCCTTTCACATACACAGTTCAGCCCCCAAGCAGGCTGCTATTGTAAAAAAATGAGGGGCGGTACCGCATATGGATACCGCTCCCATCCAAACATAGAAAAATCATGGGTTACCCCACAGACCATTTCCTGCGCTCTCATTCCAGACCGCGTATTTGCAGGCTGCCGCTGTGCGACACTTCCTTGGCAGGTATGCAAGCAGCATACTATCTGCTAATCCTGTATAACTTCTGCAGGCCCCTATTCTCCCCTTTGCACAGGGTACTTTGTCAAGGTACAGGTTCGGAATGGGCCCTAACATACGGCCCCATCCATTCATACAATAAACAGGGATGGGCTAAACGAATTTTTACACCTCCTCCCAAAATCTACATATTGTTTTTTTGTATTGACAACCACTATATATTGTGCTATATTTCCTTTGTAATTGATTTCTGCGCGAAATCCTCACCCGTTGAGGCACGGGCTTTCGGGCCTGTGTGTGGAGCGAGAGCTCCACCTGCGCACGTTGTTAGGTTTGTACGCAAATGTCAGCAGAGTTATTGCGCCCTTCGGGCCTTTAACGGCTGACTTTTTTATTTATCGGGGACATCCCCATCTATTGCGAGAATGACGACTGCCCATTGAATATCGGGCGGTATGGCTTTTGCCTGAATCGTCGTTCTCGCTTTTTTGTTGCCCAAATGCCGGAAGGCTTTGAGGATATATCAAGAAAGGTGGAATTCAACATGAAGTTCAAGAAGAAGTGGCGACATGGAGGCCGTCCCAGACAGGGGGCGCGTTCCAGCTCCCAAAATGTACTGTTCTGCACAGGTAAAGCCAAAAAGTTTACCGTCGTAAAAAAGGGGGACAGACATGGTACTAAGCAGGGAATATGCTCCGCAGATCGTGGTCAAAACTGAAGGGCTGCCGCGTGAGGATTGGCTGGAATACCGTCGGCTCGGCATTGGAGGAAGTGATGCAGCTGCTGTACTTGGTATCTCACCGTTTCAGACTGGGCGGGATCTCTACTATGACAAGCTTAAAATCGTTTCCGCAAACGATGATGACAACTGGGTGGCTAAGAAAGCCGGCACGCTGCTGGAGCCTTTAGTTGCTGAAATTTTTTCCTATCGGACAGGACTGAAGGTCTATCGAAAGCCATTCATGTATCAGCATCCAAAGTACCCCTGGATGCTGGCCGATCTGGACTATTTGGTGGAACTTCCAAATGGGAAAATCGCCATCTTGGAGTGTAAAACCACCAACCCATTTGGCAAGGAAAACTGGTGGTACAACGGCTGCGAGATCGTACCTCTGAATTACGAAGTCCAGGGGCGTCACTATATGTCCGTGATGAACATAGACCGGGTCTACTACTGCTGTTACTACACAAATACCGCCGAAGAGGCGATTATCCGCCATACCGACCGTGATGCCGCCTATGAAGCGGAACTCATCTTCCTGGAGGAGGATTTCTGGACAAACCGCGTCCAGGCCCATGTTCCGCCGCCCTATATTGAAAAAGATGGGGAACTGATCCTTCAGAGCATCAAGCGCAGATTTGGCCCCGCTGATCTGGATGCACCACCAGTCATGCTGAACCCATCCAATGCCATTCCGGTGCTTTCCTACTATGATCTGCGGAAAAAGAAGGCTGCGCTTTCCGCAGAAGTAAAAAAACTTGAAAATGAAATGAGCCGGGCCAAGGCCTACATCATCGAGCAGATGGGAAGCAGCTGTCGGGCCAATTACACTGGTGCAGATGCGGACTATGCTGTGTCCTATCTCCCAAGCTACACAACCGGCATTCCGAAAGACAAGCTGGAACGGCTGAAGGAGGTACATCCGGATATTTACAATGAGTACGTGGTCCGTTCAGTGACAAGAAGATTTACTGTCAAAAAAATTGCCGCGCAAGCGGCATAACAGAAATGGAGGTGACTGCCTGTGGGCATTGTCGCAAGTCTTGATAAGGTCTTATTCTGCAATACTACTACCAAATACTCTGTTCTCCGCATGAAGACCGACGATACCAGCATACCGGAGGACGCACGAAGCCCCTACCGCTACCACGACCATTTGATCCGATTTACTGCTGTTGGGTATGAGATCCCGCAGACAGAAACAGTAAAACTGGAACTGATCGGTGAGTGGAAAAACGGAAAATACGGTCTTCAGTTCCAAGTGGAGCGATGGCATGAGGTCGTTCCTCCCACTATTGCCGGGATACGGAATTATCTTGCCTCCGGACTTCTGAAAGGAATCGGTGAAAAAACTGCAGATGCCATTGTCTGCCGGTTTGGTCTGGAATCTCTGAACATCCTGGAAAATCAGCCGAAACGGCTTCTGGAAATCCGGGGGATTACAGAGGAGCGCCTTATAGAAATACAGGACGCCTATACGCAGACCCGCCGGATGCGGGATCTGCTGACTTTACTGGCTCCATATAATGTCACGCCGACTTCTGCCCGGAAGATTTATGAGTACCTTGGGCCAACCTGCGCGGATCTCGTGCGGGAGAGTCCATATAATCTGTGTCAGGTACCCACATTTGGCTTCAAACGGGTGGATGCCATCGTGCAAAAGTCTGGTGGGGATCTGAGAGACCCAAAGCGAGTGCGCGGCGCACTGTTCTATGCTCTGGAAAATGCTCGCTCAAAAGGTGGACATCTGTATCTGGAGGGGAATACGCTCCTGAAGGAATCCTCACAGTTGTTGAATGAGCGGGTCCCTCTCCCCCAAATGCGCGTCCCGCGGGATCAGGTCGAGCAGGAACTGTCTGCCATGATCGTCGGTGACGAAGTGGTATCCAACCAGGGCAATATCTATCTGCCCCGCGTATTTCTCCAGGAAAGCGAAACTGCTCAGCGGATCGTAGATCTGCTTCTGAAAAAACCGGAACCGATAAGCATTTTACTTGCTTTGGAGGATGTTAAAGCCAAACTTGGCATCAGGCTATCCAAGAAACAGCTTGACGGCGTCGAAATGGCTTTCCATCACAATCTCTCGATCATCACCGGGGGCCCCGGAACAGGCAAAACCACCGTTTTGAAAACGGTGATCGAAGTATATCGGCACCTGTATCCAGGGAAAAAACTATCTCTGGCCGCCCCGACCGGAAAAGCCAGCCGCCGCATGGCTGAGACTACTGGTGTAACGGATGCCCAGACCCTGCACAGCCTTCTCGGCCTGTACGGGGATGATGATGAGCGGCGAGCCCGGCAGCAGGAGCCGCTGGATACCGATTTTCTCATCGTAGACGAAACATCCATGATGGATATGTGGCTTGCACACCAGCTGTTCAAACGACTGCGCCTGGGGACAAAAGTCCTTCTGGTCGGTGATGCCGACCAGCTGGAGAGCGTCGGTGCCGGAGATGTGTTCATACAGCTGATCAACTGCGGCATTGTCCCGGTAACTGTGTTGGACGAGATTTTCCGCCAGGCAAAGGACAGTAGGATTGCCTACAACGCCAAATTCATCAATGAGGAGAAAACAGCCCTTTACTATGGTGAAGATTTCACCTTTACCAAGGCGGAAAGTCAGGAGGAGGCTGCGGAGTGGGTTCGTAAGCTCTATCGGGAGCAGACGGATCTGAGTGGCATTGAGCAAGTGGAGATCCTGTGCCCCTTTCGCACGGAGGGAGCAGTGTCCGCGCTCAACCTGAATGAAACGATCCGCGAGGACATCAACCCGCCCTCTGAAGATGCGCCGGAAATCGCGTGCGGCGGGAAGCTGTTCCGTCTGCATGACCGTGTGATGCAGACAAAAAACAACTACCACATCAAGCTCCATGACGAGACAGGCGCTTCGGTTGGCGAGGGTGTCTTTAACGGGGACATCGGCACAGTCTGCTCGGTACAGCCGGACAAAATTGAGGTCAACTATGATGGCAGATTCGCGGAGTATTCCAAAGAGGCGCTGGATGAATTGGAACTTTCTTACGCGATCACGATCCACAAAAGCATGGGATCGGAATACGATATTGTTATCATCCCTTTGATGGCGGCTCACAGAATACTGCTGTCAAAAAACCTCATTTATACGGCAATTACCCGTGCCAAACGGCGTGTCCTGCTGATTGGTGAAAAAAAGGCGCTCTATATGGCAATCAAGAAAAACGGCAAGGGAAAGCGCAATACCAATCTGGGACAGCGTATCCAACTTTACCATAAAGCAGTGACACACAGGCCTGTACCGGGTACGATGGTGGCCGATGAGAAATTGAAAAATGCTAGTTGATTTTGAGATGCGTGTGTAAAAAAAGGCACCGGCATCTCTTGTTTTATTTTTGAAAGGAGTTTGCCAATCATGGAGAATAACAAAGTCATGCTGATCAACGCGGTCCCGGCAGCGGCCCATCTTCGGGAGGTGGTTAATTTCAATCCGAAGAAGTTTCTGCAGCGTGGGGCCGACCCGGAAACGGGAGAAGTCCGGATGCAGATGCAGCTTCGCTACAAGAAACTCTGGTTCCGCCTGGCATTCCCCAACGGGAGCATGAACTACCGTCCGATCCGCGTCACGGATCGGACGGCAACCTATGAGGCCGCAGTCTACCTAGACCGCAACGATGAACGTCCAATCTCGGCGTTCACCGTCACCAGATCTAAGGAAGATGTAGCGGATGGAGATTTTGTAAAGGCTGCCCAGGAAGCGGCTTTGGACACTGCTTTGGACGATGCCGGATTTGGAATTCAGCTCTGCGAGGTGGATTGCGCAGTCGTTGAACCGACGCCCGTAGCCACCCCCAATCCCGCTCCACAGGTTATCCCTCCCCAAGCGGGAACACAGACACCACCTTCTTTCCATCCGCCGGAAAACACACCGCAGACGCAGGAGTCCTGCGAGGCGAGTGCGGGTGACCATGGAGCGGTCGAGCACCAAGCCGGAGATGCAGATGTTGAACACAAAGACTCCGAATCTGCCCCCCCACAGGACGCCGGAGGCATTACTGCGGCCCTAGGAGTTCTTCGCACGCTTGACGGGCAGGGAGATAAGCCCGATGCCCATCCCGATGCTTCGTCCACGGGCGAAGACGCCGCATCAGGGGATAACGCATCCCAGGCGGATCATGTGGGCGTCACGGATAAGTCGGCAGACAGCCATTTGGAGGAGCCGGTTCAGGTCAAATATACAAATGACATGACTGTGGAGGACATCTGTGCCCGGATGACTCCGGAGGAGGCTGGAAAGCTGGTGGTTTCCACAGGAATCAACATCGGCTGGACGCTGGCACAGATTGCGGAGGAGCGGCCTTCAAGCTTGAAATTTTACGCTTATTTGGATGACGAATGCGGCAATGTCATCAAGGCCGGCGCTCTCATCCTGATAGATGCGGCCCCCAAAGCCAATGCAAGCTGATGCTTGTCTTGAAGTAAAGCGACTTTTTCAAGGGAGGTGCCGGAGTGCGCTATCAGAAAAAACACGACTTTCCATTCGGCATTCTGGACGTGGCCGACATCCTCCGCCTGAATATCCGAAGAAGGCTGCCGGATCAGGTCTATGCAGATTGTCCCTTCTGCAGCGACCGCAGAGGCAAGATGAACCTCAATCTTGAAAAAGACACCTGGCGTTGCAACTACTGCGGAAGAGGCGGCGGGATGTTGGGCCTTTACGCGGTTCTGAATGGGGTTGACAAGTCTCAGGCATATCACGATATCTGTGATGTGCTTGCCATAGACGGATTTGAAACGAACTATCCCATTACGCCAAAGGAAGAGGTGCCGGAAGCAAAAGGGGCCGCGGCGGTATCCCCGCAGGAATTGAACCGTACATTTTCCGCACTTCTGTCAATGCTGTCACTGACCGATGCACACCGGAAACACCTTCACGAGGCCCGGGGCCTCTCTGATGATCAGATTGAACAATTCAAGCTGCGCAGTACGCCGCCGCCTTCCCTGTGCAGGCTCCTTACGGAGCGTCTGATCCGGGCTGGATATACGGTGCAGGGCGTCCCCGGCTTCTATCTCAATGACTATGGAAAGTGGACGGTAAAGTTTTACCGTCGCACCTCTGGAATTATCATCCCAATCACAGGGGCTGACGGGCTGATCTGCGGTATGCAGGTCCGGCTGGACAATCCCATCAAGGATGAAAACGACCCGCCGGAAAAAGAGGGAACCAAATATCTCACATTATCCTCTTCCGGCAAGCCAATGGGAATTACTTCAGGGAGTCCACTCCATTTTGTAGGCGACCCATCCTCCCGTGTTGTCTATGTGACGGAGGGATGCCTCAAAGCAGACATTGCCCATGCTCTGACCGGCCGCACTTTCGCGGCAGTTATCGGCGCAAACAATGTGGCAAAGCTGGACGGCCTGTTCGCTTTTCTGAAAAGGAACGGGACAGAGGTCATCATTGAGGCTGAGGATATGGACAAGTTCTGCAACACCGCGGTGGATGCAGGAAGCGCTAAAATCGCGGCATTGGCAAAAAAACATGGCTTGGATTGCCGGCGTCTTACGTGGAACCCCAATTATAAGGGGATCGATGACTGGCTGCTGGCTCTGCGGCAAAAAAAGACTATGGAAAGGGAGAAACCAGTGATGACCTTTGAGGAGAAGTATTTAAATGGCTTGTGCGCATTCAGTGATGTTGACGTTTATGTTCAGCAGTGGCATGAACAGGAAGATATCTCAGCCACGCTTCCCGCTTTCCTAGGCCTGACGGATCAGGAATATGCGGCTTATGTCCGTAGCGGAACGAAGCTTCAGAACATTCTGAATGCCCAGCGCCGCCCACAGAGATTTCGCATCTATCAACTGGCATTGGATGATGGGAAGACCTGTCCCTTTGCCTTTGGCGGAATCAAGGCGCTGCAAAAAGCCGGCTATGAACAACCGCCTGCCGCGGATTATCATCTGGTCTATGAGGGCTCCATCTTCGTTCCCAGACGCCAGACGGTCGAGTATATTCTGGCACGGATCTTGGAACGGTTCCAGGATCGTCTGCCTGCGGATTATCCCGGTCACAGCATAGCCCCGTCTGACGTGTTAGAGCTGTATGGAGAAGGCAGGAGACAGTATTTCTACCGGGACACCGCAGAATTTGTGCCGGTTAAATTCTCTCCGGCATTGGTAAAAAAGTGCTCGAAACCTTCCGCCATCGACGGTGAGCGGCTTCTGAAGGAATTGAATGAATTGTCCGGGGATGTCATGGTACCCCGGTTTCATATCAACTCGCCGACGAACAGCATACCTCACCTGGCGGATGTGGTCATACGACGGGAACACGGGCAGGACATTTCATGGACAGTCTCATTTGGCGGTGAACAGCACGAAGATGCCTATATCTCTTTCGTCAATGCTCTGAACAAGAAGCTGGCAGCGCAGGCCGACGAGTTTCAACACATGGAAGTATTACCCAAACAGAACGGCTATCCCAGTTACAAGGTATGCCGCTGCTGCGGCGGGCACAGGCTCTATCATCTCGAATTCCGGACCGATCACGCAGCCCCGCAGCTCTATGATCCGGTAAATGCAGAGAGTCCGCAGATCAGTCAGGATGATGTTCCCTACCGCGTTTCCGGTACGTACTGCTTGGATTGTGATAGCTTTTGCGAGACAAGAACCGTGCTGGGCAGGCTAAATCCGGGGTGCGGCGATGCCGACAACGATTGAGGCATCCTCCCTGAAAGATCTGTCCGCCGCTTGCCAACGCCTTGGCGCTGATGTGCGGTACCGGCCGGAGGCCCACTATTTTACTGCGTTAGCCTGCAACGAATGGGGGGCGTCTGCTTTAGAGGAAGCCACCGCACTCCAACAGGCAATTCAAAGAAAGGCAGCTTCATATCCGGGAATCAAATGCTATTGTTTTGACCCGTTCAGTACACTGGTTTACCAGATATAAGTATTTTTTGAAAGAAGGGCGCCATGTGCTTTTAGCAGCACACGGCGTCCTTCTACAATTTCTTGAACATGAAAGGAGCATATCATGGGCTACTATTCAGAGTTGGCATACGATACGGAGGTCTGCGAAACGAATGAAGCCCCAAGCGGTAAAGGCGGGGAAGCAGTCATTTCTGGTGATGCACTGTCCGCATTTGGTGAAGGTGATTTCATCCCTCCGCAGGCTGTCCCAGGCAGCTCGTCAAGTGCGGGAACACCACCCCAGTCGGTGGAAAAGAGCACGCCGCCGGCACAGGATGCCGAGGCACCCAAAGCCACCAAAACGGAGGAGGAAGAGAACGAAGATGCGGCCCGGAAAGCCCATAAAGAGGCGGAGGCCAAACGGAAGGAAGAGTGGGAGGCCAAGCATAAGGCAACAAAGCAGGCTGAACAGGAGGCTATTCAGGCCGCAATGGCAATGAGTGAGCAGGAGGCTTTGAAAGCCGCCGTTACGCAAGTCCGCACCGGCACGGAAAAACTGACCCGGCGCAACATGAAGGAGTGCGTATCAGAGTACATCCAGACCAAATGCCTGGAGGACACTGCTTTTGCACGGTTGATCCTCCATCCCCGAAAAAGCATGGTTCACTGTTTTCAGTATATCAACCGGAAATCGTATGACTATATTCAGGACGAACTGAAAGCAAGCGGCTTCAAGCCTGGTCCAGATGCGACTGCGTATGGCTGTGATATTCCGGATGACCTGTGCTACAGCTGGGCGGAAGAATATTTCCGGAACCCTGACGCCAAAGAAGACCAGGAGCAGGAGGAAAAATTCGTCCCCCGCCCCTATGTGAAAAAGAGCAAGCCTGTCAAGGCAACGGCGGCAAAGAGCGCAGACAAGGGATCCGCTGGGACAAATCTGCCAAAGGGAAAGGACTCCAGCAAGCCAAAGCCGGAGAGCGGTCAAATCACTCTGGGCGGCTTTGATACGCTGGGAAAGGCTGGGTAAGCGATGTTTGCATATAAGGGATTCCAGCGTGGGCTCAAGTGCCGGGGGTATCAGTTTTCCATGGGAAAAAACGTGACCGAAGCGGCGAACTGCGGTCAAAACGGCTTCCACTGCGCGGAAAATCCTCTGGATTGTCTGTCCTACTATGGCAATATCAACTTCTCCGACTATTGCCTGGTCATTCCGGGCGGAGATATGGATGAGGATCAAGTTGACTCGAAAATCTCCTGTACGGAGCTTACTATCGTCAAAAAGCTGACGATTCAGGAATTTTTCCTGCATGGACTGGCCTATATGGTGGATCACGCCAACCGTAACTGGAGCAGTCATGTCCAAAAGGACCGCGGAACCGCCTCATCCGGCTACTGCGTTGTGCGGGGCACTGACCCGGTAGCCTGTGGGGCAAAAGGGAGCATCCTCGCTTTTGCGAAAGACGATCCGGGCAGCGGAAAAATCATCCAAATCGCACTCACCTATGTAGACGGCAGAAAAATCCGGGCCAATACCTGGTATGACATTGATTGGAAAGAAAGGAAAGGCGCATAGTCATGGTAAAAAAGTCACTTTTGCAGATGCCGATGCTGATGGCCACCAATCAGATGATGAAGCTGGCCGCGCAGGACGCTCCGCAAAAGCATACGTTCCAAACGTACTGGGGATCAACTTATACAGTCACATCCCGAAAGTATAGGCTGTTTCTGCGTTGCAAAATAGAGGGCAACATTTTGAGGGTCTCCCTCTATCTCCCGGACAGTATGCGACTGGGCGCACGGCGGCCGGCTTATGAAACTTTCATAGAGGTAAAGACCAAAAGATTCTTGACCTACGACTATACGGTCAACAAGTGGCGAAGCGCCATGCTGGACAATTTGGATGTGCCGACATGTAACAATACGTCACGCACAACGGAGGTATGGCTGTCCCATGCTGACCAGAAAAAGGTCAAAACGGCCCTCGGCTGCTCCAGCGGAAATTTCGATGGAATTGTGGCCTATCAGCACGCGGCCCGCACAGAAGTACTAATCCGGCGCGATCAGAGGACAACGGACAAGTGGGACCAGGATATGGCCCTCACACCAGCGCTCCCCAAGGATTGGAACCGGTGGGTGGATAAGGTCGGCATCCCGGAACAGTTCATGTTCTATGCCTACAAAAAGGGCGGAGCTAAAACTGGATACTGCTCCTACTGCGAACGGGAGGTGCCGCTCCTGGAAAAGCCCCGCCATGGGAAAAGCGGCACTTGCCCACGCTGCCGCCACAAAGTCACATTCAAGTCGATTGGTCGTCTTCCGCACCATTTTTACACTGAGAATACCTGTGTATATCTGATGCAGCGGCGGCCTGACGGCTTGGTGATCCGTGAGTTCTGGGCATACCGCACTTATTACAA
>ERZ1673749.1932-NODE-1932-length-12031-cov-4.671426_pt1 | contig 12031 bp, 10 predicted proteins | sample MGYA00580204_ERZ1673749 | MGnify/ENA primary metagenome ERZ1673749 (study PRJEB41218, sample SAMN15661745) | gut metagenome | host: Homo sapiens | place: Canada: London | collected 2015-08-20/2019-03-30 | study: EMG produced TPA metagenomics assembly of...
GCCGCCGACGGCCTCCTGGCCCATGGCGATGACGTCGTGCGGCCAGTGCCAGCCAAAGACTTCGTCGAAACCACGAATGATCAGGTGTCCGCCGACCCACAGCATGGCCACCGTGCCCACCACGCCGATCGCCTTGAGCACGTACGGCATGCCCTTGACCAGCGCGCGGCCGGTCTTCGGGGCGTTGCCGCGCTTGATCATCCCGTGGCCGATATCGTCGATCTTGACCAGCAACGCCACGGCACCGTAGACAGCGAGGGTGATGAAGATCGCCACCGCGATCAGCACGGCGGCTTCCATCCACACCGACTGATCCTTGACCTCGTCGAGCGAGATGAACATGATTTCCGTGGACAAGATCAGGTCCGTGCGGATAGCGCTTTTGACCAGCGCGTCTTCGTCCTGGTCGGACTTGTTGGCCGCCTTCTCGGCTTCCTCGCCGTCGTTGGAGGACAGCTTGTGCGCGATCTTTTCCGCACCCTCGAACGCGAGGTAGGTGCCACCGAGCATGAGAATCGGGGTCAGCGCCCACGGCGCGAACGCGTTGAGCAGCAGCGCGACCGGCAAAATGAAGACCAGTTTGTTGCGCAGCGAGCCCTTGGTGATGCGCCAGATCATCGGCAGCTCGCGCGCTGGCGTGACCCCGTCGACGTACTGCGGGGTCACCGCGGCGTCGTCGATGACCACGCCGGCGGCCTTAGAGGAAGTCTTTGCGGTCATACCCGCGACGTCATCGATGCTCGCGGCGGCTTGGCGCGCGATCAAGGCGACGTCGTCGAGCAGGGCGAGTAGGCCACCGGCCATGTGGATCCTTTCGAACGGGTGACTTGAGTAGCGGGCGCGAGCGCCACGGTCCCACAGTGTAAGGCAACGCGTCAGTTTCACTGGACCGCACCTATAGAGCGAAAGTTATTTATGAAAACCGCCACGGCCGTTCGGTTAATGTGGTGCAATACCTCCTATCCCTGAGTGTGAGATCTGGTGCATAACCAGGTTTCGGTTTTGGTCGAAGGAGGCCACGTGCAACTGAAAAAGACAGCAGCGATCCTCGGCGCCGGTGCCTTGGCGTTTGGATTGGTCGCGTGCGGTGATTCTGCCGGTTCGTCCGATAATGCGGACGGTGGCGGAACATCCGGCGGTGATAACTACGTCCTGGTGAATGGCTCGGAGCCACAGAACCCGCTCATCCCCGGCAACACCAATGAGACTGGTGGCGGCCGCATCGTCGATCAGATTTACGCCGGTTTGGTCTACTACGACGCTGACGGTGAGGTGCACAACGACCTCGCAGAATCTATTGAGCCGGAGGGTGAAGCTGGCTACCGCGTGACGCTGCGCGATGCGAAGTGGGCGGACGGCACTGACGTTAAAGCGAGCGACTTTGTTGATGCGTGGAACTACACCGTAGAGAACTCGTTGCTCGGCGCCTACCACTTTGAACCCATCAAGGGATTCGAGGAGGGCAAGAAGCTTGAGGGCCTCTCGGTGGTGGACGACAAGACCTTTACCATCGAGCTGGCCCAGCCTGAAGCCGATTTCCCAAATCGCCTCGGCTACAGCTCCTACTACCCGCTGCACCCGTCCGCCTTTGACGATTTCGACGGCTACGGAGAAAACCCGATCTCCAACGGCCCGTACAAACTGGAGGAGTGGAACCACAACCAGAATGCGCTCGTAGTGCCTAACGACGAGTACGACGGTCCGCGCAAGTCCCAGAACGACGGCCTGGACTACGTTTTCTACGCGCAGCAGGACGCTGCGTACGCGGACCTGCTCTCTGGCAACCTCGATGTGCTGGACGCGATCCCAGACTCCGCGTTTTCCACGTTTGAAGACGAGTTGGGCGAACGCGCTGTGAATCAGCCGGCCGCAATCTTCCAGTCGATCACGATTGCTGGGCAGGCCGATGGCTTCAGTGGCGAGGAAGGGGCACTTCGCCGCCAAGCAATCTCTCGCGCTATCGACCGCGATGAGATTACTGCGACGATTTTCGATGGCACTCGCACTCCAGCGACCGACTTCACCTCGCCAGTGCTGCCGGGGCACTCCGACAGTCTCAACGGCGCTGAGGTGCTGAAGTATGACCCGGAGGAGGCGAAGCGTCTGTGGGCTGAAGCTGACGCAATCGCGCCATTCACCGGCGAGCTCACCATCTCCTACAACGCCGACGGTGGACACCAGGCCTGGGTGGATGCAGTAGCGAACTCCATCCGCAACACTCTTGGCATTGAGGCCGTGGGCAACGCCTATCCAGATTTCAAGTCGCTTCGCGACGATGTAACGAAGCGCACGATCGAGGGCGCGTTCCGTACCGGATGGCAGGCGGACTACCCGCTGCTGAGCAACTTCCTTGGCCCGCTGTATGGCACCGGCGCCGGCTCGAACGACGGCGACTACTCCAACCCAGAGTTTGACCGGCTGCTGAAGAAGGCAAACGGTGCGGCAAGTCCGGAGGCTGCTGTCGATGACCTCAATGCAGCACAGGAAATCCTGCTCAAGGACCTACCGGCGATCCCGCTGTGGTACTCCAACCTGACGGGTGGCTACGCCGAGGACGTAGACAATGTTGTCTTCGGGTGGAACCAGGTGCCGCTGTACTACCAGATCACCAAGGGGTAGAAGCCTCGACCCGAGAATTATATTCGCGCATCTAAAGTAGACCGCATTGTCCGCATCCTTCCTGGGTTGCGGCGGTGCGGTTTTGTGTGTCGGGCTCTATTTATCGAATAACTTTCGATGTCTGATTATGGAAAGTTATGGTTGTTGTGATGGACTCCTTGTAGACCGCTGAGTGTCCCAGGGCACACGCTCAGCGGAGCATCAATGAGAAGGAGTCAAGGTGCACATCAAGAAAGCAGCCGCAGTCATCGGTGCAAGCGCGCTCGCGCTCGGGCTCGTCGCATGTGGCGGCGATTCCGCTGACAACGCCTCTGGTGACGGCGACAACTACGTTTTCGTCAACGGCTCTGAACCGCAGCGTCCGCTGCTGCCAGCAGATACGAGCGAAACCGGTGGCGGCCGCATCACCGACGTGCTCTACGCCGGCCTGACCTATCACGACAAGGACGGCGAGAGCCACAACGAGCTCGCCGAGTCCATCGAGCCGGAAGGCGACAAGACCTACCGTGTGACGCTGAAGGACACCAAGTGGGCTGACGGCACCCCAGTGTCGGCGAAGGACTTCGTCGACGCATGGAACTACGCCGTCGAAAACTCCCAGATGAACTCGTCCTTCTTCGAGCCGATCAAGGGGTACGAGGACGGCAAGCCGCTTGAAGGACTCACGGTTGTCGACGACAAGACCTTCACTATCGAGCTTGAGCAGCCGGAGGCCGACTTCCCGCAGCGCCTCGGCTACATCGCCTATGCGCCGCTGCACCCGTCGGCCTTCGAGGACATGGAGGCTTACGGCGAAAACCCGATTTCCAACGGCCCGTACAAGCTCCTGGAGTGGAACCACAACCAGGACGCCATCGTGGTCCCCAACGAGGAGTACCAGGGTGACCGTAAGGCACAGAACGACGGCGTGAACTTCGTCTTCTACGCTCAGCAGGACGCCGCGTACGCGGACCTGCTCTCCGGCAACCTTGACGTGCTTGATGCCGTGCCGGACTCGGCGATGGCCAACTTCGAAGACGAACTGGGGGAGCGCGCCGTAAATCAGCCGGCAGCCGCGTTCCAGTCCATCACCCTCAACGAGAACGAGGAGCACTTCGGGGGCGAGGAAGGCAAGCTGCGCCGCCAGGCCATCTCTAAGGCGATCGATCGCGACGAGATCACCCAGACCATCTTTGAGGGCACGCGCACCCCGGCGACCGACTTCGCCTCGCCGGTCATCCCGGGGCACTCCGATGACCTTGCAGGTGTCGACGTGCTCAAGTACGACCCAGAAGAGGCGAAGCGCCTTTGGGAGGCTGCCGACAAGATCAACAAGTTCGACGGTGAGCTGGAGATCTCCTACAACGCCGACGGCGGCCACCAGGCTTGGGTCGACGCGGTGGCGAACTCTATCCGCAACGCCATCGGCGTTGAGGCCGTGGGCAATGCCTACCCGGACTTCAAGTCGATGCTCGACGACATGGATAACGATGCGGTCAAGGGAGCGTTCCGTACCGGTTGGAGCGCCGACTACCCGTCGCTGGGCAACTTCCTGATCCCGCTGTACGGCTCTAGTGGCTCGTCGAACTACGCCCGCTACTCCAATCCGGCCGTGGATACCCTGTTGTCTGACGCCGCTACCGCAACGTCTCCGGAGGAAGCATCCGAGAAGTACAACGAGGTTCAGACGATCCTGTTTGAAGATCTGCCGGCGATCCCGTTGTGGACCCCGAATGTCACCGGCGGTTACTCGGAGAACGTAGAGAATGTCGAGTTCTCTTGGCGCTCCCTGCCGCTGCTGCACCAAATCACCAAAAGTTAAGTGGTAACTTAAACAACCATGCGAAGTGACCCGTTCGCGTTATGCGTCGGGTCATTATTTGCATCACACCCGTTATGGTTTTCATACCCAAACATGTTGAAAAGGAGAGCCCGGAACCATGCTGCGTTATATAGGGCGGCGGCTGCTCCAGATGATTCCCGTGTTTTTCGGGGCTACTTTGTTGCTCTACGCGCTCGTATTCCTTATGCCGGGCGACCCTGTGCAGGCGCTCGGCGGCGACCGTGGACTTTCCGAAGCCGCACGCGCACGTATTGAAGCGGAATACAACCTAGATAAGCCGTTCATCGTCCAGTACCTGCTTTACATTAAGGGTATTTTCATGGGCGATTTCGGTAAAACCTTCTCCGGTCAACCCGTTGGCTCCGTCATGGCGAACGCATTCCCGGTAACCATCAAGCTCGGCCTGATGGCGCTTGCGTTTGAGGCGATCTTCGGCATTATTTTCGGCGTGATTGCCGGCGTGCGTCGTGGTGGTTTCTTCGATTCCACTATCCTCGTCGCCTCGCTGATCGTCATTGCGGTCCCGTCGTTTGTCATCGGCTTTGTCCTGCAGTACCTCATCGGCGTGAAGTGGGGGATACTGCCCGCTACCGTTGGGCGCAACGAGTCATTTACAGCGCTGCTTATGCCTGCAATCGTGCTCGGCGCGTTGTCTTGCGCCTATGTGATCAGGTTGACCCGCCAATCTGTAAGCGAAAACCTGCGCGCAGATTACGTGCGCACGGCTCGCGCGAAGGGGTTGAGTGAGGGCACAGTGATGAACCGCCATGTGCTGCGCAACTCGATGATTCCCGTGGTTACCTTCCTCGGCGCCGACCTGGGTGCGTTAATGGGCGGAGCCATTGTCACCGAAGGCATCTTCGGCATCAACGGTATCGGCGGCACGATTTACCAATCAATCATCAAAGGTGAGCCCGCAACCGTGGTGTCCATCACCACGGTGCTCGTGATCATTTACATCATCGCCAACCTCATCGTTGACCTGCTCTACGCAGTCCTCGACCCAAGGATCCGCTATGACTAATTCCATTCCACAACCCGGTCTTTCAAGAGATCGCACCCTCACCAACGCCAGGGTGCTGCGCGGACAGGATTACTTCGTCGCAGACACCGACGAGACCGGCCTCGGCGCCGTCGACGCTGTGCCCGAGGCTGGCACGCCGACGAGTCAGTGGACGGAAGCCTGGCACTACCTGCGCCGTCGGCCGCTGTTTTGGGTCTCGGCGACGCTGATCGTTCTCGCCATTGCCGTCGCCTTGTTCCCAGGGCTGTTCACCAGTACGGACCCGCGAGAATGCATGCTCTCGCGTTCGCTTAATGGGCCCGAAGACGGCCACATTTTCGGCTTTGATCGTCAAGGCTGCGACATTTACTCCCGCATGATCTACGGAGCGCGCGCCTCGGTGACTGTCGGTGTGCTGACTACCTTGATCGTCACCGTCATTGGCGGGCTGATCGGCGCGATCGCCGGCTACTTTGGCGGAATTTGGGACACTTTGCTGTCCCGTTTGACCGACATCTTCTTCGCGGTGCCGCTGGTGCTGGCTGCGATCGTCGTGATGTCCATGTTCCAGAACAAACGCTCAATCGGCATGGTTGTCTTTGCTCTCGCCATGTTTGGCTGGACGCAGATTGCGCGAATCACCCGTGGTGCCGTGATGGGCATTAAGAACGACGAATTCGTCACCGCCGCACGAGCAGTGGGAGCTAGCGACTGGAAGATCATCGCGTCGCACATCCTGCCGAATGCGGCTGCACCGGTGATCGTGTACGCCACCGTTGCGCTCGGTCAGTTCATCGTGGCAGAGGCAACGTTGTCGTTCTTAGGTATCGGGCTGCCCTCGACTGTGGTGTCTTGGGGCGGAGACATTTCTGCAGCGCAGGCTTCGCTGCGTACACAGCCAATGGTGCTGTTCTACCCGGCAATTGCGCTCGCACTCACGGTGCTGAGCTTCATCATGATGGGCGATGTCGTGCGCGACGCCCTTGATCCGAAAGCGAGGAAGCGATGACGACCGCGATCGGTAACGCAGATAAAAACGAACCCAATCCCAGCGAAGTGGTACCGCTTCTCGAGGTCGAAGACCTGCAAATCACGTTTGAGTCTTCCACCGGGGTAGTCGAAGCCGTGCGTGACTTCGACTTGACCATCTACCCGGGCCAGAAGGTGGCCATTGTTGGCGAGTCCGGCTCCGGCAAGTCCACCTCAGCGATGGCTGTTCTGGGCCTCCTTCCCGGTACCGGCAAGGTGACGCGGGGCTCCATCAAACTGCGTGGCGAGGAACTCACTGGACTGGATGAGAAAGGGTGGCAGAAGATCCGCGGCAACCGCATCGGTCTGGTGCCGCAGGACCCGATGTCCAACCTCAACCCGGTGTGGCGCATTGGTACGCAGGTGGAGGAGTCGCTCAAAGCGAACAACATCGTTGAAGGCTCGGAGCGGCACGAGCGCGTTATCGAGCTGCTTGAGCATGCTGGTCTGCCGGATGCGGAGCGCCGCTCAAAGCAGTTCCCCCACGAGTTCTCCGGTGGTATGCGCCAACGTGCGCTAATCGCGATGGGTTTGGCTGCAGATCCCGAACTCCTGATTGCGGACGAGCCTACTTCCGCGCTCGATGTGACTGTGCAAAAGCGCATCCTGGACCATCTGGAAAAACTCACGCAGGAGTCGCAGACTGCGTTGCTTTTCATCACCCACGATCTCGGACTTGCAGCTGAGCGTGCAGACCACTTGCTGGTCATGCACCGTGGGCGCGTGGTGGAACGCGGACCGAGTCTGGAGATCTTGCGCGCCCCCAAGCACCCGTACACGCGCCGGCTTGTGGATGCTGCGCCCTCGCTTTCGGCCGCACGACCCCAGGCATCGTCGGGTGAGGGGGCTGCGGCAGTGGAGACGAAGCCGGAAGATGTCGTCATCCGCGTAGAGAACTTGGTCAAGGAATTCGACGTTCGTGGTCAGAAGTCGGACAAGAAAACTCTGCGTGCTGTCGACAACGTGTCGTTCGACGTGCGGCGCGGGACCACGTTGGCGTTGGTCGGGGAGTCCGGTTCCGGTAAGTCCACTGTGGCCAATATGGTGCTGAGTCTGCTCGAACCGACCAGTGGAACGGTGTACTTCGAAGGCCGCGATATTTCTGGACTCAACCGCAAGGAGCTCTTCGGCGTTCGCCGCAAGATGCAGGTGGTGTTCCAGAACCCGTACGGCTCGCTGGACCCGATGTACTCCATTTACCGTTGCATCGAAGAACCGCTTCGCTTGCACAAAGTTGGCAATCGTAAGCAACGGGAGGCCCGTGTGGCGGAGCTGTTGGATTTGGTGCAGATGCCACGTTCGGCAATGCGTCGTTATCCCAACGAGCTTTCTGGCGGTCAGCGCCAGCGCGTCGCGATTGCACGTGCAATGGCGCTTGATCCCGAAGTGATTGTGTTGGATGAGGCGGTTTCTGCCCTTGATGTGCTGGTGCAGGACCAGATCCTCACACTGCTGAACAATCTTCAGCAAGAAATGGGCCTGTCCTACCTTTTCATCACACACGATTTGGCAGTGGTGCGCGAGACCGCCGACGACATTGTGGTGATGCGCCAGGGGAAGGCTGTGGAGCAGGGCACCGCGGATCAGATCTTTGATAATCCGCAGGACGAATACACTCGAAATCTGATCAACTCTGTGCCGGGCCTTCACATCGAATTGGGGCGCGGTTAGGAGCCAATTGCTTATCGACGGCACTACGCGGAAGCGCGCGGATGCCGTCGATAAGCATATTTGAGACATGCTGTAGCATCGCCGAAGAACTGAAAACCACACGGGTGCTGCCGCAGAACGATGCGGTGGCTGAGATGCCGAAGCGCTTCGGCGAACCGTTGAACCTGATCCGGGTAATGCCGGCGATAGGAAGGAAGATTCGCACATGACTGCGCCTGCAAACTCTGCCGCGCCGAAGAACTACTCCTGGCGTGTGGTGGACATTGTCACCGCCGCCGTCCTCGGCGTGGCTTGCGGCCTGCTGTTCTGGGTGTGGAACAGCATCGGCTACGCCGGTTTCAAGGCACTGGACACCCTCACCCCGGGGCTTGGTGGTCTCGCTGTGGGCATCTGGCTCATCGGCGGCGTGCTCGGCGGCTTGATCATCCGCAAGCCAGGTGCGGCGCTGTTCGTCGAGGTTGTCGCGGCTTCCGTCTCCGCGGTGCTGGGCAGCCAGTGGGGCCCGGAGACGCTGTACTCCGGCCTCGCGCAGGGCCTGGGAGCCGAGCTTGTGTTTCTCATCTTCGCCTACCGCCGCTTCAACCTGTCCGTGGCGGCGCTGTCCGGCATCGGCGCGGGCATCGGCGCGTTCATCTTGGAGCTGTTCACCTCCGCCAACCTGGCGATGAGCCTGCAGTTCAACCTGATCTACCTGACCTGCCTGATCATTTCCGGCGCGGTCCTCGCGGGCGTGGTGGCCTACTACCTGGTCAAGGCGCTGGCGCAGACCGGCGCGCTGGACCGCTTCGGCGCAGGCCGCGAGCGCTTCAACCACGCCGCGTAAATGTCGCTGGCCATCCAGGCGCGGGGGCTTTCCTACCAGCACGCCACGCGCCCGCAGCCCGCGTTTCGCAACGTCGACCTCGACATCGCGCGAGGGGAGCGGGTGCTCATCACTGGCGATTCGGGCTCGGGTAAGTCGACGTTGCTTGCGGTGATTGCCAAGCTTATCGACGACTCCGAGGACGGCAGCCGCGCCGGCACCCTCAACGTGGACGGAACCGTCGGCATGGTGCTGCAGGACCCGGAGGCGCAGACGATCCTGTCGCGGGTGGGCGACGACGTCGCCTTCGGCGCCGAGAACCTCGGCGTACCCCGCGACGAAATCTGGCCGCGTGTGGAGCGCGCCCTCGACGCCGTGGGCCTCGACATCCCCTTGGACCACCGCACCGCGCACTTGTCCGGCGGGCAGAAGCAGCGCCTGGCTTTGGCGGGCGTGATCGCGATGGGGGCGGACATCCTCATCCTGGACGAGCCCACCGCCAACCTGGACCCGCGCGGGCGCGACGAGGTCATCGCCGCGGTGGACCGCGTCTGCCAGCACTCCGGCGCCACCTTGATCGTGGTGGAGCACCGCCCGAAGCATTGGGCGCACGTGGTTCAGACCTACTATCGCCTGGATCAGACGGGCCTTTCCCGCATCAGCGCCGACGAGCTGCCGGATGCCCCGGCCCTGCCGCCGGCGAAGAAGGTGCCACGGGGAGTACCTGCGGCCGTCGCAACGCGGGAGGTGCTCACGCGTTTCGGCCCGCCGCGCACCATGCACGCGCCGGAGGGGTATTCCACGGTGATTACCGGCGAGAACGGCTCCGGCAAGACTACGCTTGTGCAGGTGTTGGCGGGCTTGACCCCGCCGGAAAAGGGCGAGGTCGAGTACTCGGAGACGATCCGGCAGGGGCTGACCTCCCCGTCGATCAAGTGGTCCTCGAAGGATCTGGCCAGCCGCATCGGGTACGTGTTCCAGGAACCGGAGCACCAGTTCGTCACCGCCACTGTGCGCGAGGAGATGGCGCTGTCCGGCGCGCCGCAGGAACGCATCGACGACCTTTTGCACCGCCTGCGCCTGGAGCACCTGGTGAACGCGAACCCGTTCACCCTCTCCGGCGGCGAGAAGCGGCGCCTGTCGGTGGCCACCGCGCTGGTCAACGCCCCGCAGTTGCTCATCCTGGACGAGCCCACGTTCGGCCAGGACGACCGCACCTTCGTCGAACTCGTCGGCCTGATCCGCGAGCTGACGGAGCAGGGCGTGACGGTCATATCCATCACTCACGACGAGGCGTTCATCGCCTCCCTGGGCGACCACATCGTAAATATCGTCGCCGGAGGCGACCGATGAACCTGCTGCGCGGCATCAACCCCGTCACCCGCATCCTCGGCCTGGTGCTTCTGACCACGCCGCTGATGTTCACTATCGACTGGGTCTCCGCCACCTTCGTGCTCGCGTTCACACTGCTCATGGTGCCCGTGTGCGGGCTGGGCTACGGCCGCTTTTTCAAGCGTGCGCTGCCGATCCTGCTCATCGCGCCGCTGGCGGGCATCCCCATGGCGCTCTACGGCCAGGCGGGCGGGGACGCCTACCTCGAGTGGGGGCTTGTTCACGTCACCGAGCTGTCGGTGTCGTTGGCGTGGGCGGTGATCTTGCGCGTACTCGCGATCGCGCTGCCGGTGGTGCTGCTGTCCGCGGACGTGGACCCCACCGACCTCGGCGACGGGCTCGCGCAGGTGCTGCACCTGCCGGAACGCTTCGTCATCGGCACCGTCGCAGCGCTTCGCATGCTCACCCTGCTTCGCGACGACCTCGACGCCATGCGCCGCTCCCGCCGCGCCCGCGGAATCGCCGACCAGGGCAAAATCAAGTACTGGTTCTCGCTGTCGTTCGGCCTGCTGGTGATGTCGCTGCGCCGCGCCGGCAAGCTCGCCACCGCCATGGAAGCGCGCGGCTTCGGCGGGCCGAACAAGCGCTCCTGGGCGCGCGAATCCAAGCTGCACTCCCGCGACTGGGCGGTCATGGCCGCCTGCCTCGCCGTCGCGCTCGCCGCGCTTGCGCTCGCGTGGGCGACCGGCTACCTTCGCCCGGTGTGGGCGGTGCGATGACGTACACCCTGCTTATCGACGGTCCCTCGGGTTCCGGCAAAACCACCCTCGCCAACCAAATCGGCGCCGCCCTCGGCATCGGGGTGGTGCACCTGGACGATTTCTACCCCGGCTGGGGTGGGCTTGCCGAGGGCGCCCGCATGGTCGCCGACGACGTCCTCGACCCGGTGGCACCCGGGTTCTGGCGCTGGGACTGGGAGCAGAATAAACGTGCGGAATGGGTGCCGCTCGTGCCCGGCGCGGACCTCGTGGTGGAGGGGGTGGGGGCGGTGACGGAGGCGTCGATAAGCAAGGCGAAAGCACGCGGGGAAGTGGACACGCTGCGGGTTGTCGCGGCCGAAGAGATGCGAAAAGCCCGGGCCCTGAAGCGGGACCCGGGCTACGCGCCCTGGTGGGACATGTGGGCCGAGCAGGAAAAACTCCTGCCCGCAATCCCCGTGGACGTGGAGGTTAGGAGGGTGTGACCTCCTCCGGCTTGTACACCGTGCGCTCGCGCGCACGCTCCGCGTCCGGATCGGGGATCGGAATCGCGGACAACAACGCCTTGGTGTAGGGGTGCTGCGGGTTGTCGAAGACGTCGTCGGTGTCGCCGAACTCCACAAAGTCGCCCTTGTACATCACCGCCACGCGGTCCGACAGGTGGCGCACCACCGACAGGTCGTGGGCGACAAACAGGTAGGACAGGCCCAGCTTGCGCTTGAGCGAATCCAGCAGGTTGATCACGCCAGCCTGGATGGACACGTCGAGGGCGGAGACCGGCTCGTCCAACACGATCACCGACGGGTTGGTCGCCAACGCGCGGGCCAGGCCGATGCGCTGGCGCTGGCCGCCGGAGAAGTGGCCGGGGAAACGGTCGATCTGCTGCGCGTCCAGGCCGACCGTGCGCATCAGTTCGGAGATGCGGGCGTCCTTGTCGCCGTCGTAGCCGAGCGCGTCCAGCGGCTCCTGGATGATCTCTTTCACCGTCATGCGCG
>ERZ1673749.1944-NODE-1944-length-11959-cov-4.552419_pt1 | contig 11959 bp, 13 predicted proteins | sample MGYA00580204_ERZ1673749 | MGnify/ENA primary metagenome ERZ1673749 (study PRJEB41218, sample SAMN15661745) | gut metagenome | host: Homo sapiens | place: Canada: London | collected 2015-08-20/2019-03-30 | study: EMG produced TPA metagenomics assembly of...
GATCGTCTTCCTTGAGCTGGTCGGCTTCGGCGATGTAGTCCACTTCGCGGTAGTCGATGCGCGGGTCGAGGGCGCCGAGGGCCTCAGCGATCGGTTCAATGCGCTCGTAGTGCACGCGGGTGGTGGCGTAGAGCTCCTTGGCCTTGTCGTCGTCACCTGCAGCGTAGGCTGCGGCGAATTCCTCGACCTTTGGCAGCAGTTCTGCGACCTCGTTCTTGACAAAGGCGACGTAGTTGTCGCGGGCTTCGTTGAAGCGCTTCTCGTCGGATTCGTCGTACTTGATCGCTTCGCCGGTCACTGTGAACTCGGCTTGGCCAATGTTCGGTCCGCGCAGGCCTGGTTTGCAGGCGGTGAAGTAGGAGCCAGGCTCGAGCTGGACGGTGAGGTCCGCGGTGCTGCCGGGGGTGATGTTCTCGCGTTCGGCGATGACGCGCAGGCCGTCTTCGGCCAGGAGGTAGAATTCGGTGACGCGCTCACCGGAGTTGGTGATGGAAAAGGTGTTGGTGCCGGATTCCGCTGAGTTTGTGGCGACCGTGCAGGAGTCTTCTTTGGCTTGGACGTCGATGGCATCGCCGGTGCTGTTTTCCACGCACGCAGTCAGCGGGAGGGTGAGTGCGAGTGCGGCAACGATAGCGGGAGAGTGCTTCATGATGAGACCTTTCGTGGGTTTTCGTTGTGTGCGGAGGAAGTTTTGTTGCTTGGCTTACCGGCGACACCACGTCGCCCACCGCGCACATGCCCCACAAAGATTGGGACAATGACAGCGAGGTATACGCCCCAACCAATGACTTGCAACCAGGACATTTGCGGCATAAACCCGGTGAACGCTTGGAGCAGTGTGGCGGTGATTCCGGCAGGGTCGATGAACTCGTCGAGGTTGAACGCCCAGCCGAACGGGAATGACGCCATCCAGAACGGGTACGTGGCAAAACCGGTCAGGACCTCACCGGTGCGCGGGTGCGTGGGGGCAATCGGTGCGCCGGAGAACGGCCCGGGGAGGAACTGCGCCTCCTGGAGATCGTGGATGGCGTAGGCGAGGATGCCTGCCGCAACGACGATGAGCAAAGCACTCGACCAGGTGAAGAAGGTGCCGAGATCCAGGCGGAGAGCGCCCCGGTAGATCAGCCAGCCCATTATGATGGCAACGCCAATGCCGGCGAACGCGCCAATGACCGCACTAGGGGTGGTCATCCAACCCCACAGCAGGAGGGTCAGTTCGATGCCTTCGCGGGCAACGGCGACGAACGCGAGCCAGAACATGGCTTGCGTGCCCTTGGTCAGCGCAACGCCTGTTTTGTCCTCGAGCATGGTGCGCAGTTTGCCGCCCTTGTTGCTTAAGGAGAGGACCATGCCAGTGATCATGGCCACGGCGATCAGTGACATGATGCCGCCGATTGCTTCCTGGGCACGGAAGGACAATCCGTAGCGACCAAAGGTGAATAGTGCGCTGAGCGCCGTGCAGATTGCTGCTGCCAAGACCACACCCACCCACACAGTGCGGGCTGCGGTGTTCAGGTGACCCTCGTCGGTGGCAGTGCTGCTCCGGCGCTGGATGGCGGCGAGCACCATGCCGACGATAAGGGATGCTTCCAAGCCCTCGCGGAGGCCGACCAGGAAAGCGGCAATGAACATTTTTAGAACTTTCTCGTGTGTAACCTGGCTCGTCGAAGGGTAGCGATAGATAAAGATAAGGCTGCCTTTGATTAGCCGAGCCTAACCTTAGTCTTGATGTGGTGAGAAAGTAAATTCCTTTCCTCACCCGTACGGTGAATCGAAGGTGAGGAAACTCAGTTCAGGGATCATGGCTGCGGGGTGCAGTCCGCACAATAATCGGCATGAGGCCATGTAGAAGCGGGGGCACGTGGCATTGAAAACTGGAATCTATCGAGCGCACCTCTGAGTAGGCGTTCTACGCACACCCTGAATTCGTGCGGGGACAAATCAGTGTGCGGGCGTCTGTGGAGTATGTAGCGCGAAGTTAGAACGGATTGCTTTGTGCTGTTGGCGCAGCGTGTGCTGTTTCTGCAATTGTCTAAAAACGGTAGATATCGATGACTAGATTTGAGACATGGATTCTGGTTTCTACGCTTATGCAATGGAATAGCCATCCGGCTATTCCACCGCCGCAAACGTCCAAAAAGCCACTAGACATCCCGTCCAAAAACATCCTGGACTCCGTGTCCAAAAAGTCGCTAGACATCACATGGGAGTACTGGAAGTGGGTCCTACAGCGGTGTCACGACCGGGCGCAAGTGGGGGCGGCTGGAGACCTACGGCGGGAAACTCGTCGAGAACATCGTCCAAGCAGTCGCTCGTGACCTCCTCGTCCATGCCTTGACACTCGTCGCTCAGGCTGGGCACAAGATTGTCATGCACATCCACGACGAAATCGTCATCGACGAACCCGAGGACTCCGGCTTCACCATCGCCGATGCCTGCCAGCTCATGACGCCCCACCCGACTGGGCAGCAGGACTGCCACTCGACGCAGACGGGTACGAATGCGACTACTGCCGCAAGGATTAGACGCGCCAGAGAGGCAACTCGCGCCAGTTGTCAGGTGCTCCTGTGCGAGAAAACGGCACGATGGGATTGTGCGGGTAGGTGTAGAACAGCTTCGGTAGCCGGTCGGCTGGAGACAAGTCCAGTTGGCGGTGCAAGTATTGGATAAGGGAGAGCTGCCCGAACACGCGATTCATTCCTTCAGCTACCGGAGCCAGCCTGACGTCATTGTTCAGTTTCGGTTTGATGTCGTAAACACGGTTGAACATCCTTGCATGATGAGCTGCGTAATTACGCAGAATATTCAAGGATTTCAGCCATGATTCAAGCTGAGGACCAGTTAGGCCGCAGGGCTCGGCAATCCGTTTGCGCACGATATTGGGCGACATGCCGTACAGGTACGACAGCATCCCCCAATCCATGATTTCGGCAGCCGCCCAGATGGGTAGAGTCCCGCCATATTTGGATTTGTGGTGGGCGACGAAGTCCTCCTTCGACGCTTTCAATGCTGATTGGTACTTTCTCAGCCACACCTCATGCACGCTACGCCCGTCTTTGTTTCGCTGCTGTGCCCGGGCGCTCAAACGCTGGGGATCCAAATAGATCAGCGGGTCAAGGCGACCCAGTTCGTGACCGAGCTTGGTTCGAATAGCCAACTCCACGCGATCAAGCTCGATGAACACGCTGTGGCGCAATTGTTCGTCAAACCCATAGAGGGCTACCACCAGGTCAAACGATGCTCCCTCAACGAATTCATCTTGGGCAGTGCCGTCGCCTTGGGAGAAACGGCGCATCGGGTACCAGTATCCGGACAAGCGGTAGTAGTTCAATCGAGCCAGCAGCGTCTCAGCATGTTGGGGATCGTTCACTCGCATCCCACGCTGACGAAGCAATTCGACCTGTTCACCGTAGGTCTTGAACTGCTTCACCTGCTCCACGCGCACCCCTGTTTGATACGAAAACGAAGACCGGCCCTGGACTCCCACCGAGGCGGGCAGCGGAACCGGTCATGTTGACTACAAGGCTACTTTGTTAATGACGCCGAAGCAAGAGCACGGGGCGCGGAGCCATCGGTACGTTCACACACCAGTGTGCCCTCTGACCCGTCCGGATTTGTCGGTCCGCGGGGGCGTATGGGCGAGAGCCTTCCCCGCCGTGTCCGGTTTCGGTGCCTGCCGTGCCTGACAGGTGAGAACCTGGCGCATCCCGCGCCCGCGATTGTCTACCCGGCTCTCAGATAAGGAGCCGGTCATGGCTACCGGACTACAAGTGTTCACCAACCACGAGTTCGGCACGCTCCGAACCATCACCTCGGGCAGGCAGGTCCTGTTCTGCGGCCGGGACGTGGCGACCGCCCTCGGCTACGCCAACACGAAAGATGCCCTGGCGCGTCGCTGTAAGGGGGTCGTGAATCACGGAACCACAAACGCGCTCTCGGCAGGCTGGCGTTCATAAAGCTAGCAGTCGATCTTAGTGTTGGCAGCGATCGAGTGTGTCCGGTACGCACACTAATGTTGATTGATGGATTCGCTATCCATCACGAAGCCTCGTTTACTCTAAGGAGAACCAACCCATGACGCACCGCGCAGACGCAGGGCTTAAGCCGGCTCAGGAAACGGCGGCAGCGCAGACGTCGTTTGTGCCGCAGCCAGGAAACCAGGAGGCGCGCCGGGCGGACCTGCGCCGCTGGAAGGCGATTGCGCTGTCCTTCCTGATTGGTGCGGCGGTGATCTTTTTGGGGTGCTCGTGGTGGCAGGCGTCGGCAAGCGGGGCTCCCGTCTGGGTGGGCTACGTGCGCGCGGCGGCCGAGGCCGGAATGGTCGGTGGACTGGCGGACTGGTTCGCCGTGACCGCGCTGTTCCGCCGGCCGATGGGGCTGCCCATCCCGCACACCGCGCTGATCCCCAACAACAAGGACCGCGTGGGTGATGCGCTCAAGGACTTCGTGGAGGAAAACTTCCTCACCGCGGATGCACTCAGCGCCAAGGTGCGTGAGGCGGAGATGCCGCTGTGGCTGGCGCGCCAGGGCGTGGAGCCTGGGCGGGCGGAGGAGGTCTCCGCGTGGATTGGTGAGCGCGCAGCTAGTGTGGTCGCGGACCTGGACCCGGCGGAGGCAGAGCAATTCATCCGCACCCAGGTCATGGACCGTCTGGCAGAACCCGAGTGGGGCCCGCCGCTGGGCCGCCTGTTGGAGGGCTATATCGCGGAAGGCAAGGCGCGGCCGCTGGAGGATGACCTCATTGACTGGGCGCACGGAAAGATCCTTGGCATGGAAACCACTGTGGTCACCGCCATCGATGAGCGCATGCCCGGCTGGGCGCCGCGCTTTGCCCGCGAGATGGTGGGGGAGAAGGTCTACGCCGAGCTCGTGGAGTTCGCCGATGAGGTTCGCCGCAACGGCAACCACGAGGCCCGCCTGGCTATTCGCCGTAACCTATCCAAGCTGGCCTCAGACCTGCAGTGGGATGAAGATATGCGCGGGCGCATCGAGGGAATTAAGCAGGAGATGCTGGCTTCCGATCAAGCACAGAAGGCCCCGGCGGCAATGTGGGCGACGGTCTCCTCCACGCTCATTGAACAGCTCACCGACCCGGAGTCCTTCCTGCGCCAGAAGATGACCGCCAAGGTGAAGGAATTGGCGCACCGGCTGCTGGAGGATTCGGAGTTCCTGGCCCAGGCCAATGCGTTCGTGGACAAGGCCGCGCGCTACGCGGTGGAGAAGTTCGCACCGGAGATCATCGCGATTATCCCGGAGACCATCAAGCGCTGGGACGCACAAGAGGCTTCCGAGAACATTGAGCTCATGGTGGGCAAGGACCTGCAGTTCATTCGCCTCAACGGCACGGTCGTGGGTGCACTGGCTGGGTTGGTTATCTACACTGTTAATCATCTGCTTTTTGGCGTCTAACAAGGAGTGACGACCATGTCCGTATTTGACTCAATCAAGAATGCCGGTTCCTCTGCTTTTGATGTGGCCAAGGATTTTGGTGGCCGTTTCAAGGAAGAGCGCCAGAACCAGGCCCAGAACGCACAGGCGGAACGCATTGCCCGCGCCGCTGATGCGGCGGGCATGGGTGATGGCACCGCGAAGGAAGAGTCCTTCTTTGACCGCGTAACTTCCACGGCCAAGAACATTGGGGAGTCTGTGTCCTCCGCTGCACGCGAGACCCGCAACTCGGAGTCTTTCGTGAAGGCTCGTGAGGATTTCAACACCGCCTTCACCGAGACCCGTGAGGGAGTTCAGGGCGCTATCAACAACGCCAAGGAGCAGCGCGCGGCGGGCCAGCAGCCGCAGGAGCCGCAGAGCCCGCGCAACCCCTATGCAGCAAAGCCGAACGACGATGTCATCGACGGCGAAGTCGTTGACGAGAACTAATTAATGCACACTTTTCTAGATATTATTTCGTCGATACCGCAGTACATTTTTATGGCGGTATCCCTTTTTGCCCTCATCGGTGCCGTCCTAGCGGCGATGACGCGGGAGGATGCCTTCCGCGCCGGTGACCGCCAGAACAAATGGGTATGGGTCGGGCTGCTCGTCGGCTCCGCCCTGGTGATGAACCTGCCGCTGTATTTTGTTAGCTGGATTGGTGCCATCATCACCGGTATCTACTGGTTCGATGTGCGCCCGCAGCTCAAGGCCATCATCAACGGCGATTATTCCTACTAATGCTGAACCTGCTTGAGGCCTCCCTGGAGGAGGTGCGGACCCAATCCGCGGGGCAGCAGCGAGTGCTTGTCTCCCCGCACCATGTGCTTGCCGCCGAGGGTGCCGAGCACGTCATTGCCGTCGCCGGCTATCCCACCGGGCGCCACCACTCTTTGGTGAAGGCGGCGGAGGCGCGGCTGGCCGTGCAATCAGGTGCCGCAGAGGTATGGGTTGCGGTGGATGCACTGCTTGGCGACGCCACCTCGCTCCTCTCCGAGCTCGTCACCCTCCGCGAGGCCTGCCCGCTGCCCGTGCGTTTAGGGCTCATTCTTCCCGAAGACTCGCGCTTGCCGCTTAAAGAAATAGCCCGCCTGGCGGAGCAGGCGGGCTATCAATCCCTTGTTGATCCGGGGTCCGTCGTTTCAGACGACGAAGACCTAGACACGCAGCTCACCGTAGAGTGCCTGCGCCCTAATTCTTAAGCCTTAGTTGGCCGGTGCCGATTCCGGTGCTGGTGCCGTGGCGGAATCGAGCTCGCTCATCGGGACGTCGTGGCCAATGAGGGTCAGCGTGAGCTCGCCGGCGCCGACGTCCACGGACTCAAAGGTGAGCTTTTGCCCCGCGAGCTGTTCCTCCATGCCTTCGGCCAAGGCATTTGAAATCGCGGAGGTCGCCTGCTCCGGCAGGTCGAAGCCGAAGAGCGATGCTTCCTTCGCATCGATGGCGAGCTTGCCGTCGCGAGCTTCCGGCTTGAGCGAGAGCGTGGCCAGGCCACCGGCGAATTCCACCTCGAGGTCATCCTCGGCATCGTTGGCGGTAATTGCGGTGACCACGAGGTTGCCCAAGGCGTCATAGCCGGACTGCTCAGCAATGGCCTTCTGGAAGCTGGCAAGCAGGAACTGATCCGGGACCGTCGTCGAGGCCCGCAGAGTGCCCGCGACCGGCTCCTGGGACAGCGTCATGTCTTCGACGTGGACATCAGCGGCCGGTTGGCCGGCGATGTTGGTGCCATCAATCTTCAGTGTGGACGGGGTCTTCATATCCATCTGCGGAATCTTGCCGTTGAGCATGCCAAAGACCATGGGGCTAGCACCGAAGCTCACCTCCGGTTCCTCGGAGGTCTCCACGCCCTGTTCCTTGGCGGACTGGGTGAATTGGCTCTTCATCTGTGAACCTAAGAACCAGCGCAGGCCGAGCTCAGCTACCAAGATGATGAGCAGGAGTACCACGAGTACGCCAATGAAGATTTTCCAGGCCGTCGAGGCGGAAGATTTAGAAGAAGCCATGACTACTAGTGTGGCGCACCGGCTTAAAGATGGCCAACTACCAGGTTCCAATCCACTGTGAGCACGTTATCCCGCAGGCGGCGGTGTACCGGATGGATGGGAACTGTCTGCCGGAGTTCTTCGCGCGCCATGCGCCAGCGCACTCGCGGGCCATAAGGAGACCAGCCGGCGGCGCGGTCCCAGGCGGCGTCGGCCGCCTGCAAGAGCTCGTGGATCGGCTCGCCCGGCACGTTGCGGTGGATGAGGATTTTGGGCAGGCGCTCCGCGATATCGCTGGGGCGGGCAACGTCGAAGGGATCCCAGGCGAGGGTTAGGGTGCGTGGGCCGGAGGCGTCGAGAAGCACCCAGGCCGCCCTGCGCCCCAGCTCGTCGCAGGTTCCCTCCACGAAGAACCCACCGGGGGCCAAGCGAGAGGTCACGGTGTTCCAGGCTTTCTCCACCTGGTCCACGTCGTACTGGCGCAGCACGTTGAAGGCCCGCACCAGCTGCGGGTGGTAGCCGGCCAGCTCGAAGCCTCCGAGCTCAAAGGTCACGCCATCGCGCGGCGGCAGCACGCGCTCGGGGGAAATCTCCAAACCCGTCACCCGGGTATGAGGATTAACGCTGCGCAGCCAGCCGGCCCACTCCACCGTGGTGGTGTGGGAGGCGCCGTAGCCGACATCGAGAGCCAGCGGCTCATCCGTGGAGCGCAGCAGCGAGGAGATTTCCGGGTGCGCCACCATCCAGCGATCGCAGCGGCGCAGGCGGTTGGGGTTGGTGGTGCCGCGGGTAATAACGCCAAATGGCCGACCAGCGCTTTCCTGAGCCTTCAGGTTATGCGCGTGATCGGCCATGGCAACAACTGTGTTGTAGAGAGCTGTTTAGAGGTTGTTGGAGATCCACTCTTCGGTGAGCTTGCCCTCGTTGGTGTAGAGCTCCTGCAGAGCCTCAGCGACCTTCGGTTCGATGGCAGCGCCCATCATCGGGATGTTGACGGAAACCTCGGTGACGTAATCCAGAGCGGTGGACTCGCCCTGGCCCTTGTAGGTGATGTCGCCCTTGAAGTCGACCGGGGTGCCCTTCACGTCAGCGGTGAAGGAGACGGACATCTGATCATCGACAACCTCGCCGATGGTCACGGTGCGCTTTTCCTTGAGGTCCTGGGAGACCATGGCGCGGACGGCCTCCGGGAGGAGGGAGGTCGGAAGAATCTCGTAGAGCACGGCGGTGTTGCCGGTGAACTCGTGCACGGTGCCCGGTTCCGGGGAGAGCTTGGCCACGATGAAGTCCCAGTACTCCTGGGTGGACAGTGCCTTGTGCACCTTATCGATGGGCTGGTTGATGATCACGGTGTTTTCGCTACGGGTTGACATGAGTTACAGACTACCTTGGTAGACGTGCTAGATAAATTCCTGACCCTCGCTGATATTGACGGAGTCACGCTTGATTCCGAGACTACCTTCGCCGATCTCACGACGCTGCGCATCGGTGGTGCACCGCTGGTGACGGTGCGCTGCGCCAGCGCTGAGGCCGCCATCGCTGCGCTGGCAGCGCTTGACGACGCCTCCCAGGACTACCTCGTCGTCGGCGGTGGCTCCAACCTCGTGGTGGCGGAAGGTCAGCTGGATGTCGTGGTGGTCATCCTCGACTTTGAGGACATCGACGTCTCCGTGGCCAGTGGCCTCGTGCGTGCTGATGCGGGCGCGGTGTGGGATGACGTCGTGGCTTTGTCCGTGGACTGCGGCCTGGGCGGTATTGAGTGCCTTTCCGGGATTCCGGGCAATGCGGGTGCCGTGCCGGTGCAGAATGTCGGCGCTTATGGTGCGGAGACCTCCGACGTCCTCACGCAGGTTTATCTCTACGAGCGCGCTACCCGGACCGCGACGTGGGTGCCGGCCGCGGACCTGGAGTTGGCCTATCGCTACTCCAACCTGAAGTTCACCGGGCGCGGCGTGGTGCTGGCCGTCGAGCTGCAGCTGACTACCGACGGCCTGTCGAGGCCCCTGCGCTTTGGCCAGCTCACCCAGAACCCCGGTGAGCGCCGCCCCGTGGCCGACGTCCGTGAGGACGTTCTGAAGCTGCGCCGCGGCAAGGGCATGGTGCTCGACCCAGAGGACCACGACACATGGTCGGCCGGTTCCTTCTTCACCAACCCCATCGTCGAGCCCGAGCTTGCCGATTCCATCCAGGAAGCAGTCCGCGCCGCCCGCGGTGACGAGGATGCTGACCGCATGCCCCGCCATGCGGTGCCGTCCACCGCATCTGGAGAAGAAAAGGAAAAGCTCTCCGCCGCCTGGCTCATCGAGCGCGCCGGCTTTGCCAAGGGCTACCCGGGTGAAGAATCGGGTGCGAAGGCAACCTTGTCCACCAAGCACACCCTGGCGCTGACCAACCGCGGTGAGGCCACTGCGGACGATATCGTTGCGCTGGCCCGCGACATCCGCGCCGGGGTTCAGAAGGCCTTCGGCGTGACGCTGGAGCCGGAGCCCATCTGGCTGGGTGTGAGTATTTAAGAAGGACTTGGGTGGCTAGGCCATGACGTTGAGCCACTCTTCCTTGGCCGCGAGGAAGTTGCGTGCGGCCTCCTGTGCACCCTCGAGTGAGTGGTGGGCGCCCCAGCCGCACTGCACCTCGTTGGCGGCGGGAACCTCAGTGGCATTGAGGATGTCATTGAGCGCGCCGTCGACAGCGCGGAGCAGCTCATCCTGCTCCATGCCGTTGGTGATGGCGTAGAAGCCGGTACGGCAGCCCATCGGGGCAAAACCAATGAGCTTGTCGGTGTAGTTGCGCATGAAGTTGGCCATCATGTGCTCGACCGAGTGCAGTGCTTCGGTACCGAGGTGCTCTTTGTTGGGCTGGCAGAAGCGCAGGTCATACTTGATAATCTCGACCCCGCCGCCCAGGTCGGTGCGGTCGGCGACGCGGATATAGGGGGCGGCGACAAGCCGGTGATCGAGTTCGAAGGACTTTACGTTGATCTTGTTCTCAGTGTTCTTCTCAGTCATGCCTCCCCAGTGTAACCACGGCTCTGGCTGTGGCCCGAGTGTCCTTCCCCTGAATGCGCGCTGTGCCGCATACGCTGGTCAGATATGAGCGAAGAGGAGATTGACGGCAACGCTATGTCGGCCGAGGAGCCGGAGACAATCTTGCCGTTTAAAGGCTCGACCGTCCTGGAGGTCCAGGGCCACGATGAAGAGCACAACCCCCTCGCCAAAGGCAACCGTCTGCGCAAGGAGAGCTGGGGGCTGGTCATCCGCCGCACGTGGAATGACTTCTTCCACGATGCCTTCATGGACCGCGCCGCCGGGATGACCTACTTCACACTCATGGCTTTTGCACCAACGGTGCTGGCCGCCTACTCCATTGTCACGCTCATCTTCTCCTCCCGCCAAGCGGAAGTGGAGAAGCTGACCTCAGAGCTCATCGAACAGTACGTCCCCGGTTCGCTTTCTGAGCAAGCACATACGGTCGTCGGCACGATTATCGGATCCAGCGCGCAGGGCACACTGGCCCTGATCATCTCCCTGGCTATTTCGCTGTTTTCTGCCTCGGCGTATGTGCGGGCCTTCTCACGCACAGCCAATACCGTGTACGGCCGGGTGGAGGGCCGCGGCATCATCCGCACGTGGGCGCTGATGTGGTGGTTGACAGCAGTAATCGTGGTGGGCTCGGTCATCGTGCTCTTTGCCAACTTACTGCGTGATGCAGTTCTTAATGAGGGGCTGATTCCGCTTGCTCGCAACGTAGGACTAGAAGATGCCGCCACGTACCTGGTGCGAATCTTTCTCCCAGTGTGGAACTGGCTGCGCTTCCCAGTCACCGTGGTTGTGGTTCTCACGCTTATCGCGGTGCTCTATCACTTCAGCCCCAACGTGCGGCCGGGGCGTTTTAGGTGGATTACCTACGGTTCCATCGTGGCGCTCGTGGGCACGGTTGTGTCCTGGGGTTTGGTGGGTCTCTACCTGAAGTACCTTGCTGCGGCCAGCGCCTATGGTGCGCTGAGTACCGTCATGGCGGTCTTCGTGGCCACGTGGTTGATGAACACTGTGCTGATCGTCGGCATCAAGATTGATGCGGAGGTGCTGCGCGCCAAGGAGCTGCAGCTGGGATTGCACTCCGAGCGTTTCATCCAAGCTGCGCCGCGCGCCGAGAATTCATCCCAAGCCCAGGCCCGCGCCCAGGAGAGCTTGGAGCAGAGGGCACGTGAGATTTCAGATAATGCGCGGCAGGTGCAGGATGAGGCAGCAGAAGATCCAGAGGAAGAACGCGCCTAGATGCCAAAACCTTGCCCCCGCGTTGCATGGATCGGCGATAAGTTTGGCAGATAGGGCAGTTGTGAAGTCGGGCGGTTACTGCGCAGATTCTTCTGGAACCCGGCGTTGGCCCGCGGCCTTTTCTTGCCTGCGCTTGTCAATCAGTGCCGAGATAAGGAACCCAAACCCCATAACCGTTGTGGCCCTGGTTGACCACTCGTAATCAGCGATGAGCCAACCGGCAAGGGAAATGACGCTGAGTGAGCCGACAGCTGTCATGAGGAATTTTTC
>ERZ1673749.1962-NODE-1962-length-11878-cov-7.665736_pt1 | contig 11878 bp, 10 predicted proteins | sample MGYA00580204_ERZ1673749 | MGnify/ENA primary metagenome ERZ1673749 (study PRJEB41218, sample SAMN15661745) | gut metagenome | host: Homo sapiens | place: Canada: London | collected 2015-08-20/2019-03-30 | study: EMG produced TPA metagenomics assembly of...
GTAAAGAAGGAGAAAAAGGCAGATAAATAACAAATAAAAATTTTTTAAAAAAATTTCAAAAAAGGCTTGCATTATCCGATTGACCATGGTATTATAATACACGGTTCGTTGGTCAAGCGGTTAAGACGCCGCCCTCTCACGGCGGAAACACGGGTTCGATTCCCGTACGGACTGCTAAAACAAAAAGCCCTCAGTACACAGTGCTGAGGGCTTTTTATTTTTGCAAGCTATTAATAACTATAAAACCACTGAGAACAAAAAGCTGATGCCTGCCCGGCTTGTTTAGAATCTCATTGGGAATCATTGAAATAGTAGCCACATCCACACTGTGCTTGAAGGTGTACTAGATGTGGTGACCGCCACCACTGTGACTGCCGCCACTATGACCTCCACCACCGCTGTGACCGCCACTTGAGCCTGAGCTTTGTGGACTGTAGTTTCTTGTCTGGTTCATAAAGCGTGCGCGTGCATTATGAATCTCTACCTTTGTAAATGCTGCACCCATGAGCTCGTTGCTCTTAGCCTTGCGGCCCTTTGACAGGGATAATGCATATACAAAGCAAAAAATCATGCCGGCAGCGAGAGCGATAAAGATACTTGAAATGTATCTGAGAGGCTGTGATATATGTCCGCCTGCAAGGACTGTGTTGACCTGGTCTATTGTTTCCATACAGCAGGTGAAATAGTCGTAATCATGACTTGAGGTGGCATATATATAAGTGTTGTCACAGATGGAGTTACATTTTGAGTTCGGAATGGTTCTCTGCGTGCTTCCCTCACAAGCCAGATAAATCTCGTCTAAATCTCTGTCTATTACGAAAATGACACCGTTTGCGCCGGTTCCAAAATAGCCTTCAAATGTATTGACTGCATAGCTTTCAGTGCTTCCGTAAGGATGTGAGGTAGTGGTGACAACAGCTATATTGCAGTATTCGGTTGTCTTTTTCATCTGTGAGATGAGCCTGCCCTTTACAGCATCGTCAATGAAATTGGCAGAGTCCTCAAGGATGTACTCGTAGCCGGTAGAATTGTTTGTGCCGCTTAGATTGTAATTTGTGGCTGTCTCAGTGGCATATACATTTGATGAGCTGCTCAAAACAAGGACTGTAACAAGCAAAAATAATGTAAATAAAGCTGAGCACCTGCATTTTATACAATGCAAAAAAGGACTTTTATAATTATTTCTATGCACGGTCATCACCTCCCTTATGTGTGGCAAACTGTGGCAGCTTGCGCGTTGTAAGCACATTGAATGCGCGGATGACATTAATCAGTGTGATAAGCACTGAGGCGATGATGATAAAAGCTGCGCCATAGTACCATGCATCGAGCACCGGCTGGAACAAAAGAACAGCATCGCCAATAAGCATGGATACCATGCCAAAGATGAGTTCGGCAACTCCCTTGTGTCCGGGCATCCGGTCAAAGCTTGAGAAGGCTCTGATTGAAAAAATAAATGATATAATGGTCAAAATAACAAATAAAATCAGGCTGCCGTCTGCATTGCCAAAGCTGCCTCCGATACCTGCGATGATTGTAAACAGCGCAGGTACGAATTGAATGACAAATATAAAAAGTATAAAGTAAGCTACAAACGATGTGTTTGTCTTTTTCTTTATGGTTTTCGTGGCCTTTTTTGCAGCCTTAAGGCGTCTGCGGTTGTTGATTGCACCAAGTGCCTCCGGCTGTTCCTTTGCGATACGGCCCTTATCCTCGGTACCGGCTTCCTTTACAGCAATCATGGTCAGCTCCTGTGAGTAACAGATATTTGCGATAATCGCAAGCACACCGACTATGGTAAGAGTCATTCCGGGAGTGAGAACCGTCAGCAGACATAATAAAATGTATACCGGAATTGCCGCAATGAGTGAGCCTAGCAGGAATTTACCGACAGATATAGGCAGATCTGCAACAACCTTGCCGGTCTGGCCGTTTACTGTGGCATATGCCACACGATCCTTATTGCGGTACGACAAAAACCATACCGGAAACATCGAGTAATCTGTTTCTTTTACAGTAGTGCCAAGACTTGAAGGCGAAAGAGCAGCGGAGTCACTGTCGACTGACAAGCCGGTAAAGGCAGGCTCTTTACTTATTTCGCTTACTGTGTTTGTGCAGGCTGCATCCATTGCGTCGCTTGCGTAAACCGTTGATGGTAAATCAGCTGTATCAGCGTAAAAACCACTTAAGAATGCCGGTGTAAAGCGCTTCATATTCTTCACATCATAAGGCGCGAGTTTTTCGCTGATGCTGTCATCAAAGGATGATGATGCATCGTAGGACAGTCCCTTGTAGTAGGCGTCGAGATCTCCCTCGAGCCTGAAATGGTCTGTAATTATGTAATCTCCTGAACGGTGGGATTTTTTCGCCGGAAGTGAAATAGGAGCCTTCTGGGTTACATAATATGTCCAGTAAGGCATGTAGATACCTCTGAATCCATCGATAAACTTAGGATCCTTAAGCTCCTTTGGCACGAAAATAGCCTTTTTCATGAGGCTCATGTAGGCCTGCTTACAGTCATCCTTGCTCTTTGCAAATGGTATGATATAAGCCGGCTTGTGCTCCTTTTGCATGCGGCTGTAGAGCACAGTTGATGCACCGCAGAAGCTGCAGAAGCCTGCTGCGGTATCGTCTGTGCTCAGGATTTCTCCTCCGCACTGAGGGCATGTGAAAATGGTTGCTTCGAAGTCCTTCTGGACCTCGGCGTCAGAGGTTTTGTCCTCGTACGCGTAAGGGTCGAAAAGTGAATGACAGTATTCACAGGCTAACTGGCCTGATTTGATGTCAAACTTCACATTTCCACCGCAATTTTTACATGCGAACATTTTGTTTCTCCTTTCTATTCCCTTTTACTTTTTTATCTGCTTGAATAAATAATTCCTTCCAGATTGACGGATGGAAGAGGATGAGTAGTGGAAACAGCTCGAGTCTTCCGGCAAGCATGTCAAACATCAGTACATATTTGGAGAAATTATTAAAAAAGCCGAAATTGCATGTCGGACCGACCAGAGAAAGACCCGGTCCGATATTGTTAAATGTAGCTGCGACAGCCGTGAAATTGGTAGTGAAATCATAGTTTTCAACGGAAACAAGCAGCAGTGAAACAATAAAAATGACGGCGTACGTCATGAAATAAACATTTATTGACCTGATAACATCATGGTCTACAGGCTTGTGCTCAAAGGTGAGCTTTTTCACACTCTTTGGGTGAATGTAGCCATTTAACTCCTTGCGTATTGTCTTTACAGCGATGACAATACGCGATACCTTGATACCTCCGCCGGTGCTTCCTGCACATGCGCCAATGAACATCAAAAGCACAAGCAGTGTCTTTGAAAGCTCAGGCCATCTGTCGAAATCGGTGCTCGAGAATCCGGTTGTAGTGATGATTGAGCCAACCTGAAACGCAGCCTTTGTGACTGCGTCAAACACACCGGTGCACATATGCGCGATATTCACGCTTATGACTACAACGGAGGCTATTATGATACCGAAATAGTATCTGACCTCCTCAACCTTAAGTGCGTCACGGATGTGACCGAAGAGAAGCAGGTAGTAAGCGTTGAAATTGACACCGAAAAGTATCATAAATATGGTAACAACCCATTGCAGATAAACATTATAGCTGCAAAAGCTGTCGTTTTTGATACCAAAGCCTCCTGTTCCGGCTGTGCCGAGAGAGGTACAGATGGCATCGTACAGAGGCATTTTTCCGAAAAGCAGGAAAATAATCTCCATAGTCGTAAGACCAAAGTATATTATGTATAAAAGCCTGGCAGTGTGCCGCATCTTTGGAACGAGCTTTCCAACCGAAGGCCCGGGGCTTTCAGCACGCATCAGATTTATGTTGCTGCCGCCTGAAAGCGGGATGATTGCCAGAAGAAATACAAGCACACCCATACCGCCAATCCAGTGCGTAAAGCAGCGCCAGAAATTCATGCAATAGGAGAGTGATTCTACCTCAGGCAGGATGCTCGCTCCTGTCGTGGTGAAGCCGGAGATGGTCTCAAAAAGAGCATCTGTGAAGCTTGGAATCTCTCCTGATATGTAAAACGGCAGACAGCCGAATATACTCAGTACGATCCAGCCCAGTGCGGTTGTTGCACAGCCCTCCTTCAGGTAAAAGGTAAAATCCCTCGGTTTTTTAGCCGAAAAAATAAAACCGATAGCTATGCTTATGAGTGCAACAATCAAAAAGTAGATGCCGCTTTTTTCATAATAAATACCGGCAACAATACATGGCAGAAGCAGCAAAAAGCCTTCAAGCTTTAAAATATATCCCAGAAGATATCGAATTACTGAAGTGTTCATATCATTCCCCCCACTATTCCATAATATCCTGAAGATTCGTAAAGCCGGTATGGGTTGTTATAATCATGACAGTGTCATTTTTTTGTATGCTGTCATTACCTGTAGGGATAATAATTTTGCCGTTTCGGTTGATGAAGCAGATGAGCAGATGCTTTTTGAGCTTTAGGTCTCGAAGCGGTATGTCTGTCACATTTGAGTTTTCTGACACAAAGAACTCAATTGCTTCAACTCTTGAGTCGTACATGTGATAGAGCGTCTCTATATTGCAGTTCATAGAGTTTTTCTTTGCACGGACATATGCAATTATGGCTTCTGAGGTGATGTATTTTGGCGAGATTACACTGCCAAGGTCCAGGCTGTTTATGACATTGGTAAAAGTTATATGGTTAAGCTTTGTTATGACCTTTGCATTGGAAACCTGCTTCGCATAGAGCGTAAGCATGATGTTTTCCTCGTCTATACCGGTAAGAGGTACAAATGACTGGCAGGTCTCTATGCCCTCTTCCTTTAAGAGTGCCTGTTCTGTTCCGTCACCGTTTATGATGACAGCATCCGGAAGCAGTATGGAAAGCTCCTCACAGCGCTCGAAGCTATTTTCGATTATTTTGACCTTTATGCCTCGTGATATGAGCTGCTTTGCCAGGTAATATGCGGCTTTGCCGCCTCCGATAATCAGTGTGTTTTTTACGCTGTGTGTATTGACTCCGATGTGGCTGAAAAACTCCTTTGTATGTTTGCGTTCGCCGACAAATGACAGCTTATCGCCCTTGCGGAGCACAAAATCACCTGATGGGATAGTGACCTCATCATCTCTCTCGACTGCACCGATAAGTATGTTGGCATGGTGTCTGGTGCCCAGATCCATGAGCTTTGTTCCGTCGAGGATGCTGCCCTCGGGAATCTCATACTTGATGAGCTGTGCCTGACCGTGAGCAAAGTTTGTCACCTCAAGGCTGGACGGCAGATGAAGAATATGAGCCATCTCAATAGCTGCCTCAAGCTCAGGGTTGATAATGAGTGCAAGACCAAGCTTGTCGCGCAGATATTTGGCCTCTTGGCTGTATTCAGGCGTTCTGACTCTGGCTATAGCAGCACAGTTGCCGACTTGTGTGGCAATGGTACAGCATAGCAGATTCAGCTCATCAGAGCCTGTGACTGCGATTATTAAGTCGGCATCATCAATACCGGCTTCCTGCAGTATCTTGTAGCTGGCACCGTTTCCTACAATACCCATTACATCATAGATATTGGATACCTGGGAAATCCTCTCCCTGTTTTTGTCGACAATTGTTATGTCGTGCCCCTCCTTGCCAAGCTGCTCAACGAGAGTACGGCCTACCTTGCCGCATCCGACGATGATAATTCTCAGTCCCTGGGAGGGAACCACTCCTTTTTTGAACATTATTTCCTCCGTATATAAAAATATAATGATATGAGGGTCAAAAGGTATTTTGCCCCTCATTTATGATTGTGTGGTGGACAGAATTATTATGACTATCATATATCAATGGATTATAACATAACGCATATATATTTCATAGAGAAAAAAGTCCCAAAAATATGAGATTGTAATAAAGTATAAAAAGTGATAAAATTGACTTTAATTGTAGTATTTGAATAGCTGTTTGAACAGCAATAAGAGATAGATTTTTGGAGCTTTAAGTAATGATGGGATTTTTAAAGGCAAACTACCATACGCACACCTATAGGTGCCAGCATGCATATGGCAGCGAGCGAGAATATATAGAGGCGGCTATCAGAATGGGTATCGCAGAGCTTGGCTTTTCAGATCATGTGCCGTGCCCCTTTAAGGATGGCTATGTGTCGGGCATCCGGATGACGATGGAGCAGGCACCGGAGTATGTGTATGCCATCAGGGAGCTTGGGAAGGAGTATGCATCCGACATAAAGCTCTACGTTGGCTTTGAGGCGGAGTACATACCGGAGTTTTTCAAGGAGCAGAAGGCTATGTTTGACAGGCTTGGCTGTGACTACATGATAATGGGCCAGCATTTTATGAAATCAGAGCAGACAGGCCCGTATACAGGCACACCGACAGATGATGAGAGTCGTATACGCGAGTATGTGGATACTGTTATAGAGGGCATGAAAACAGGTATGTACAGCTATTTGGCACATCCTGATTTAATAAATTATCAGGGACTTGATTCTGTCTACGAATGGGAGATGACGAGGATGTGCAAGGCACTTAAGGAGCTTGACATACCGCTTGAGATAAACATGCTTGGTATCAGTGCAGGAAAGCACTATCCGACAGAGCGCTTCTGGTGTATACCGCATGACATCGGCAACAAAGTGATACTTGGGCTTGATGCACATACAGTGGACAATATATGTGATGTGGAAAGCTATGAAAAGGCACTTGATATAGTCAGAAAATATGACCTGAATCTTATTGACCGGATTGAGATATAGTTACTTACAAAATATCAAATACCAAGAGTGGGGAATGCTATGATTATTACAGAAGAAAAATATAATGAGGAATTAACAAGATGTGTTTTGCCTTTTATCAGGCTTAATTTTGAAGATGGCTATATGAAGAGTGCAGATGGCACACGCATACATTACGGCTATGTGACGACACCTGTAGCAAAGGCTGCCATAGTCATATCACATGGATTTACAGAGTGTATGCCTAAATATTATGAGATGATTTACTATTTCGCAAAGGCCGGATACTCTGTATATATGGTGGAGCATCGCGGGCACGGCTTTTCGGAAAGAAGTGTATCAGATATGAGCATGGTCACTGTAAACAGTTTTGACGATTATGTGAGTGACCTTGATATGTTTATCCGAGAGATTGTGATGAAGAGTGAGGGGCGCAGACCGCTTTACCTGTACGGTCACTCTATGGGAGGCGCGATAGCTGCCCTGTATCTTGAGAAGCATCCTGAGGTATTTACAAAGGCAGTACTTTCAAGCCCTATGATAGAGATGCTTTATGGCAATTTTTCACATTTTGCTGTGGAGGCGATACTGTTTGTCGCAAGTGTGCTTAACTGGAACGATAAATATCTGCCGAGCCAGACACCGTATACGGATGAGTATGATTTTGAATCGAGCTGTTGTCTGTCAAAGGCGCGCTATGACTACATATACAAGTGTAAGGTGGAGGAGGAACGCTATCGTACAAATGGCGCCACCTACAGATGGTGCAGGGCCGGGCGCAAGGCATCCAAATATATAAAGAAGCATGCACAGGAAATTAAAATACCGGTGCTGTTATGTCAGGCGGGAAAGGATTATCTGGTTTCAAATACCGCTGAGGATGAATTTATTGCGAAGCTGCCTCAGGGCATTAAGAAGGTCTATCCTGATTCAAAGCACGAGATATTTAATGCGGATGATGATACCTTGGAAAAGTTTTACTCAGATATCCTTGATTTTTGGGCTTGAACATGAAAATGAAATTCGTCAAGTGAAAAATGTGACATAAAAAAGCATTTGTTTTGTTAGAAATGACATATGGATTTAAAATACAATATATAGTATAATCACAGCTGTTGCGGACAAGATGTTAGTATTTAAGCCGATGGTAAGAGTACGTAAAGCATAGCCCGTACAGAGAAAAATAATAAAATATATCAATATTGTAACAAGTAAATATACTATCAAACAAATGTGAGGAGAAAGAGAATGTCGGACGAAGTTTTAGATGATGTAATGATAAAGGGTTCATGTAAGGGAAAAGCAGATGCTATTGTAAATTGCCAGTGCAATATCGAGAGTGCACCGGTCAGATGCGAGCAGGCAGAAAGATGTATGTTCTATTCTTATTATAAGTGCAGCAAGCAGTGGAAGAGGCTTGCATAGTTAAAATTAAAGATTAAAAGCTCCGGGCTGACAATGAAGTCGGCATGGAGCTTTTTTGCATATATAAAGAAAAAATATTTTACACGCGGAAAACTTATGATAATATATAAAAAAGGTAACTATTCAGAACCATTGAGAACAAAAAGGCTGATGCGTAGCAGCTAGAAAGCACGAGTATCGTGCGTTTTTGCGAATGTGTGTTGGGGTGGCTCTGGATGGATACGTAAAACAAGATATAGGAGAGACGCGCATGAAGAGAGTTTTGGTACTGAGTGATTCACATGGTAATGTGGGAAATATGATTCGGGCAGTCAAAAGAGAGGAACCTGATATGATACTTCATCTGGGAGACTGCGTTGTGGATGCGGATGCCCTTAGGAGAGAGTTCCCTCATATAACCATGGTCAATGTGCCGGGAAACTGTGATTTTTCACGGGGAGATACAGAGAGACTTATTGATATCGACGGCTATAAGGTACTCATGTGCCATGGACATACATATGGAGTAAAGCTGTCATATATGCATCTGGAGCTTCATGCGAAGGAAATCGGGGCAGACCTGGCTCTCTTTGGCCATACACACAAGCTGTTTTATGATAAGCACAATGGTCTTGCGATGATGAATCCGGGAAGCATCGGTGCACCGCTGTGGGGCTGCATGCCATCATACGGTATCATCACATTTGACAAAGAACACGATGTTATGAAGCTTGATGTTGACTACATTGAGTATTGACGAATGATTTATCAAAGCGGTATAATATTGGCTAATACAGTTATTTATATAGGAAGCAGAGGAAAAACAGACAAATGGTAAAGGTAGTAAAGTTTGGCGGCAGCTCGCTCGCCAGTGCAGAGCAGTTCACAAAGGTTGGCGACATCATAAGAAGCGATGAGTCAAGAAAATATGTTGTGCCGAGTGCACCGGGAAAGAGAAATTCCAAAGACACAAAGGTAACAGATATGCTTTATGCATGCTATGATCTGGCTGAGAATGATCAGGATTTCAAGGTTATGCTCAGAAAAATCAAGGACAGATATGATTCAATCATAAATGGCCTTCATTTAAAGCTGGCGCTTGATGAGGAGTTCAAGATTATCGCTGAGAATTTCAAGGCAAAGGCAGGTGTAGATTATGCCGCCTCTCGTGGTGAGTACTTAAACGGAATCATCATGGCAAACTATCTCGGATATGAGTTTATAGATTCGGCAACAGTCATCTTTTTTGATGAGAATGGCAATTTTGACGCGGAAAAGACAGACAAGGTGCTCTCAAAGAAGCTTGAGCAGACAGAAAAGGCTGTTATTCCGGGCTTTTACGGAGCAGGACCTGACGGAAATGTAGTTACCTTCTCAAGAGGTGGTTCGGATATCACTGGTTCCATCGTGTCAAAGGCATGTCATGCCAGCATGTACGAGAATTGGACAGATGTTTCAGGCTGTCTCGTAGCTGATCCTAGAATTATCGACAATCCACAGCCAATCAAGGTTGTTACTTATAGAGAGCTCAGAGAGCTTTCATATATGGGAGCATCAGTGCTCCACGAGGATGCTGTTTTCCCTGTAAGAAAGGCAGGCATCCCAATCAATATCAGAAATACAAACGACCCGGAAGCACCTGGTACTCTTATCGTTGAGAGCACATGTCAAAAGCCTGATTATACCATCACAGGTATCGCCGGAAAGAAGGGCTTTGTTGCGGTAAATATCGACAAGGACAAGATGAACTCAGAGGTGGGCTTCTGTAGAAAGGCTCTCCAGGCGTTTGAGGAGAACGGTATCTCTATAGAGCATATGCCATCAGGTATCGATACTATGACGGTATTCGTACATCAGGCAGAGTTTGAGGGCAAGGAGCAGCAGGTTATCAGCTCAATCAGAAGACTTGCTCATCCTGATATCATTGACCTCGAGTCAGACCTCGCGCTTATCGCTGTTGTTGGCCGTGGCATGAAGTCAAACCGTGGTACAGCCGGCAGGATTTTCTCTGCACTTGCACATGCCAATGTCAATGTGCGCATGATTGATCAGGGTTCATCAGAGCTCAATATCATCATCGGTGTAAGCAATGATGACTTTGACAAGGCAATAAAAGCCATCTACGATATTTTTGTTGTTACACAGCTGTAATAAGCTACGGAGAGATTATCCGTTGGAACCGGAATTGAATAGGATAATTTAAAAATTAAATGTAGAATTTATAAAAAATACAGGGCTTGGCGGAATATATGCCATGCTCTGTATTTTTTGAATAGGTAAAGCTTTGAAAAAGCTTTATGAGGATGCTTTAGGCGGGAAAACAAAATACCCTCACATAAGCTGAAAATGCGCATATATTATAGCGAAAGGAAGAAGTTATTATGCAAAAAGACACTATAATATATGTTACGGATCAGAGGCAAAAGTACCTCGCTGATATGCTGGGAGGAGAACAGACGGATTGCAGAAATAGCGGCGGGATTGATTATGAGCGTGTTGGGAATATTGTGTTTCCTACACCGTTTTCAAAGCTTAAGCTTATAAATAGTGATATAGAAAAATTAAAACATAATATAATAATTAACAATATTGCAGTGTGGGGCGGTATGATGCCGGAGTGCTTTCCCGGCATTGACAGGGGCTGTGACTTTATGAGAGATGAAACTGTCATAGAGCAGAATGCCATTGTTACGGCCGAGGCCACTGCGTCCATAGCAATACAAAAAAGCATACATGGTATATACGGCTCAAAGGTACTTGTGAGCGGGTTTGGAAAATGCGGAAAGGCAATTGCCCGCGTTTTTTCTGCTATGGGAGCCCATGTCATGGTGATGGCAAGGAGAAAACAGGCAAGGCATGAGGCCACTGAACTGGGATATGAAACGGTGGATTTTAATGATCCTGCCAAGGCCTGTTTTGAAACACTGTTTCTCATAAATACAGTACCGGATAGGGTTATAGATGAAAGTTTAATCATGATTTTGCAAAAAGATGCGATAATTATAGACATTGCATCTAAGCCCGGCGGCTGTGATTTTGAGGCTTGTAAGAGGTATCAGATAAACTGTACGCATGCGCTCGGCCTTCCGGGCATATACTGTCCGAAAACCGGTGCAAAAATACTTTATGACTGTATGAAAAGAAAAGGTATGACGGAGGGCTTATGGTTATTTCGGATTGCACCGTAGGAATGGGAATTACAGGCTCCTTCTGTAGTTTTGAAAAGACTAAGGATGTTGCAAAGAGGCTTGTGGATAGCTTCACACATGTGACACCTGTATATTCCTATAATGCACAGATGATGAACACACGCTTTGGAAAGGCGGGAGACTTTATGCATACTATCTCCGAAATCACAGGGGATGAGGGCATCAGGACACTGCAGGAGGCAGAGCGTGTCGGCCCGGGAAAGCTGTTTGATGTGATGGTGATTTACCCATGCACCGGCAACACAGCGGCAAAGCTTGCAAACGGCATAGTGGATACACCGGTCCTTCTCGCGGCAAAGGCTCATCTGAGAAACGGCAGACCGCTTGTTATCGGGATTTCCACAAATGATGCGCTCGGTATCAACTTTAAGAATATCGGAAAGCTGATGAATATGAAAAATATTTATTTTGTGCCGTTTGGGCAGGATGACTGTGTGAAGAAACCGAATTCACTCGTGTGTGATGGAAAACAGGTTGTCGACACAATAAATGAAGTGATGGCCGGACGACAGATTCAGCCGGTAATCCTCTAGAGTGGG
>ERZ1673749.1967-NODE-1967-length-11842-cov-4.550013_pt1 | contig 11842 bp, 7 predicted proteins | sample MGYA00580204_ERZ1673749 | MGnify/ENA primary metagenome ERZ1673749 (study PRJEB41218, sample SAMN15661745) | gut metagenome | host: Homo sapiens | place: Canada: London | collected 2015-08-20/2019-03-30 | study: EMG produced TPA metagenomics assembly of...
TAGAAAGCATATGGATTCCGTGTTTGGACCAGGGTTCGATTCCCTGCTGCTCCACAATAAATACTGATTATCAGTATTTTACAAAAATACACCCAATTTTACACCCGGATTTGTAAAATTGGGTGTTTTTTAATTAATACCTAATTTGAAAGTTGTATATTATTCTTAATGAAAAAAAATTAAACTAAATCTTTATCTTTAACTTTTGTCCCGGACGAATGTCTTTGACCTGATTTTCAGAGATTCCGTTCCAGCGCATAATATCCTTATTCGATACTCCCGGATATTTCTTGGCGATAGACCAAAGGTTTTCTCCTTTCCGGACGGTATACAATACAAACTCACCATCGATCGTTTCGACTTTCGGGGCTGAGGCTACGTTATCTTCCTTACCGGTATAAGCAGCCTTATTCTTGTATTGATTGGCTTTTTTCTCAGGTACATACACCACCAATTTTTGCCCCGGCCGGATCGTCATCCGTTTATTGAGGTTGTTCCAGTATTTCAGGTCGGCCAAGCGGACATTGAATTTCATAGCAATAGCTCCGGGTACATCACCACTTTTCACAGTATATACCAAACGGGCCCGTCCGTCCTGTCCCAAAGCCTGTGCATGCACTTTAATCCGGTTTTTAGGATCGGCGGTCCGATCGCTATCGTTGAAATATTTACTGCGGTTACAAGCAAAAATAGAATCCTGATTATCGATAAAACTACCGATATGGTTATAAGGCATCTTCAAAGCGTACGATTTTCCAAAACCGGCAGGAATAACGTCGGCCCGGTACTGAGGGTTCAAATCACGCAATTCTTCAACAGAAAAATCCAGCTTGGCCGCAATTTGCTCGAAATGCAAAGCATCGTTCACCATAATACTGTCACACATCGGCGGCAAGGTTGATTCTATCGGGAAAATGCCATGTTCTTTATAATAAGCGAATACATAATTCGCAGCGATAAAAGCGGGCACATATCCCCGGGTCTCTCTAGGCAGATGATAGTATATATCCCAATAATTCTTTTTTCCTCCGGAACGACGAATCGCTTTATTGACATTCCCCGGCCCACAGTTATAAGCAGCTATCACCAGAATCCAGTCTTCATAAATAGCATACAGATCGTTCAGATAGCGAACTGCCGCCTGAGTTGCTTTTACCGGATCACGGCGTTCGTCGACATAGGAATTGATTTCAAGCTTATACATTTTCCCTGTGCCGTACATGAATTGCCACAATCCACAGGCCCCCGCCCTGGATAAAGCTTTCGGATTTAAAGCACTCTCGATTACAGGCAAATATTTCAGTTCCAAAGGCATACACTCTGCATCCAACGCTTCTTCGAAAATGGGGAAATAATATTCACTCCGTCCTAACATATTGGCTACCTGCAACCGTTTTTTCACCGTATACAGTTCGATGTACGTACGGACAATATCGTTGAACGACAATGGAACGGCAGATTGTAAAGAATCCAAACGCAACAGATAAACCGAATCGTTACAGGGAATAATATTTTTACAACTCTCTGCTATACAAAGCGAATCGACATAATAAGTACTATCCCGTTTCCCTGTATACCAGCTCGTATAATAATAATCCAATTTCTCCAGAAAAGATTCCGGAATAGAATCCGTTATAATCTGATTTTCAATTACAGTATCTTGCTCTACCGAAGCAACACAATCCTCAGACACCACATTCACCCCGCATACACCATGATATAGCAGACAGGATACAGCAAAAAACAAAAAACGTATCATCTCGCGTTAAAAATTAAAAGTTAAAGTCAAACCGATACTTCCTCCGCTAACAGGACTATAGGAAGAAGTAGGTTGTAAATTAAAACTCAGATTCTCATCTATCTCCAAATCATAAAAATTCGCATACACCGTGGCATCGATAATATTAATGGCATAAATAGCGGCCATCACAATATAGCACAAATCCCGGTTCCGCTTAAAAGAAGTTTTCCGGTTACTCAACGTATTTTTAAACCAGGTTTGTCCCCGGGATGTTTGCAAATAAGGATCGGTCTCCACATCGAAAGCTTTGGGAATTTTATCCCACGCGGGATTTTGCGGATAAGGCGTATCCGGATCTTTGGCTTTCGCATCCAGATACTGCACCCATTCGACATAAGCATCCCGATACTCCTTGAAACGCTTCTGATTCCAGACAATACCATAAATATCGGCAGCCATACCCCCGTACAGGATAGGCACTTTCCACCATTGTCCGTTGTATATCTGTCCCGATCCGGGAAGAAGCATAGCCATAATCGTGGCTTTATGAGGAGAATGAGGTTTCCTGACGATCTTCTCAAAAGCTTTAAGCGTATCGTCGGCAGTTACTAGCTGAGTCACCGAATCTTGCGATAAACTCAATGCTTTCACACTAAGTCCTGCCAGAATGGCTACTATCAAACAAACAATTTTTCTCATTCAATCTTATCCAACAACTCGATGATCTTTTCCAGTTCTGCATCAGACTTAAAGCCTATAATAATTTTTCCTTTCCCGCTTTCATTGCGTTTCAGTTCCACCTTGGTATCGAAACGCCGTGACAGATGTTTTTGCAACTCGATATAATCTCCGATCTCGTTACTCTTCTTCGGTTTATCTTCAACGACCGGAGCCTCTGCAGGTTCTTCCACCTGAGGATGTACCAATTCCCGGACGATCTCTTCCACTTTCCGCACCGAGAAATCATACTCCAGAATCTGTTCGAAGATCATCAGCTGGGTATCCGGGTCCTCTACTCCCAATATCGCCCGCGCATGTCCCATGGAAATTTTTTTATCCCGGACAGCCAATTGAATCTGAGCAGGCAATTTCAATAAACGAAGATAATTGGCAATAGTAGCTCTTTTTTTCCCGACTCTCTCACTCAAGCCATCCTGAGTGAGATTGCATTCATCTATCAAACGCTGGTAACTGATGGCAACCTCGATCGCATTCAGATCTTCACGCTGAATATTCTCGATCAAAGCTAATTCCAGCAGACTATCGTCTTCTGTTTTACGAATATAAGCCGGAATAGTCGACAACCCGGCTAATTTGGAAGCCCGGAATCTTCTTTCTCCGGCAATAATCTCATATTTCCCTTCTTCGACAGCCCTCACGGTAATGGGTTGTACAATTCCTATCGCTTTAATAGAGGCAGCCAACTCACTCAGAGCCTCCTCGTCAAACTCCGTTCTCGGCTGAAAAGGATTGGGACGGATATCGGCAAGATTCAACTCTTGTATGGCCGATACGACAATCTCTCTGGTCACCGGTTCTTCAGCCGCATCAGCAATCAGGGCTCCCAACCCCCGTCCTAATACATTTTTTTTTGCCATAACTCTATTTCATTTTGATTATAAATTTACGATTCGATATAAAAAGGGATACGATCGTAAATCGAAAATCTTCCTTCTGTATTTATTTTAATGTAGATCTACTTTTATTCCAAATTTCTTTTAATCAACTCTTGTGCCAACAACATATAGTCTTCAGATCCACGGCTATTTGCATCGTAGAGGATAGCAGGCTGTCCGAATCCGGGAGCTTCTGCCAGTTTCGTATTCCGGTTGATCAATGTCTTGAACACCATATCCTGAAAATTCTTTCTCACCTCTTCAACCACCTGATTCGACAACCTCAACCGGGCATCGTACATCGTCAACACAAATCCCTCGATCTCCAGATCGGTATTCAACCGTTTCTGAATCAGTTTTATCGTACTCAACAATTTTCCAAGTCCTTCCAAAGCAAAATACTCACATTGCACCGGAATAATCACAGAGTCGGCAGCTGTCAGTGAATTTACGGTAATCAGTCCCAAAGAAGGTGAACAGTCGATCAGAATATAATCGTATTTATCCCTCACCGGTGCAAGCACTTTCTTCATGATATTTTCACGGTCCTCCAGATTCATCATATCTACTTCAGCTCCGACCAGGTTAATGTTAGAAGGTAATAAAGCTAAACGGTCGATCTCAGTCTTCAATGTTGCCTTTTCTGCTTCCAGTCCGTCGACCAGACATTCATAGATGGTCGAATCTCCTAATTTTTGCACGTCATATCCCAATCCAGACGAAGCATTTCCCTGTGGATCTGCATCTACCAACAAAATTTTTTGCTCCAAAACTGCCAGACTGGCAGCAAGATTCACTGAAGTTGTTGTTTTTCCGACACCACCTTTTTGATTTGCAATAGCAATGATCTTAGACATAAATTCCCATTTTATGATATTTGTCGTAAAAGTACAATTAAAAAAATTATCTCTTTGATTTTTGAATACCTTTTTAATAACAAAAACGGCTTTTTTACTAACAATTCATTTTTTCAAACTGACAGTCAGAGATATACAAACCGCCTCACTCTCCGGGATAAACTTATCCCGAAAAACAGAAATTATTGCTACTTTTACTCCCGCAAATAGTCGGTACCCTCAATCAGGTATATTTAATCGATAAATCGAGTATTTATGTTATCAGTCATTCAATTTCTACATCCGGTATTTCTATACGGATTACTGTTATTGGCTATACCTGTTCTATTACATTTGTTCAGTTTAAAGCGATATAAAAAAGTCTATTTCAGCAACTTCAACTTTCTGGAAGCTTTACAAAAGCAAAAGAAAAACAGTTCACGTTTAAAAAATTTAGTGTTGTTGTTTCTGCGTCTATTAGCTTTAAGCTGTATCGTCATCGCTTTTGCTACCCCCTATCTCAACCCGGAAGGAAAAGCTTTGCCCGCAACGACCACTCCCCGGATTTTTATCTACGCCGACAATTCTTTCTCGATGACCAATACAGGTTCGCAAGGAAGTCTTTTCGAAGAAGCGAAAAAACATCTTTTCGACATCGTCGATACCTATCCCGCCGGTAGCCGTTTCAGCTTGTTCACCAATGATAAAGTTCTTCCGGTCACATTGGATAAAGAAAAAATGCTCCAGGCTATCGGGAATCTTAAAATCAGCCCGGCCACTAAACCACTTTCTCAAGTCTATAAAGAAGTAAAAGAATCGGGAGAAAACCAGCCGGGTACGCTATTCCTGATTTCTGATTTCCAGAAAAAGAACTGTGATTTCCAACACATCACCACCGACTCAACCCTGGAATCCGTCTTTCTGATGATGAAACCTGAAAACCGAAGTAATCTCTATATCAAAGAAGTGAACTTCGGGCAAGCCTTCCATAAACAAAATCAATCCGAAACAGTATATATCACCCTGGTCAACACTTCAGACAGGGATTTTCACCATATTCCGCTCACCTTGACGATCAACGGAAAAAAGCGCAGCATCATCCAAACCGATCTCGAAGCCCATAGCGAAAAGAAGGTTGAAATCAGTTATCTGAACACAGCAGAAGACTTTTATAAGGGAACGGTAGAAATCTCCGATTTTCCGGTCCTTTTCGACAATACATTTTATTTTGCCTATCCGGTCAGTGAAAATACCGAAATTCTGTATGTATGGCAACAGGAGGAAAATCCCTATTTTGGAAAACTATTTTCGGATTCCAGCCATTTTAGTTTTACCTCCATTCCTGTCAACCAGACAATCCGGCAAAACCTTCCCCGCTACAGCCTGATTATCCTGGACGGTCTGACCGACAGCTCTACAGGTCTGGAAAGCATGTGGGAAGACTATCTGATGAACGGAGGCAATCTATTGGTTCTTCCGGCCTCTTCCTCTCCCGAAGTTCAGAATAAATTCTTACAAAAAATACAAGCTCCCCGCTACGACAAACGGGATACCAATACCGTAATCGCTCATATCGAAACCCAGGCAGCCTTATTCCGGGATGCATTCGAACAACCGGATATTAAAACAATACTCCCTCAAATCCGTCAGTATTACCGGCTTATTTTACCCGCCCATACCGAAATCTTATTATCGGATAAACACTCGGCACCTCTATTGGTATCCCGGCATTACGGCAAAGGAAATCTTTACCTTTCTGCTTTCAACTTTCTGCCCACCGACAGTGATCTGGTATTTCATCCTTTGTTCGTACCACTTTTGGTCAACATGGCTTTTCAGGTCAATACCGGTCTTCATACCTCCTACTTTCTGAATACCACCGCTCCCGTACTTCTGAATACCCGAACGATCCAGACCAACCAACCCCTGCAAATCCGGAACGAAAACCACACCTTTGAATTTATCCCTGAGGTGCGGAAAAATTTCAGTGGCGACCTGCAACTCACCAACGCAACGACCATACAAGAAGCAGGATTATTCGAAGTATACCAGGAAGACCGTCTGGTCGATGTACTGGCCTGGAACTACGACCGTACCGAATCACAAATGGAATTTTGTAAGGAACAGGAACTAAGCCAATATTTTCCCCGAAGCAAGGTGCCAGATATTAAAACAACCTGCTTCGATCACAATAGCGAATTAGTAAAAGAGATTGTTTTACAAGATAATAACAAATACCTCACCGGCTGGTTTATCCTGATCGCTGTATCGGCTTTATTACTGGAGCAGCTGGTGTGGCGAAAAAAACTGAATTGATGAAGCCCGAAACCCATGCCACCCCGACGGCACAAGACATCATAGCCGAATTAAATGCCCTCGGTAATCCGGATAAAGCCGCACACCTTTCCCGTTTTTTCAAAACCGGGAAAGGTCAATACGGAGAAGGAGATCTTTTCCTGGGAATCACCGTTCCCGAACAAAGAAGCATAGCACTGAAATACCGTAAAGCAACACCTCCGGTCTTAGCCGAGTTGATCTCTTCTCCCTACCATGAAATCCGGCTAACCGGCTTGCTTATCCTGGTAGACCAATTTACTAAAAACAAAGACGAAGCTTTCCGGCAAACCTGCGTCGATTTCTACCTTTCACAAACCCGAAACATCAATAATTGGGATTTGGTAGACCTCACCTGCTACAAGCTTTTGGGAGTATGGTTGACAGATAAAGACCGCGGGATATTGTATGTTTTAGCCCACTCGTCCAATATGTGGGAACAGCGGATAGCTATAGTCAGCTGTATGCATTTTGTCCGGCAAGGAGATTTCCGGGACTGTCTGGCTATTTCGGACCTGCTTCTGAACCACTCCCACGATCTGATCCACAAAGCCGTCGGCTGGTTGCTCCGTGAAACCGGCAAAAAAGACCGTCAGGTATTGAAAGACTTTTTATCTTCCCGTTCCAGCCGGATGCCCCGCACCATGCTCCGCTATGCCATCGAGCACTTTCCGGAAGAAGAACGGAAAAAATACCTGAGTAGTCATTAATTTCTTATCTTTGTCCCGCATTACACATAAAATTATGATCAGTTATTTACAAGTAGATAATCTCAGCAAACGGTTCGGCGAGCAACTGTTATTCGAAAATATATCTTTCGGGATCGGTAAAGGACAAAAAGTAGCCTTGATCGCCAAAAACGGAATGGGTAAATCCACGCTTTTGCGGATTATTGCCGGAAAAGATACCTCGGAGAGCGGGACGGTAATTTTCAGAAACGACATCACAGTGGGTATCCTGGACCAGGATCCGGCTTTAGATCCCGAAAATTCTGTATTCGAAGAAGTATTCCACTCGGATTCTCCTGTGTTGAAGCTGATTAAAGCTTATGAAGAAGCAGTTGCGCACAACCATACCGAAGCTTTAGAAAAACTGATTCCCGAAATGGATATCCATTCGGCCTGGGATTACGACACAACGATCAAGCAAATCCTCTCGGAACTGAAAATCGATACTTATGACAAAAAAATCGGTCAGCTTTCGGGAGGACAGAAAAAAAGAGTCGGCCTGGCCAAAGTATTGATCAGTAATCCGGATTTCTTAATCCTGGACGAACCGACCAACCACCTGGACATCGAAATGACCGAATGGCTCGAGGAATACCTGGGTAAATCGAATGCCACCCTGTTGATGGTCACTCACGACCGGTATTTTCTGGACCGGGTATGCAATCAGATAATCGAAATCGACGAATTCGGTCTGTTTTCTTATTCGGGTAACTATGCTTACTACCTGGAAAAAAGAGAGGAACGGATCGAAAACCGCAATGCCGCCATCGACAAGGCCCGTAACCTGTTACGTACCGAACAGGAATGGATGCGCCGGATGCCTCAGGCCCGTAGTCATAAAGCACAATACCGGATAGACAACTTTTACAAACTCAAAGAAACAGCCTCTCAGAATACGACAGAGAAAAAATTGGAACTGGACATCCAGGGTAAACGACTGGGTAAAAAAATCCTGGAACTCGACCATGTATCTAAAAGCTTCGACGGGCATTGTATACTCCGCGATTTCTCTTATAAATTCGTCAGGGGAGAAAAAATCGGTATTGTCGGGAAAAACGGAGTGGGCAAATCTACGTTCCTGAATATTATTACCCAAAATCTGCAACCGGACAGCGGATCGATTTCGATCGGCGAAACCGTGGTTTACGGCTACTACAAACAATCCGGTATCGCTTTCAATGAAACGGACCGGGTGATCGATATCGTAAAAAACATTGCCGAACGCATCGATCTGGGCAACGGGCGAATTATGTCCGCTTCTCAATTCCTGGAATATTTCATGTTCACCGACAAACAGCAATATTCCCTGGTCGAAAAGTTGAGCGGAGGGGAAAGAAGAAGATTGTATTTGCTTACCGTATTGATGGGCAATCCGAATTTCCTGATCCTGGACGAGCCAACCAATGATCTGGATATCATCACGTTGAATGTACTGGAAGAGTATCTGAAAGGCTTCAAAGGTTGTCTGTTGATCGTATCCCACGACCGTTTTTTCACCGATAAAGTGGTCGACCGGATTTTTGCTTTCGAAGGGAACGGAATCGTTAAAGATTTCCCCGGTAATTATACCATTTATAAGAATAAAAAAGAAGAAGAAAAAGAACAACTGGAGAAAACTGAAAAAGAAAAGAAAAAAACAGAGCAGCCCCAATCCACTCCGAATAATTCTGTAGAGAAAAAACGCAAACTAAGCTTTAAAGAACGCCAGGAAATGCAACAGCTCGAAACAGACATGGAACAATTGAACACAGAGAAAACAATCATCGAAACCGCATTAAATTCCGGCAACCTGTCCCCCGAAGAACTAGTAGCGCAATCCAACCGTATTGCTGAAATAATCGCTATCTTAGACGAAAAAGAAATGAGATGGTTAGAGCTCAGTGAAATCTGATCATCCGGCTTATAGTTTTTTACCTTATTCATATTATGATCCAGGAAACGATTAAAAATTTTCTTCAACAACATCACATCTCCCGGGATGCAGGATTTATATTGGCCGTCAGCGGCGGAGCCGACTCCATATGCATGTTACATGCATTCAAATACCTGAATCTGAAGATGTTGGTTTTGCATTGCAATTTTTCGTTAAGGGGTAAAGAATCGGACATGGACGAACAATTTGTCAAACGTTTCTGTGATAGTTACGGCATCGCTCACAGCGTCAAAAAATTCGATACCCTGAAGTATGCCCGCGAAAACGGACTTAGTGTAGAAATGGCAGCCCGCGAACTCCGTTACACCTGGTTTCGGGAAATGAAAGAAAAGAAAAAGATGGATTACATTGTCGTCGCCCATCATGCCGACGATGTTGCCGAAACCGTTTTGATCAATCTCTGCCGGGGAACAGGTATAAAAGGGCTAACCGGTATAAAATCCAACAACGGAGACATCCTTCGTCCTCTGCTCCCATGTTCTCGGACAGATATACTGAAATACATAGAAGACCACCAATTGGGGTTTCGGACCGATTCCACCAATAATTCACTGGATTATGTGCGTAATAAAATACGCCACCAGATCATCCCGGTCCTCAAAGAAATCAATCCTTCGTTTCTGGATACCATGACCGAAAATTGCGAAACCCTGAAAGAAACAGAAGAAATCTTTCAATACGGCATTCATCGGTTTCAGGAAGAAATTCTGGATTGCGAGGAAGACGAATTATTGATTCATATTTCCAAAACGCTGGCCACACCCGCCCCTTATACTTTTTTATATGAAACCTTGAAACCTTTCGGTTTTAACAAAGTCCAGATCCGTGACATTCTGAATACGCATACAGCTATCCCCGGCAAACAATTCATCGCCGGCCATCATACCCTGGAAAGAGGCAGAATATTCTGGCGGCTTTACGACAACAGCAAATGCAGCCGGACAATCGTTTCAATTCCAACAACAGGTATTTATACGATCGGAAAACTAAAAGTCGAATTTACGCTCTTCCCCCGTACAGAAGAGTTTGTGATTCCACAGCAACCCGATATCGCTTGTCTGGATGCCGACAAACTCCAATTTCCCCTGCTTATCCGTAATTGGCAAGCCGGAGACTATTTTTGTCCGATCGGGATGAAAAAAAGCAAGAAAAAACTCAGTGATTTTTTCAGAGATCAAAAATTCAGCAGCAAGCAAAAACAGGAATGTTTATTATTGCTTTCGGATGAAAAAATAGCCTGGATTATCGGAAATCGCCCGGACGACCGATTCAAAATCACCTCATTTACCAGTAATATATTACAAATCAGCATTTTATAACAAAATATAAAATTTGATCATAAAATAAAAAGAGGCTTCACAGCCTCTTTTTAAACACACTAACAATAAATTTACTACACTTATAAAGCAATATAATTTCTATATCTCGCGACAAAGATAGGTATTTAAAACGTTTGCACAAATTTTTTCAAAGAAAAAATCAAAAAAAACTTACATTTTTATTTTTTCTCCCTCCATTTTGTAATAATTCCTTGTCTACAAGCGAGATGTTCGAATAAGATTCAGCCGCTCTGAATAATCTTTCCTACTAATTTTTGGGATTCAAAATTTTATTATACATTTGCACACGTTAAAGTTTTTAGGTAATCCATCGAAACGACAGGTTTGTTTGTTCCATCAATTTTTAGGAACCTATTAAAACGAAGTGCATAAATAATAATTCTGAATCTTGGAAGCATGATTAGATAGCAACTTAAGATTATTATCATGAAAATGAAAAAAGTAATTATCGGTTTTATTTTCAGTTTATTTTTGCTGAGCCTTTTATCTTCATGCGCTATCGATCGTAAATGTCCGGCTTATAGTCGGCTGACAGATAGTGCTTTTTTTTATCCATCCTAACGCAAACGTTTGAGTAAATAAAAAACGGACTGTTTTACAGTCCGTAGAGTTCGTATTTTGATTTTTTTACACTAAATAAATAACCAATTTTAAACTAAAAGAAAAAAATGACAAAAATTAAAGTGGGTATCAATGGATTTGGCCGTATCGGCCGTTTGGTATTCCGCGCAGCAATGACCAGAAACGATATTGAAATCGTGGCAATCAACGATCCGAGCGAATTGGATTATTTGGTATATACACTGAAATACGACACCGTACACGGGCGTTTCAACGGAACGATCGAGATCAAAGACGGTGAATTGTATGTCAATGGACGTCACATTCTCGTAACTTCCAGCCGCGAACCGGAAGGTTTGAAGTGGGGAGAAGCCGGAGTAGATTATGTCGTCGAAGCAACAGGTCACTACCTTACCCGTGAAAAAGCGGAAGCTCACCTTCGTGCCGGTGCAAAACGTGTCGTTATGTCGGCACCCGCTAAAGACGATACACCTTTGTTCGTTATGGGGGTAAACCATCAAACTTACGACGGCAACGCAATCGTTTCCAGTGCTTCCTGTACAACCAATTGTCTGGCCCCATTGACCAAGGTCATCCATGAACATTTCGGTATCGTAGAAGGATTGATGACTACCGTACATGCTACGACAGCCAGTCAGCGTACGGTCGATGCTCACTCGAAAAAAGATTGGCGGTTAGGACGTGCCTCAGCCGGCAACATAATCCCTTCCACAACGGGAGCAGCAAAAGCTG
>ERZ1673749.1969-NODE-1969-length-11837-cov-21.095824_pt1 | contig 11837 bp, 12 predicted proteins | sample MGYA00580204_ERZ1673749 | MGnify/ENA primary metagenome ERZ1673749 (study PRJEB41218, sample SAMN15661745) | gut metagenome | host: Homo sapiens | place: Canada: London | collected 2015-08-20/2019-03-30 | study: EMG produced TPA metagenomics assembly of...
ACTGTTAGAATTACAGGACCAACAAGGGTGTTGCACTTCTAAATAGACATCGGGGTCGATCGACAGGAACGATGGTATCGGCTAACATGGAGAGCGCCGGTTGGAGGCGTGCTAACTTCTTCCCATTTTCAAGGCGGTGCGCAACGACTTCTTCGGGGAGATGGCCGAGACCGGTGGGGTGCCCCTGAATGCATCCCCTGTTAGGCGTTGGGCCGGTGTCTTCGGGCACCGGCCCTTTGCGTTCTCTATCTCGATGGGCGTCAAAACCAGCGATGGTATGAACTGGAACCTCCAGGACCTCGTCTACGAGGCGCTGAGCGAGGAATGGCGCAAAAGGGACGGCGAGATCAGCGACCCATGGGCCAACGACGAGGCTGACGGATACCAGCCGCCCTCATACGAGCCGGTCAACCCCGAACGCAGGACCGCCCAGACGCCCTCCGATGGCCTGATCATCTGGCTGATGGCGGTCATCGCCGTCTGGTTCCGTTTCCTCGCGGCGGCGCGGATCATCGCGGCTTCCTCTTCGTTCACCATGAGATGCACTTGGATGGAGCGCTGCGCGCCGCCGCCTTTGCTGCTTCTTTTACGCATTATTCTTTCTCCTCCTCCATCGGCCTTCGGCACTCGGGTTGTTGCTCCTGCGCCGACGGGCGCGGGAGGTGCTGCGTTCGGTTCATGTACATGAACCGTCTAGCTTGCTTACCTTCGATTTGATGGGCATCTCCATGTGGATGTCCATGGACATATCCATGTGGATGTCTATGGACGTGTCCATGTGGGTGTCCATGGACATATCCATATGAGCGCATAGGAAAACGCATGAGGGTGGATGATCGTTCGGGGTGATGCCTTCTTCCACGAATGGGAAGGGGCTCTTCCTTTTTTTGGAATGTCATCTTCCCGCATCCTTCGTCTTGAGCTCCTTGAGCAGCATCGTCGCGTTGTCGCGGATGCTCGCGTCCGTGAGCGGGGAGAGCTCGTCCGCATAGTTTCTCCCTGAGGGGTTTTCTGGGCGTTTGGGGGCTGTGTGGCGGTGGTCCTGGTCTGTCATGGAGGTGTCTCTGTGCTGTCCTCTGGTGCTTGATCTGAGGTGATTTTTTTCTTTTTTGGCGCTTGCGCCCTTTTATAAAAACTTTTATATATCTTTTAAACCCCCCGGGAGGCCTTACGGCAGTAAGGGAATCGGGCTATTAAAGGGGACTTTTTGGGAGACCAAAGGGGACTTTTTGGGAAGACCAAAGGGGACTTTTTGGGAAGACCAAAGGGGACTTTTTTAAAAAGTATCCACATTATGTTAAGTTGAAACCATGTCCAACGAGATCGTGAAGTATTCAAATCAGTTCAATGCCCAAGCGTTGCGCAAGTTCACTGCGCTTGACCTAGATCTGCTGATGGCTATCGCGGCAAGGGTGCGCGATAAGGAGACCGGTGAGGTTACCTTCACTTTCGAGGAACTCCGCCAGTTGGCTCATGTCAAGAAGAACCTCACCGACAAGGAACTGGCGGGGCGGATTGTCGAGGTCAACGATCGTCTGCTCGCCTGTCGGTTCCGGTTCCAGGATGACAGCAGGACGGTGCAGTTCACGCTGTTCTCGGGCTTCGAGACCGATTGGAAGACTGCGAAACTACTGGTTGAGGTCAATCCGCGCTTCTCGTTCCTGCTCAACGACCTCACGTCGCAGTTCACGCGCTTCGAGCTGGCCGAGTTCACGGCCTTGAAGTCCAGCTATTCGAAGGAGTGCTATCGCCGCCTGAAGCAATATCGGCAGACAGGCGTGTGGAAGGTTTCCATAGACGAGTTCCGCCGTCTGCTGGACGTACCGGAGAGCTACCAGGCACGCGACCTGAACAAGCGCGTGCTTAAGCCGATTCAGGACGAGCTGGGGCCATTGCTCAACCTGGTTGCCCACAAGAAGTTCCAGAAGAAGGGATCTGGCCGCGGGGGCCGTTCGCTGGTCGGCTTCGAGTTCGAGTTCGACCCCGAGAAGGTGCCTGGCGGCGTCTCTGCGCCCCGTGTGGAGCTGTCCCCGGGTGTGGTGGCGGACGCGGCCAGAAAGTCCCTCAGAGACGCCGCCAGGGCCGACGAGAGGGCCGAGGCGGAGCGGCGGCGCGAGGAGAACCTGAAGGCCGTGGCCGAGGAACGGGCCAGGCGCGGCGGGAGCATGCTGATGCACGCGCCGGATGCGGCCAGGGCCGTGGACGTGCCGCTGTTCGACTGATTCGGTTTGTCCGGTAATGATTTTAAGTGTTGCGGGCATCGCAACACCAACACTTAACTCGGGAGGTAACGCATGGTCGCGGATCTTCAGATCGAAGCCGAGGAAGCCAATGGTGGCGTGCTGCTCACCGTCGTGGATTCCGCAAGGCTCACGATGCTGCTCACCAGGGAGACGGCGGCGGAGCTGCTGGACGCCATCGATGCGTGTATGAAGACGGGGGAGCGCCAGACCACGAGGGCCGTGGACGTGTGGAGGGCCGCACCCGATCTGCCGGTGTTCGGCGTGCATGTCAGCATCGACGGCGCTTCGTGGACGTGCGGCGCGGTGCGCGGCTGGGACGTGGACGGTCTGGCCGACGGGTTGGAGGCTCTGCTGGCGTAGCGGGCAGCGACGGAAAGGCCCGTCGGAGACATACCCCTCGGCACCGGCGAATCCATGACCGCCGTGCGCGTCGAGGAACGCCTGAGTATCAGGGTCGAGCGCCGGTCCCTCGCCCGGCACCGACAGATCGGGCACGGGCGTCTTCGACACGTCCCTGAGCGACTTCCTCGCCTCATCGGTCACCACGGAGCCGGACAGCTCCACGCGCGGAGCGGGAGCGCCGCCGGGTACCTTCTCCGGGTCAAATTCAAATTCGAACCCGACAAGGGAAGCGCGGCCACGTCCCGGCTTCTTCTTCAGGTACTTGCGATGCACCTTCAGATTCAGCAGAGGTCCCAACTCCTCCTCAATCGGCTTAAGAACATACTTGTTGATTTCGCTCGGCCGATACGATTTGGGTACGTCGAGCAGTCGGCGGAAGTCCTCAAGGCTGACCTTCCACACACCGGTTTGTCGGTACTGCTTGAGCCTCCTGTAGCACTCCTTGGCGTAGCTGGAGCGCAGGGCCGTGAACTCGGCCAGCTCGAAGCGGGTGAACTGCGAGGTGAGGTCGTTAAGCAGGAACGAGAAGCGCGAGTTCACCGATACGGTGAGTGTGCGTTTGGTCGGGCTGGTGACGAAGCCTGCGAACAGGGCGAACTGGATGATGTCGTGCTCTTCGTTCTGGAACTCGAAGTTGAGCGCGAGCAGGCGACGGTTCACATTGGCAATCTGCTTGGCGAACTCATCGTTGGTCATGTTCCTCTGAAGTCCGGCCAGCCGCTTCAATTCTTCGAACGTGAACGCCACCTCGTCCGTGCCCTTGTCCCGCACGCGAGACGCGATGGCCATCAGCAAATCAAGATCGAGCGCGGTGAACTTGCGCAGCGCCTGATTGTTGAACTGGTTCGAGTACTTCACGATCTCATCGGACATGACTGCATTCTACCATAAAAACGAGATTTTTATATTTTCTACCCTTTATTCTCCCAAAACCTCGTTTTTATTCCTCAAAAGCGTCCTTTATTCTCCCAAAACCTCCCCTAAATAATTCCCAAAATCTCCCCTTTAATCTCCCATTTTCTCCCCTTTAATAGTGCGTTTCCCCTACTGCCGTAAGGCCTGCGGGGAGTCTAAAAGAGTACAAAAGATTCTATAAAAAGGGGCTCCGCCCCGATGAAGAGAAGAAACCGACTCAGTTCCAAGGCTGCTGCTGCCATTGCTGTGGCTGTTGGAATCCGGGCTGGTAGCCATAGCCCGGCTGCTCCTGTATCTGAGGCTCTTGGGGCAGGTCACGAACCTGTTCCCGCAGCTCACCCGCCGACTCAGCGCTGGGGAGCCTCACGCCCGCGTCAGAGGCCCATGCGCGCAGTTCGGCGGCATGGGCCTTGAGCATGTCCAGCAGCCTTTGCCGGTTGCCCTCGTCGTTCCAGACGCCCTCGTCGTAGCCAAGCACGCCCTCGTTGGAGAGGATGCCGCCCAGCCGGATGATCAGATGGGTGCGCCGCTTGCGCGCCTTGGCGTTCTCCCTAGCCACGATGCGCTGTTTGCGCGCCCTGAGCTGCTTCATCCGGCGCTCGATGTCGGCCATCTGCTCCTCGACGCTCCTGGTCATCGGTTCCTCCCTGCGTTCCGTCGGTTATCAATCAGGACGCTAGACCCCACGGCAGCACGGCACGGGGCACGGCGTCTACACACCAAACCTAAAACCCGGAAGAACGGAGCCGGTTTGGACATCCAAGCCGCGAGGGGCGAAGCGTTCATCAATGCCGAACGTGCCGCCCCCGCCGATTTCCGCGCGCATGACGGCCACGGGAGGGAAACACCGACCGGAAAAGCCTCTTCGCAAGCTGCCGCAGCTTGCGAAGAGCAGCCGAGAGGATCAGCCTTGCCGCAGTCTCAGGAAACTCCCCGTAAATCAATCCCATGAATCGCCAAGCCCATTGCATAAGAGCATCAGAAAATTCGTCCATGCACCGCTCTATGCGTCGACCGACACGCCGGTAACGGAACCATCCCCGCAAGGTCAGGTGGAAGTCCCTCAATTTCATTGAGGGCGCACTTACATGTTACCGGTGGTAACATTCAGCGTAAGCGCGCTCTCCCGAGGGGCCACTCCGTGGGGGCCAAGCGTGCGCCGCTTGGATCCGCGCCCCGTCCCGGCGGGGTGCCGGCCACCTCCCCGGTGGAGGGCCAACGGGCCTCCCGGCCCTTTGGATTCCCGGAAAGGAGTACAGTCCCGTGGCGATCTACTCGTTGCACGTGTCGAACGTGAGCCGTGCCGCCGGCTCCAGCGCCGTCGCCTCCTGCTCGTACATCACCTCGCGTCGGATGCGCGACGAGCGCACCGGCGAGGCGTTCAACGGGTTCGGCCGCAGGGAGCGCGTCGAGCATGTATGCACGATGCTGCCCGAGGGCGCGCCCGGCGAGTACCTCGACCCGGAGCGTTTGTTCAACGCCGTCGAGATGGCCGAGAAACGTTCCGACGCGAGGCCCGCGAAGAAGATCATGGTCGCCCTGCCCCGCGAGTTCGACGCCCGCGAACGCTTCCGCGCACTGGAGGACTTCATCTCATGGAACATCACGGCCAACGGCTACGCCTGCACGTACGCCATCCACACCGACAAGGACGGACGTAACCCCCACGCGCACATCCTCGTCGCCAACCGGCGCATCGACCCGAAGACCGGCAGATGGGCGGCGAAGAGCCGCAGCGAGTTCGCGTTGGACGCCAACGGCCGGCGCATCCCCGTCATCGACCCCGACACCGGACGGCAGAAGATCGGCGCCAGAAACCGCAAGGTCTGGAAGCGCGTCAACGTGAGCAACAACCCCTTGGACTCCAAGGAGTTCCTCGAAAGGCTCAGGCGCGAGTGGGCCGACTCCTGCAACGCCCTGCTCCCCGGATACGCCGTCATCGACCATCGGAGCTTCAAGGCGCGGGGCATCGAACGCATCCCCACCATCCACGAGGGATACGCCAGCCGCGAGATGGAGAAACGCGGCGGCAGGGGCGACCTGTGCGAGGAGAACCGGCGCATCCAGGCCCTGAACCGGCTCCTCGACGCGCTTAGGGCCATGATCGGGCGGCTCTCCGACCAAGCGCAAGGCATCCTGACGGCCGTCAAACGCCGCCAACGGCCCTCAGGCGCGCCACAGGCCCCTTCAAGCCCTGAACCGGCCGAAAGGCCACAGGAACGCCCGCAGGCTCGTGAAACGCCGCCACAGGCCCCGCAGGAACCCCCGAAGCCCATCAGGACGAAAAAGGCGCTCACCGACAGGTTCAAGACACGGCTTGACGAGCGGCTGGCCGAAAACGAACGCAAACAGGCCGAAAAACAGGCCGAACCCGACATGGAGGAGACATGGGACCTCTCCGACCCCGCCGACCCGCTCAACATCGGCATGGGCTGGGGCACGGGAGGCCACGGACTCGGCCTGTGAGAACGCCGGGAACGCAAAGGGCCGGCATCCGAAGACACCGGCCCGAAATTTAGAAAGACATCCTTACCAGCGGGTAACGGATACGCCGTCGACGCCAGAGCCGTCTGCCGTGGCGATGCGCATCCACGGACCAGCTGCGACAGGGGTGTATGTAACTCCATTGATTGCGAAGGTGATCTGTCCCGACTTATTGCCGGTCGTATAGCTGTTGCGATACGGCCAGGACCCCGTTGCCGTTCCGGTGCCTGCAAACTGCATGTCACCCAAAGCGTTCCCGCCAGCCCAGCATCCAGCATTGGAATCAGCGCATCCACGCGAGACAGTTACCGAATAATCTTCAGCCTCGCTCGGCGGCAGCACGTCCACCAATTCGCCGTTGCTGGAATCAAAGAGAATCGTTGTGCCAGGTTCGCCGACAATCATGTCCCCGCCCGACGGAGTGGTGGTAAGTTCATAGAACGACTCGTCAGTGGTTTCTTGAGCAGATGCCACCGGGACTGCCGTCGACAGGAGCGCCAGCAGAGTCATTGGAACCACTGCCATCTTCAAATGCTTGGTACGTAACATTTTTGCCCCCCTTGATTAGGTATGCCAGACGTGCGTCTGACAAGGAAATTATAGCTCTTGGACCTTGGATTGAACAGACCAGTAATGCAAAGGGTTGGTGTTTGAAGACGCCGGCCCCGCATCCGAAGACGCGGGGCCACGGCCCAATCAAAGGGGATGGCGGGTAACCCATCCCGCCGGCATCGGCCATCCCCGAAAAGTCATGCATGCCCGCCTGATCGTAAGGGGGAAGTTAGCAGCGCCTCCGCCGGCGTTTCCATCTTAGCCGATACGATTGGCGTCGTCGATGGACGTCTTGTAGCAGGGACGAAAACCGACCGCCCGGCATCCGCCGGGCGACGCTGCCGCGCCAGTCGCGGCGCGGCCCGAACGAAAGGCGCAGCACATGCGCATGGGTAACAAGGGGCCGCACGGCCGGCCCTGGATATGGCTGATGGCGGTCATCGTCATCTGCCTCGCTCCCGTGATGGATCCCATCGCGGCCGACATCACCGTGACGGCCCTGGCCGTCTGGGCGATGGCATCCAGCCGCCGTTGACGGCGCAACCTGCCGCGGGTCGGAGCCCGCGGCAGGCCCCTTGTTCAGAAAAGAGTCGGCTCGATACCAGGCTCCATCCGATCATCGGGCATGGCCTGTGAATCATGGCTGCGTCTGGCCACCTCGAATGGTGTCAGACCATCGTGGGCCGCCTTATACGCATCCAGTTCAGCCCTGGCTCGTTCCGCCGCAAGTTCACCGCGCTCGATCTTGATTTGCTGATGGCGGTCATCGCCGTCTGTCTCGCACCGGCGGTGCATCCCATCGCCGCGGACATCATCCTCACGGCCCTGGCCGTCTGGGCGATGAGAAACAGCCGCTAAACGGCACCCGGCCCGTCCGAGCGCAAGCCCGGACGGGCTTTCACATACCATCACGCAGCACTCGGCCAGTCGGAGACATACCCCTCGGCACCGGCGAATCCATGACCGCCGTGCGCGTCGAGGAACGCCTGAGTATCAGGGTCGAGCGCCGGTCCCTCGCCCGGCACCGACAGATCGGGCACGGGCGTCTTCGACACGTCCCTGAGCGACTTCCTCGCCTCATCGGTCACCACGGAGCCGGACAGCTCCACGCGCGGAGCGGGAGCGCCGCCGGGTACCTTCTCCGGGTCAAATTCAAATTCGAACCCGACAAGGGAAGCGCGGCCACGTCCCGGCTTCTTCTTCAGGTACTTGCGATGCACCTTCAGATTCAGCAGAGGTCCCAACTCCTCCTCAATCGGCTTAAGAACATACTTGTTGATTTCGCTCGGCCGATACGATTTGGGTACGTCGAGCAGTCGGCGGAAGTCCTCAAGGCTGACCTTCCACACACCGGTTTGTCGGTACTGCTTGAGCCTCCTGTAGCACTCCTTGGCGTAGCTGGAGCGCAGGGCCGTGAACTCGGCCAGCTCGAAGCGGGTGAACTGCGAGGTGAGGTCGTTAAGCAGGAACGAGAAGCGCGAGTTCACCGATACGGTGAGTGTGCGTTTGGTCGGGCTGGTGACGAAGCCTGCGAACAGGGCGAACTGGATGATGTCGTGCTCTTCGTTCTGGAACTCGAAGTTGAGCGCGAGCAGGCGACGGTTCACATTGGCAATCTGCTTGGCGAACTCATCGTTGGTCATGTTCCTCTGAAGTCCGGCCAGCCGCTTCAATTCTTCGAACGTGAACGCCACCTCGTCCGTGCCCTTGTCCCGCACGCGAGACGCGATGGCCATCAGCAAATCAAGATCGAGCGCGGTGAACTTGCGCAGCGCCTGATTGTTGAACTGGTTCGAGTACTTCACGATCTCATCGGACATGACTGCATTCTACCATAAAAACGAGATTTTTATATTTTCTACCCTTTATTCTCCCAAAACCTCGTTTTTATTCCTCAAAAGCGTCCTTTATTCTCCCAAAACCTCCCCTAAATAATTCCCAAAATCTCCCCTTTAATCTCCCATTTTCTCCCCTTTAATAGTGCGTTTCCCCTACTGCCGTAAGGCCTGCGGGGAGTCTAAAAGAGTACAAAAGATTCTATAAAAAGGGGCTCCGCCCCGATGAAGAGAAGAAACCGACTCAGTTCCAAGGCTGCTGCTGCCATTGCTGTGGCTGTTGGAATCCGGGCTGGTAGCCATAGCCCGGCTGCTCCTGTATCTGAGGCTCTTGGGGCAGGTCACGAACCTGTTCCCGCAGCTCACCCGCCGACTCAGCGCTGGGGAGCCTCACGCCCGCGTCAGAGGCCCATGCGCGCAGTTCGGCGGCATGGGCCTTGAGCATGTCCAGCAGCCTTTGCCGGTTGCCCTCGTCGTTCCAGACGCCCTCGTCGTAGCCAAGCACGCCCTCGTTGGAGAGGATGCCGCCCAGCCGGATGATCAGATGGGTGCGCCGCTTGCGCGCCTTGGCGTTCTCCCTAGCCACGATGCGCTGTTTGCGCGCCCTGAGCTGCTTCATCCGGCGCTCGATGTCGGCCATCTGCTCCTCGACGCTCCTGGTCATCGGTTCCTCCCTGCGTTCCGTCGGTTATCAATCAGGACGCTAGACCCCACGGCAGCACGGCACGGGGCACGGCGTCTACACACCAAACCTAAAACCCGGAAGAACGGAGCCGGTTTGGACATCCAAGCCGCGAGGGGCGAAGCGTTCATCAATGCCGAACGTGCCGCCCCCGCCGATTTCCGCGCGCATGACGGCCACGGGAGGGAAACACCGACCGGAAAAGCCTCTTCGCAAGCTGCCGCAGCTTGCGAAGAGCAGCCGAGAGGATCAGCCTTGCCGCAGTCTCAGGAAACTCCCCGTAAATCAATCCCATGAATCGCCAAGCCCATTGCATAAGAGCATCAGAAAATTCGTCCATGCACCGCTCTATGCGTCGACCGACACGCCGGTAACGGAACCATCCCCGCAAGGTCAGGTGGAAGTCCCTCAATTTCATTGAGGGCGCACTTACATGTTACCGGTGGTAACATTCAGCGTAAGCGCGCTCTCCCGAGGGGCCACTCCGTGGGGGCCAAGCGTGCGCCGCTTGGATCCGCGCCCCGTCCCGGCGGGGTGCCGGCCACCTCCCCGGTGGAGGGCCAACGGGCCTCCCGGCCCTTTGGATTCCCGGAAAGGAGTACAGTCCCGTGGCGATCTACTCGTTGCACGTGTCGAACGTGAGCCGTGCCGCCGGCTCCAGCGCCGTCGCCTCCTGCTCGTACATCACCTCGCGTCGGATGCGCGACGAGCGCACCGGCGAGGCGTTCAACGGGTTCGGCCGCAGGGAGCGCGTCGAGCATGTATGCACGATGCTGCCCGAGGGCGCGCCCGGCGAGTACCTCGACCCGGAGCGTTTGTTCAACGCCGTCGAGATGGCCGAGAAACGTTCCGACGCGAGGCCCGCGAAGAAGATCATGGTCGCCCTGCCCCGCGAGTTCGACGCCCGCGAACGCTTCCGCGCACTGGAGGACTTCATCTCATGGAACATCACGGCCAACGGCTACGCCTGCACGTACGCCATCCACACCGACAAGGACGGACGTAACCCCCACGCGCACATCCTCGTCGCCAACCGGCGCATCGACCCGAAGACCGGCAGATGGGCGGCGAAGAGCCGCAGCGAGTTCGCGTTGGACGCCAACGGCCGGCGCATCCCCGTCATCGACCCCGACACCGGACGGCAGAAGATCGGCGCCAGAAACCGCAAGGTCTGGAAGCGCGTCAACGTGAGCAACAACCCCTTGGACTCCAAGGAGTTCCTCGAAAGGCTCAGGCGCGAGTGGGCCGACTCCTGCAACGCCCTGCTCCCCGGATACGCCGTCATCGACCATCGGAGCTTCAAGGCGCGGGGCATCGAACGCATCCCCACCATCCACGAGGGATACGCCAGCCGCGAGATGGAGAAACGCGGCGGCAGGGGCGACCTGTGCGAGGAGAACCGGCGCATCCAGGCCCTGAACCGGCTCCTCGACGCGCTTAGGGCCATGATCGGGCGGCTCTCCGACCAAGCGCAAGGCATCCTGACGGCCGTCAAACGCCGCCAACGGCCCTCAGGCGCGCCACAGGCCCCTTCAAGCCCTGAACCGGCCGAAAGGCCACAGGAACGCCCGCAGGCTCGTGAAACGCCGCCACAGGCCCCGCAGGAACCCCCGAAGCCCATCAGGACGAAAAAGGCGCTCACCGACAGGTTCAAGACACGGCTTGACGAGCGGCTGGCCGAAAACGAACGCAAACAGGCCGAAAAACAGGCCGAACCCGACATGGAGGAGACATGGGACCTCTCCGACCCCGCCGACCCGCTCAACATCGGCATGGGCTGGGGCACGGGAGGCCACGGACTCGGCCTGTGAGAACGCCGGGAACGCAAAGGGCCGGCATCCGAAGACACCGGCCCGAAATTTAGAAAGACATCCTTACCAGCGGGTAACGGATACGCCGTCGACGCCAGAGCCGTCTGCCGTGGCGATGCGCATCCACGGACCAGCTGCGACAGGGGTGTATGTAACTCCATTGATTGCGAAGGTGATCTGTCCCGACTTATTGCCGGTCGTATAGCTGTTGCGATACGGCCAGGACCCCGTTGCCGTTCCGGTGCCTGCAAACTGCATGTCACCCAAAGCGTTCCCGCCAGCCCAGCATCCAGCATTGGAATCAGCGCATCCACGCGAGACAGTTACCGAATAATCTTCAGCCTCGCTCGGCGGCAGCACGTCCACCAATTCGCCGTTGCTGGAATCAAAGAGAATCGTTGTGCCAGGTTCGCCGACAATCATGTCCCCGCCCGACGGAGTGGTGGTAAGTTCATAGAACGACTCGTCAGTGGTTTCTTGAGCAGATGCCACCGGGACTGCCGTCGACAGGAGCGCCAGCAGAGTCATTGGAACCACTGCCATCTTCAAATGCTTGGTACGTAACATTTTTGCCCCCCTTGATTAGGTATGCCAGACGTGCGTCTGACAAGGAAATTATAGCTCTTGGACCTTGGATTGAACAGACCAGTAATGCAAAGGGTTGGTGTTTGAAGACGCCGGCCCCGCATCCGAAGACGCGGGGCCACGGCCCAATCAAAGGGGATGGCGGGTAACCCATCCCGCCGGCATCGGCCATCCCCGAAAAGTCATGCATGCCCGCCTGATCGTAAGGGGGAAGTTAGCAGCGCCTCCGCCGGCGTTTCCATCTTAGCCGATACGATTGGCGTCGTCGATGGACCCCGTTGTCTAAATGAAAGTGCAACACCCGTTAGATTGGAAATTGCCTAGAAAA
>ERZ1673749.1970-NODE-1970-length-11831-cov-4.060292_pt1 | contig 11831 bp, 9 predicted proteins | sample MGYA00580204_ERZ1673749 | MGnify/ENA primary metagenome ERZ1673749 (study PRJEB41218, sample SAMN15661745) | gut metagenome | host: Homo sapiens | place: Canada: London | collected 2015-08-20/2019-03-30 | study: EMG produced TPA metagenomics assembly of...
CTATTTACAAATGCAACTATGCCTGAACAGTATATCTCCATTGTTGTTCCTGGCAGAATGTTTAAAAATGAATATGAGAAAAGAAATCTTAAGCCAGAATTGTTGTCGTCAACTCTAGAATCAGGAGGAACTGTGACATCTGCCATGATACCTTGGAATACTTGTGGAACTTATATGTCTACTGTTCTCGGGGTATCCACTGTTCACTATCTTCCCTTCTTAGTTTTTAATCTATTAATGCCCCTTGTCCAAGTAATAGTTGTGGCAATAGAGGCTAATAAATATAAATTAGATCCAAAGGAAAATTCAAATACAAAATAAAAAATTTCTATTTATTTTCCTATAAAGATTCTTTCACCAATTGAAAAGTCACCTCTTTTTGATATAATGTTTAATGAAGTAAAAAAAGAGGTGTGATATGTACAAAGACATAATAATGGGACTTACAAATTCTGCAAACACTAAGAAAAATTTGCTTGAAGATTCTCTCTTTAAGTATATGGTAGCTTCAGTACTTGCAGGATTTTTTATTGGAATGGGAATGTTAATAATGACTCTATCAGGAAGTATATTCTCTTCCCTAGCTATCCCAGCAGTAAAACTAATAAATGGTTTTGTTTTCTCCCTTGCCCTATCCTTTGTTATATTTGCAGGAGGCGAACTTTTCACAGGTAATGTCCTTGTGACAAGTATTGGAAGATTAAACAAAAAAATTGAAACTTCTACACTTTTAAAGATTTTAATTTTTTCCTACATAGGAAATCTTTTAGGATCAATTTTAATTTCTTTCTTGTTTAAAATGACAGGAGTTTCTCCTGAATTTAATGAATCACTATTAAATCTAGCAACAACAAAGTCAAGTTTTGACTTCACTGCACTTTTATTTAAGGGAATTATGTGTAACATTCTAGTGTGTCTTGCAGTTTTAATTTGTTCAAGAAAAATTTCTGATTCATCAAAATTAATCTTAATCTTTTGGTGTATACTTGCTTTTGTAAGTCTTGGTTTTGAGCATAGTGTGGCAAATATGACTTGCTTTGCCCTAGCAAAAATGTTAAATCCAGAATTTACAATTGGGCTAATTTTAAAAAATTTAATACCAGTTACAATTGGAAATATTATTGGTGGTGGCCTTGTGGCAATTACTTATAATATTCTTGGAAGCGAAAAATAATTTTTAAGGGCAGACTTAGGTCTGTCTTTTTTTATGCAAGCTAACTGGAAGTTTTCTCTCTTTTAATTTATAATTAAAACTAAATTTTCATTTAAGGGAGGAATATAGATGGACATAATAAAATTGGCTAAGGAAAATGAAAATCTCGCAATAAAAATTAGAAGAGATTTACATAAAATTCCTGAACTTGAGCTTGAACTTCCAAAAACTGTAGAATATGTAAAAAAACAATTAGATGAATTCGGAATTACATACAAAGAATATTTAAATGGCAATGGACTTGTGGCAACAATTTATGGAAAAGAAAAGGGTAAGTGTCTTGCCATAAGAGCTGATATGGATGCTCTTCCCATAAAAGAAGAAACCGGTCTTAGCTTTAAATCTACTCATAAGGGTCGTATGCACGCTTGTGGTCACGATGCCCACACTGCCATTGCCCTTACAGCTGCAAAAATTATAAATGAAAACAAAGATAAGTTAAGAGCTTCTGTAAAATTTATTTTCCAACCAGGTGAAGAAGTGCCAGGTGGAGCTGATCTTATGATAAAAGAATCTTGCTTAGAAAATCCTCACGTAGATGCAATAATTGGAATGCACTGTGGAAAACTTGCAGATATTCCTCAAGGATATATTGGATTTAAAGAAGATGAGCTTATGGCATCAATGGATATCTTTTCTATAAAAGTAAAGGGAAAGGGAGGTCACGGTGCCAATCCTCAACTTGCTGTTGATCCAATTATAATTTCAGGTGAAATTCTTTTAGGATTACAAAAAATCATTTCAAGAGAGATTTCTCCCGTTGACAGAGCTTTAATATCTGTTTGCAAAATTAATGGTGGAACTTGTCAAAATATAATTCCCGATGAAGTTGAAATGCTGGGAACATCTCGTGCCTTAAAAGAAGAAACAAGAGACTTAATAGAAAAAAGAATTGCTGAAGTAGCAGATGGAATTGCTAAAAGTTATGGTGGCTCTGCCAAAACAGAATACAAGAGATATTATCCAGTTTTAAAAAATGATCCCGACTTTACATCTTATATAAAAAAAGTTACTTCTAAACTTTTCCCAGAAGACATCTTCGATTTAAAAGAACCCACAATGGGCAGCGAGGACATGGCTTTTTATCAAGAAAAAGTTCCTGGCAGTTTTTTATTTCTTTCAAATTTAGGAAAGGCAAAGGATGGAAAATATTATCCAAATCACAGCCCAAAATTTGACTTAGATGAATCACTTTTTTACAAGGGCATTGCAATATTTGTAGCAACGGCCTTTGACTTTTAAAATAAAAATCTAATTTAAAATTTTTCACAAAAATAGGACAGTTCTTGCTGTCCTTATTTTTATTAATTAAAAAATGTAAGTTGTCTTATATTTAAATCTGCTAAATTTGATACAGTTATGCCAATAAGTCTTAGCTTTTCACCATCATAAGCCTCTTCAAAAATTTCCAAAGACTTTTTTAAAATATCATCTTCTGCGTAGATTGTCTCGTCATAAGTTTTTGATCTAGTTTTTATCTTAAAGTTTTCGTTTTTCATCTTTAGGGTCAAAGTGTATCCAGAAATTTCTTTCACAATTAAATCCTCAGATATTTCTCTTGCAAATTCTTTTAAATAATTAATTAATTCTTCCCTTTTGCTAGTAACTTCAAAAGTGCTTTCTGTACCAAGACTTTTTCTCACAGTGTTTGGAGTGACTTCTCTATTGTCAATTCCCCTTATCCTCTTATAAATTTCTTCTCCACTCTTTTTAAACATAGTTGTCAAAAATTCATAGGACAATGAATATAAATCTTCAACAGTATTTATTCCAATATTTCTAAGCTTTTTTTCAGTTTTATTTCCAATTCCATGCACTTTTCTAATATCTAAGGGAAATAAAATCTCAGGCAAGTCTTCTTCTCTAATAATTTTGACTCCCCTTGGTTTGTTCCAATCACTGGCAAGTTTCGCCAAAAATTTGTTATAGCTCAATCCGCAACTTACGTTCAAACCCGTTTTCTTATAAACATCCTCTTGAAGCTTATAGACAATATCTTCTTCATAACCCAGTCCACTAATATCGAGATAAGACTCATCAATAGAAACTTTTTCAATTTTATTTGTATAAGTCTTTAGGACTTCAAAAACCTCTCTTGATTTTTCCAAATATCTCTGTCTTCTCATGGGCTTTATAATCAAGTGATCGCAGAGATTTTTTGCCATATACATGGGCATGGCAGAGTGAATACCATATTCTCTTGCAATATAGTTTGCAGTAGTTACTACTCCATGATTAGATCTTCCACCTACTACCACTGGTTTTCCTATTATGCTTTTATCATCTAATTCTTCTACTGATGCGTAAAAGGCATCTATGTCTACATGTATAATAATTCCCATAAATATCACGACTTTAGTATATCATAAATCTTTTTATAATGAAGGCAATTTGATATAATTCTAATGAGGTGAGATTTTGAAAAAAAAGCTTGCGCTCTATGATTTTGACAAAACTGTAGTTGATTGTGAATCAATAGTAGAGCTTTATAAATATGGATTTAAACATAAAAAAATAAATATATTTAAAACTTTTGGAGGACTTACTTCTGCCTACATAAAATCAAAAGTTAAGTCTGACTTTGATATAATGAAAACTCAAATGGTTTCTATTATTAAGTATTTTTCAGAAGATGAATTAAAATCTTTTGTGACAGATTACCTTTATCCCAAATTCTTTTTTAAAGAGTTTGAAGAAAATTTTAATTGCCACGATAAAGACACAATAAAAATTTTATGCTCTGCTTCTGCAAGTCCCTATCTAAAATATGTAAAAGAAATTTATAATTTTGATTATATAATTGGTACTGAACTTGACGAGAATTATAAGTTGACAAAGGGAAATAACAAAAAAAATATAAAAGTAGAAAATATTAAAAGTCTTTTAGACAAAGAAGATATAGAAATAGATTATGAAAATTCTTCTGCTTATTCAGATTCCTATAAGGATGATAAGTATATGCTTAGGCTTGCTAAAAATAGGTTTTTAATAAATTCAAAAGTAAATAAAAAAGGCTATTGTAATTTAAATTGGCATGCCTTTGGCGACGAAAATAATTTATAAAAATAAAAACTGGATGCTTTTCGCATATGATGTAAATTCATATCAAAGCTCCAGTTTTTTATTTTAATTTAATTCTAAGAGATAATCTTCTATTAAGCCGGCAATTTCGTCGTAAGATTTTTCTCCCATAAATTCATAAACTTTTTCTCCGCCTTTATAAAATGAAACTCTTGGAAGTTGAAAAATTTCATGTTCTTCTGCAAATTCTTTATTTTTATCAAGATCCATATAAAAGCAAGATACTTCTTTAAATTCTTCTTTTAATAAAACTTCCATTACTTCCATAAGAGGTTCACAGTGAGAACATCTCTCTGCTCCATAAATTATTATTGCCATATTATTTTCAGCAATTGTATTTTCAAAATGATTTGCTGCAATATATTTTATGACTGATTCATTTCTCTTTATTACCTTCTTATTTTCTGCAAGATCTCTTACAGATTCAGATTCTTGAGAAAGTGGATCTATGTCAATTGATAATTCACTCTTATTTACATTTGTTATTTCAACGGACTTGAAGTCACCTGCCCCTGGAAGTTTAAAATAGGATGCATCTTCTATTTCTTCAATTTCATTTTCATTTTCATCAATTCCTAAGTAGTCATAGGGATATCTGTAGACTCTTTAAATCATATTGTTCTTTAGAAGATTTTCTGTTGTTGTCCTATAAGGGCAAGTCCACTGCCACACAATTTCCTTTGATGGTGTTATTTCAATTACAAGTCCTTCTGTAGCCAAAGTTATCAATGTGTTCCCATTGGGAAGTCTTTGGAGATTTCCACCATAGGGAGAATAAAATTTGTAACCATTCATAGGAATGGAAAAACCAAAATCTCTTGGGTCCACTGACCAATTAAGAGACAGTGTGACTGGATTTATTTCAAGTATCCTAGAATAATTTCTCACGAAGGGAAGTAGTCCTGAAGGAGATGTAAGAGTTGGAGAACCATAGCCACATCTTCCACCGTTGTCAAATATCAAAAGATTTCCTTCTCCTGGCAAACCTCTTGGCACAATACTTGCAAAGGCTGAACCAACTACTGGATCAACTTTTTTAAAATCTGAAAAGTTTGGACCAAGTTTGTAACAAATTCTTGATCTCTTCTTATCAATTATTCCAATGATATTTGCAGCTCTTGCTGTAAATAAAATGTTGTCTGGATGAAAGCGAGGATCCCCTTGGTCATACCACTTATTTTCTCCAATAGTAGAGATAGAAGTTACATCGAGATAATTTCCAAGAGGTCTTTCTGTTATTCTCAAATTTGGATTTCTGTATAAAACATTCTTTGCCTCTTCAGAAAAACCTAACTCATCAAAATGTTCACTAAAAGAAAACTTCCACAAAATATTTCCCTCTTCATCAACTTCCAAAATCACATCGTCGAGAAGAGTCTTATCAGATATTCTCGGTTCAACAATAGCATCGTGAACAAGAAGTAGAGTTTTTCCATTTTCCACAATTTTTTGGTCTGGATAAAAATATCCCACAGAATTTCCTTCTCTTTGAAAATCAGAATGAGCTCTCGCCATCCACTTTGGTCTGTATCCCCTGTCCTCTGTATATTTAAACTTGTCAAAATCAAATAAAATTTTTCCGTTTTTATCAAATTCAATTAAGTCGATACCATCACTGACACCAAAATCAGATGACCTAAAAGAGGAAATACTCATAATATTTTTGTTGGCTAACATTTTTGCTGGCATTGGATTGACAGAATATCTCTTTAACTCCGTACCGTCCATTTTAGTTATTAGGGCTCCATCTTTTGCTGTTGAAATTAAATTTATCCCATTGTAAGCCTTGTCCCTTTTATAAACCACAGTTCCTCTTGGATAGACTCTCATTTTGCACCCCTATTTCTAATGTACTTTTCTGCATAAACACTTGCCACTGCTCCATCATTTGCCGCAGTGACAATTTGTCTAAGAGCTTTATTTCTTATATCTCCAGCTGCAAAAATTCCTTCCACAGATGTCTTCATCTCGTCATTAGTCTTTATAAAACCATAATCCTCTGTTTCCACAAGATCCTTTACAAAATCAGAATTAGGACTCATCCCCGCAAAGATAAAAATTCCATCAGATGTCACTCTAGTATTTGTATTATCTGATAAATCTAAAATATCAAGACTGTTTACCCTCTCATTTCCATAAATGCCTTCTAACTTTGAATGCCAAGTGTAAGAAATCTTTGGATTTTTCATTATTTTCTCAGCTTCTAGTTTATTTCCATCAAAATTTCCCTCTTCATGAATAATTATCATATTTATAGAGTTGGCAAAATTTGAAAGATAATCTGCCTCTTCCAGTGCCAAGTCTCCAGAACCTAGTATATGTATGTCCTTATCCTTAAAATAATCAGCATCACAAGTGGAACAATAGGAAACTCCACGTCCTGCAAATTCAGTTTCACCTGGAACATTTATCATCTTTGCATAAGTTCCTGTGGCAATAATAATTGCCTTTGCCATAAATTCTTTTCTCCTAAGAGTAGTTATCTTAAAAGCCTTGTCAATTTTTTCAATTTTTTTCACAGTTCCATAGGTAAATTCATTTGTAGTAAAATTTTCTGCTTGCTTTCTAAATTCATTTATAAGATCTCGTCCTGAAATCTCCTTAAATCCAGGATAATTTATAATCTTTGGAGTGTCATTAACCCTGCCCCCAAAGGAGAATTTTTCTATAACAAGAGTATTTAAAAGAGATCTACCAGCATAAATGGCAGCACTTAAACCAGCTGCACCTGCACCAATAATAATTAAGTCGTAAGTATTCATTTTATCACCTCAAATTGAGTCCACTGGATTTTTTGGAGCCTTCTTTATAATTTTAAATTCACCATTTTCATAATCTGCTATATTAAATTCGCCATTTCGCCTAACTCTGTTGGACCAAAAATCTTCTATAGGGATATTTTCCATAAGAGAATAAATTGCAACAATAGTTACACCATGAGTCACAATAAGTATATTTTCATCTTCATTTGGATAAACTCTTTCTTCAAAAAATTTTTCAACCCTATTTCTAAGATCATAAATACTCTCTCCATCAGGTCTATAATAATTTTCTGGTTCTTCAAAATATTTTTTATAAAGAATCCTATCACTTTCCTTTACATCCTTTATATTTTTTCCTGACCAAGACCCAACATCAATTTCACGAAGAAGAGGGGTCTTTATAATTTCTCTATCAGGACAAATCAATTTTGCAGTATCGTATGCCCTTCCAAGATCTGATGAATAGACCTTATCAAAGTGTAAGTCCTTAGATTTTTCTCTAAGCCTTAATCCCATATCAATCCCTTCCTTAGTTAAAGAAGAATCCAGCTGTCCCTGGATAATACCAAGTTTATTCCATTCAGTTTCACCGTGTCTAGTAAAATAAATTCTCATCTTTCCCTCTCCCTTCTAAAAAACATTTTCTCACTTAATACTAGTATAAAGGATAAAAATCAACTAATAAAGATAAAAAAATACTTAGCTAAAAAATTAACTAAGCATTATGATAAAATTTCTAATTTTCCAAACTTTTTGAAAGTTCTTTTGCTTCTTTGATTATCTCCCTTGGATAAGATAAATTGTCTAAAATTGCTATTGCATTCCTACTTGTAGCAGGTCCATCTTTTAGTAGGTAGTCGAATTTAATGTCCCCATACTCTATCTTTTCTTCAAAGTGTTTGTTTTTATACAAATCCTTTAAAAGTATTGTAAGTTCTATGTCGTGAGTTGCTGCCACTACATGATTGTTTTTCGCCAAATATTTTAAAGTTGCAGTAGCTGATGCAATCCTATCAATTGTGTTAGTTCCTCTAAAAATTTCATCGAGCAAGATAATTTTTTCTTCATCATCTTCTATCATCTCACCAATTGCCTTGGATTCTGCCATAAAATAAGAAAGATTTTCCATTATTGAGTCAGAAATATCAATTGCAGATTTTATTTTCATTGCTTTTATCTCAAAACTTTCCCCAAAGAAAATTCCAAAACTAAGGGCAAAAACAAAATTTATGCCAATTGTCCTTAAATAAGTTGATTTCCCCGAAGCATTTGATCCCGTTAAAATTATTGATTTTTCTAAATCTGAATCATTTGCTACAGGATCTTTTATTAATGGATTGTATAAATTTTTACCAGAAATTTTCTCTCCAAAATCTGCATAATTTGTTTTATAAGCCTTTGTAATCGAAATAATACCAATTTCACAGTCAATTTTTCCAATTAAGTAGTAAAGTTTATGAATTTCTTCTCCATACTTTTTAAAATATTTTTGAGAATTAGAAAAGCTCCTAGCTTCTGATAAAAACAAAACATTTTTATATGTTTCTGCAAAATCCATTTCTGCTATTCCCGTAAAAAAGCCAAAGGACTTCAAAGTTTTCTTTAGTGGAGCAAGATCTCTTAAAATATTTTCAAGCTCTTGGAGTTCTTCTGTGAAAATTTCTTCTTTATTATTTGTCAATCTTTCAGCCACAAACAAAATACTCTTTAATCTAACTAAACTTTCCAATTTTCCCAAAGTTATCTCGTTAAATTTTTTATAAATGTAAGTGTTAATGCCAAGTAGAGCAAATATAAACAAAACTGCTTGAGCTCTTAAAAAAATAAAAAGCATTAATATGTAAATTGCCGTAAAAGAAAAAATTTTAGCTGCAATTTCAAGCTCTTTTTCAACTTTAACTTCTTCTTCAATTAGATTTAGCACGTCTTCCTTGAAGTATCCAATCTTTCCCAATTGAAACTGGATTTCTTGCAATTTTTCTTTTTTATTTTCATAGGATTTTATATTTTTTTGAATCTTTATAAGTTCATCTTTGTCTAAGATCAAATCTCTAAGCCTGTAATAAAAATATTCAAGACCAATTTTCGTCATATTGTGATTCATCTTCTCTATAAGCTTGTCAAAGTTTAAATCAGCTGCAGTTATTTCAGTTACATTTCCGCCAAGTCTCTTATGTATTCCATCTATTTTTCCCTTGAATTTTTTGGAATGAATTTTGCCAAAATTTTCTCTTATTTCATCTCGCAAAATTTTTTCATTTCTCTTTTTAACATAGTAATTGTAAATAAAAATAATAGCAGTAAATGCAATTAGTAAAAGGATTGGTGCATAATAATCTTCCATTTTTCCTCCTCTATTTAATAGTTGACAATTTAATTGAAATATTGTTTTCTAATTTACTAAATACTATCATGAGAACTTACCCTATTCAAGGATATCTTTGTTTTACTAAATTCTATAATAAAAAAGACTGCCCACAAAAGGACAGCCCTAATATACTTTATTATTTTTTAATTATTTGCAGTTTGGAAATAATTCATCAAAGTTTTTAAGAATTACATGTCCAATGTCGTCTTGAGCATCAATTGTTGATCCACCAATGTGTGGAGTAACATATAGTCTATCAAGTTCGAATAATTTATTTTCTACTGGAACATCTTGAGTGTCAAGTCCGCCAGAGCCAAGTTCGTTAGAAAGTGTATCTAAGTTTGCTCCGCCTAGTTTGCCATTTTTGATGTAGTCGTATAGGTCATCTTCGTTAACAATTCCGCCACGAGCAGCGTTGATGATGCAAGCTCCGTCTTTCATCTTTTCAAATTCTTCTGCTGCAAATAAGTCCTTAGTGTCAGGAGTTAGTGGCATGTGAAGAGTGATAATGTCAGATTCTTTTACAAGAGTATCGAAGTCAACAAGTTTAGCATAGTCAACTTTGATGTCTTCTGGTTTTAAGAATGGGTCATAAGCAAGAACGCTCATGTGGAATACATTGGCGATTTCGCCAACTCTTCTACCAATTGCACCAAAGCCACAAATTCCTAGAGTCTTATTTCTAAGTTCTCTACCAATCCATCTATATTTGTTCCAAATTCCACCCTTAACTTCGTTTTGAGCTTGTACAGAGTTTCTGTAAAGGTCTAACATTTTTGCAAAAACAAGTTCAGCAACTGCGTTTGCATTTTGTCCTGGAGAGTTTTTAACTGGAATATTTTTTTCTTTTGCATAGTCAAGGTCAATGTGGTTAGTTCCTGTTGAACCAACGAAAATTGCCTTTAAGTTTTTAGCAGCATCAAGAACTTCTTTGTTGATGAATGGGTCAACTCTCATGAATAAGAAATCATAAGGTTCAATAATTTCTGCTAATTTTTCAGAAGTTGGAAGCATAACTTTATCAAGTTCAATACCTCTTTCTTCAAGTCCTTTGTCAATTACATCTGACATATAGTCTACCATTAACGCTTTCATTTACATCCTCCTTAAAATTTTATGTACATCGTTACATTTCTATTTTAGTTGAAAATGAAATCTTTTTCAAGTTCATTTAACTCCTTAATATAATTAACACTTTTCTTTAAAAAAGCCCTTGGAAAACCATTCTATATTTACTTTAAGTTAATGGTTTGTCCAAAGGCTTATAATTATTCTTCAATTGTTTTGTTTCTAAGATCCTCTAAAACTTTTTTTGCAAGGGCAAAGGTAACTATGGCAGTTATAAAGTCTGCTGTTGGTGCTGCGTACAGAAGTCCCTTGACGCCAAATAAGTTTGCGTAGAGATAGGCAAAGGGAACTAGGAGAAGGACTTGTCTTAGTAGAGAAATTAAAATCCCCCTCTTAGCTAGTCCAATTGATGTCAAAAATCCCATAGTAACTGGTTGGGCTCCATTTAAAAAAGTAAAGAAGAGCATAATCCTAAATAATTTTATGGCAAAATCAAAATATAAGTCGCTTCCTCCACCAAAGAGCATGATTATTTGTCTTGGAAAGACTTGGAAAATTACAAAGGAAATTGATGACACTATTAGGGCATACTTAATTGCAAGTTTGTAAACTTCTACTACTCTGTCATAATTTTTCGCACCATAATTAAAGGATGAGATTGGTTGAAGCCCTTGTGAAAGTCCAATATTGACGCAGAAAAATACCATGCTCACCTTCATGACAATGCCCACTGCCGCAAGAGGTATGTTGGATCCATATTCTGACAAAGATCCATAGTATCTGTAAAAATTATTCATAAGTATTTGCACGAAAAGTATGGCAGCTTGATTAAATCCACTTGCCGCACCAAGTCTTACAATGTTAATAATCTTATCTAATTGTAATTCAAAATATTTCCCTTTTAAGTCCACAGACTTAAAGTGTCTTTTAAAATAAAATATTACCATTAGAAAAGAGAAAAATTGTCCAAGAACGGTTGCGTAAGCTGCTCCTGCCATGCCCATGTCAAAGGCAAAAATAAAAATTGGATCTAAAATTAAATTTATAACAGCGCCCACTACCATAGAGTACATGGAAAATTTTGGCGCACCATCAGCTCTTATTAAAGTCGAACCCACATTTACTAGTATTAAAAATATAAAGCCGTAGGAAGTTATGGACACATACTCTATGGCATAGTCCAAAATATCCTCTGTGGCGCCAAAAATTTTTAAAAAATTTTCCATAAATAGGTGAGTTATTATTGTAAATACAAGACCTGCTATAGTGGCAAGACTTATGGAATTTCTAATGTAGTGCCTTGCAAGGTCATCTTCCCCTCTGCCCAGTGAAATATTAA
>ERZ1673749.1974-NODE-1974-length-11825-cov-3.219711_pt1 | contig 11825 bp, 10 predicted proteins | sample MGYA00580204_ERZ1673749 | MGnify/ENA primary metagenome ERZ1673749 (study PRJEB41218, sample SAMN15661745) | gut metagenome | host: Homo sapiens | place: Canada: London | collected 2015-08-20/2019-03-30 | study: EMG produced TPA metagenomics assembly of...
CCATGGAGTCAAACACAAAAAATCTTAGGACTGTGAAAAGTCCCATCTTTCTTGCATAAGATGCATTTGATGGCTTAGTTGTGATTATGCCATCAGCCTTGGTATATTTCTTTATAAAACTTGCCGCATAATAAGAACTTGACAATCCTTCAATGAGGTCTTCATGAACGATTACAGTTTTATTTTTGCACTTTAGCTTATCTACTATTATGGGAATAGTATCGATATTGCCATAAAGAACAAAAACAACAGTGTTTTCGTTTTCCAAACACTTCTCCAAGTCTCTGTTGTTTTTTACTGCCATGATGACAGGATTGCTATATAGTTGTTCAAAAACGTTAGAAGTGTTCATAATACCCCCAATAAAAGACAAAACGAGCCTGTAATTTCATTATCAGCTCGTTCTCATCACTTATATTATTATACTTAAACTTTATCACAAATTATAAAGTTTTGCAAATCTTTTCCTCGATTTTTTTAAAAATCTTGTTTCCCCTCTCTAACCCCCTCAGCTTTGAAAACTTTTGGTATGGTTTTAAGGATAATCTTAAGGTCATTTATAAAAGTTATGTCATTGGCATAGATGGCATCAGTATGGGCCTTTGTGGCTGGATCTAGGTTATCTCTACCTGATATTTGAGATAGTCCAGTAATGCCTGGCTTGGCCCTAGCCGAACCATTTGCTTCTCTTAGATCTAAGAGCTCTCTTTCCTTTAAGATAACAGGCCTTGGACCTACAAAACTCATATCGCCTTTTACAATATTGATAAGCTGTGGAAGTTCATCTAGAGAAGTTTTTCTTAAAAATTTGCCCAGAGGAGTAATAAAGGAATCCGGGTTCTCTAGCTCCCAGGTCGATGCATTTTTTGGAGCATCCATGCTCATAGACCTAAATTTGTAGCACATAAAGGGCTTGTTGTAAGCTCCTGCCCTTTCTTGCTTAAAGAAAACTGTGCCCTTGGGCTCTTCTATTTTAGATATTATTGCTATTATTAAAAATACTGGGCTTAGGATTATGAGCAAAAGAAAGCTAAGCACAAAGTCCAGTAATTTTTTTATATAATTTTTGTACAAGCTATCCTCCTAAGACCCAATATATTATAAAATATTTTAGTCAATAAATAAATCTAATTCTTCCTCAGTTAATTCTCTGTATGAGCCTTCTTCCAAATGTGGATCTAGGCTAAGTTCTCCAATTGCAGTTCTCTTTAGAGAGATGACTTCATTGCCAAGGTTTGAAAATAATCTTTTTACAAGGTGAAATTTACCTTCTGTCACTTTAACCATAGCCTTTTTATCAGCAATTATCTCAAGTTTGGCAGGCCTTGCGATATATGCTTCTTCCTTGATTTCCACACCTTCTTGAAATTTCTCTATAAAAGACTCATCTATATCATCTCTTGTTTCAACAAGGTAAGTTTTTTCTATATTTGAGTTTGGACTGGTTACCTTATGGACGAATTTGCCATCTGTAGATATTAGCAAGAGTCCTCTTGTGTCCTTATCCAAGCGCCCTGCTATGGATAGGTCAAGATTTTGGTAAAACGGGTCAAGTAAATCTATGACAGTTGGATCTTCGTCAAATGTCGCTGACAAGTATCCAGACGGCTTATTCATCATTATATAAATATTTTCGAAATAATCTACAAATTCACCCATGTAAAAAACTTCATCGACATTTGGATCAACTTGGGTAGATGTGTCTTTTACAACTTCACCATTTATTACTAAGGCACCTTTTTTTGCATTTCTCTTGATATTTCTCCTGGTATCAAGATTAGCATTTCCTATCATCTTATCTACTCTCATTTATTTCCCCTATCTATGACATTTTCTACAGCTTGATTTAGCTCGCTGAATGATTCGTAAAAATTTGCCAAGTACTTTTCACCATTTTTGCTGATGTAATAATACTTGCGTCTTGGTCCAATCTCTGATTTTTTGTATGATGCTAGAATATACCCCTTTTTGGTCATTCTTTGTAGGATTGGATAGACTGTTCCCTCAGTCATGGTATAAAAACCACTTCTTTTGAGTTCTTCTACTATTTCGTAGCCGTATGTTTCGTTATTTTTTATGATGTGGAGGATTACACCCTCGATTACACCCTTTAACATTTGAGATTCAATCATATTATCACCTAACTATATTGTATTGCACAGTAGATCAATTTCTATGACAGTAATATTTCATAGGGCAATACTTACATTCTACCCTCTTATCAGTTTTTTTATAAATATTTTCTTCGAGAATATTTTTTGCTATGTGGTCAATTTTTTCTATAGAAAAATCTGCTTGGTCAACTTCTATGACCTGGTCTTTTTCTATGAAATATAGGTAGAGCTTATTTGGGAAATGGTCATTAAATTCGCAAAGATACTTATATGTTATCAATTGTTTCTTGTATTTTTCTAAGGTTTCTTCATCATATGAGCCAGTTTTAAGGTCCATTATAGACCCATCAGCTAAGATCAGGTCAATGTTTCCCTGGAGTATATAAAAATCTCTATCAGCCTTGTAATTGACCTCGCTTAAGCTTAGGTCAAAGTTTTGCTTGCGAAAATTATCAATAGCTTTTTTATAAGCATTGTTTGTAGCTAAAATCTCATTTAGTTTATGCTCGTCTATATATTTATGAAGACCTATATATTCAGCTAAGGCGTGAATATTCGTACCTAAAATTACACTTTTGGATTTTGGAAGTTTGTAATTTAATTTCCTTATAAACTTATACTTTAGTGGACAAGATTCATAAACTTCTATGTCTGTAGTAAAGGATAGGATTGGTTTTGGGATTTCTATATCGATTTTTTGAAAATCTATAGTCGATAGCTTGGATGCATTGTCTAAGCTATTTGCAAAGTCTACTAGTCTTTGGTCCCTAGAATTATCCAAGATTACCAAAAGATTCTTTGCCCTAGTAAAGGCAGTGTAATATTTTCTATAAAAATCTTTGTCAGCAGAATCCTTATCAGATTTTGTGTATTCATATTTTTCTAAGAATTTCTTCCTATTTTCCCTAGGATAATCATTTAAGCCCGATACAAATACTGTATCAAATTCCAAGCCCTTGGCATTGTGGATGGTCATAAAATTGATTGCATCGTAGTCAGGAGTGCTATCATCAAATTCTTTTATAGAATTTTTTTTGAAAAAATAATACAGATAGCCGTGGATGAATTCTAGACCAGAAGCATCTTCAAAAATATCTTCGTAGTCGGCTACTAACTTGGTAAATTTGCCTATATTGCTCATTGCCCTATCGCTATTGATTTTCCCTAGCTTTTTGTCTAAAATATCAACAAAAATCGGCAAAGAAAAAGCTTTATATACTATCTCGCTTATAGAATTTGGATTATTATTTCTAAAATACCCTATAAATGCGTCCATTTCTACTGACTTAAAAGACTGATCGTCAAATAATTTTGCCAAGTAGGACCTAAAGAAATATTTTTGTTTCTCCTCATAACTTAGATAGTCATTATAGGTTAAATTGGACGGATATGATGAATATATACTGGCAAGTATATAAACTAGGATTTGGATTTCTCTCCTATAGAAAAATTTGCTAGAAGACCAGTTTATTACTTTGATTCCCGCATCTTTAAAAAATGCTTCCAATTCCTTTGGATAGGCAGAATTTAGGGTTGGGAACAAGAAGGCTATTTGCCCTAGATTTATGTTTTCATTTAAAAGCTTTATAATCTTTAGCAAGTTTTCTTTGTTATTGGCCCTTGCCCTTACAAGTGAGTTGGGATTTTTCTCTTGGTCTATAGCTTTTAGTTTCTTTGAATTTTCTCCTCCAAAGTAATTATTTAGCCACTTTTGGCTAGTGTCTATGATGGCTTGGTTTGATCTGTAGTTTATATCTAGTTTGTAGATACTTGCAGATTTACCAAGCTTATCCTTGCAAACCTGGTCAAAATCTAATAGATTTTTGGGATCTGCTCCCCTAAAGCTATATAGTGACTGGTCATCATCCCCAAAGACCATAAGGTTCTTATCCTTTAATAGCTTAAAGGCTATTTCTTGTTGGATAAGATTTGTGTCTTGGTATTCGTCAATTATCACAAAATCTATAGAATTTCTAATAGCATTTCCTATGACATCATCTGATAATAAGTCGTAAAACTTTTTTAAAATCATCTGGAAATTCATTAATTTCATTGACTTTAGTAAGTTAAGATGGGTCATATAGATTTCAAAAGAAAGCTTATCTATCGGATCTTTTGAAGCCTTTAACATATCTAGGTCAATTAGATTGTTGGTAATGGATTCAAAAATTTCCTGGATTTTATAAACTTCTCCATATCTGATATACTCATCAAAATCTTCAATTTCCTTAAAGATACCAAGGTTTTTTTCTAGTATATAGCCTTCCATATCCTGGTCTATAACCATTGACGGAAAAAAATCATCATCAAGTTTTTTATACTTTTCTATAAAAATATTGGCTAGAGAATGGAAGTTGCCTATTTTTAAGTCATCTAGGTCGGTTTTTATGCCTTCTTTTTTGAATTCACTAAGAATCCTAACATTTAGCTCAGCTGCAGCCTTTTTTGTAAAAGTTGTAATCAATATTCTATTTGGACTAAGGCCGTGGTTTTTGACAAGATCTGTGACCTTTTTTACTATGGTAAAGGTCTTGCCTGTGCCAGGCCCAGCTATGACTGCTGCAGGATAATTGCTAGCAGATATAACTTTTTTTTGCCTATCATTTATCATAATATCAACTCATAGGCGACTCTTGGCATTGGAATTCCATTATCATTGACATATATTATGCCCATGTAAGAAAATCCCATCTTTTCTATGAGTCCTCTCATCCTAAAATTATCCTCGTGAGTGTCAATTTCTATTGCATCCCTATTTTCATCTCTTGCAAAATCGATTATTTCATTAAAAAATTTAGTCGCAATTCCCTGTTTACCAAAATCGCTATCTATGCAAAAGGTATGAACTGTTATAGAATTTTCCCCTTTCATCATATTTCTTACACTAGCGTAAGTAGGTTCATAGTCTTCTGATAGATATGCATAAGCTATTACTTGGCCATCTTTTTCGTAGACATAGGCCCTATTTCGTGAGATTTGACGAGCTAATAGTCCTCTATCAGGGCTACCTTTTTGCCATTGGTCAACTCCATCGTTTTTTAATGAATCTTTTGCTTTTTCTATTATTTTGTATATTTTATCTAAATCGTTAAATGTTGCTATCCTCATAAAATTATTATACCATTATGAAATTACAAGTTTTCTTCAAAAACGGGTAAGATTCATGTATAATGGTAATAAGTAAAGAATTATTATAAAAGAGGTAAAAATGTACGATTATTTGATTATTGGAAACGGTATTGCAGGCTTATCTGCAACAGAAGAAATTAGAAAAAAGGATTCTGACGCTAGTATTCTAATAGTATCAGCAGAAAAACCAAGCACATACTGGAGAACTAGACTTTCTGATTTGATTTCAAAAGAATTCAACGAAGATGATATCTATGTGAAAAAACAACCTTGGTACAGCGAAAGACATATTGAAGAAAAACTTGAAACAGCAGTAGAGAAACTAGATCTTGACAATAACATTGCTCACTTGTCAAATGGTGAAGAGATTGAGTATGGAAAAGTGTTACTTGCAACAGGAGCAAGACCATTTATCCCACCAATAAAAAACGTTGAAAGCGAAGGAGTTTTTGCCATAAGAACTATAGATGACCTTATGAACTTTAAGGCCTATGTAGAAGGCAAAGAAGAAGTCGTTGTAATCGGTGGTGGAATCTTGGGACTTGAAGCAGCTTACTCTGCCCTACTACTTGGCAAGGAAGTAACAGTTATAGAAAGCTTTGACTACCTACTATCTCGTCAACTAGATAAAGAATTGTCAGCAAAATTAGAAAAAGACCTAAATGAAATGGGAATCAAAACCTATACAGGTAAATTCACAGAAGAAATTCTAGTAGAAGATGGCAAAGTTAAAGGAATCAAACTTTCTGATGGCGAGGAAATCCCAGCAGATGCTATAATGATCCAAGCCGGCGTAAGATCAAACATAGATTTAGCCAAAGCATCAGGTCTTGAAGTAGACCGCGGCATAGTAGTTGATGACAACCTACAAAGCAAAAAAGAAAATGTATTTGCAGCAGGCGACTGTGCACAAATAGGTGATTTCACAATAGGCCTATGGACAAGCAGCCAAGAAATGGGAAGAATAGCCGGTCACAATATGACAGGATCTGATGAGCACTACCAAAAACCAAAGCCATTCTCAACACTAATGATAGGAGATACAAAAATCTTCTCAGCAGGAATGAGCTCTGGTGAAGGAATCGAAGAAATCAAAGCAGAAAAAGACGGAAACATCTACAAACTATTCAAAAAAGAAAACCAATACGTAGGCGGAATCCTATGGGGTGACATCAAATATCAAAATGATGTGAAAGATGTGGTGTTCTTTGGTAAAAAACTAGAAGAAACTAAATTAGCTGAAGTTTTTAAATAAAAAATATTTTTGCCAGGCAACAAGCCTGGTTTTTTCTTGATTATTTTTAGAAAATAATCGAAAATCTTTTTGTCATTATATAGACATTATTTTTTAGGACTAATCACAGTGTTGTAAAAAACAGCAAAAAATATTTTTTTATTGCAGAAGGAATAATTGTCTTAAATTTTGTTACAGTTTGAGGTTGTACCGTTGCACCTCGGGGGATAGGAATTAGGGGTAATAAGCCCGTCCGGCTCACAGAGGACAGACCCCTTTTTCCTACGGAAACTCGCTTTTTGCAAAGCTCCTTCGTGCTACCGCACCATGTGGATTGTCAACACCTATTTGTACAATCCAGCTGAAATTGATATCGCTTAAAGCGGTATAAGGAATCTTCTTCATATACCTTGCCGAGATGTTTTGTTGGCAATATAGACGTTATAAAACCTCCGTTGTTGTTATGCAAAATAGCTTATGATCGCAATAATCCACAAATGGGCAGGATAAAAAATATAAAAGAAATATTTTGTAAATTTGTTATTTTTGCCTCGTTCCCCATTGTAAAGATACATAAATGGAAGAACTGTAATAAATAACCAGTCCGAATTATATAACATCATATCCAAAGCAATCATTGGATCCTCATAATTGAATGTATCACTTATAGACAACGCTGCAAGAATTACTGCATATATAATATATATCAAATTTCGCTTTTTAGGTGATCCTCTAAACAAATATGTAATAAGCATAAATGGAATTACAATATTACCACCTTCGGCAAATATGAATCCTACAATAAATACACCAATTTCCAACAACACTTGAAGCACTCTTGTTAAGCTATTTTTTACGAACCGCTTTTTGGAATCCGCATTTATATTCAGAATCAATACACCCAGTGCCAGTGTCAAAAAGATATTATTATCAATATGAATATCTTTGCTTCTTAATAATACTTCCATCAAACTGTTTCCAGCAGCCATAAATACAGCCCAGCCAAACAATCTCAGATTGTATTGAATCTGACTCCTTGTATGCAGAAAACCTTCTACAGCATTAAATGCAAACCATACCCCCACGCAACGTGTTACTGCATGGAATATACCTACCAATAAAGGTGGCACCAGTCCTGGAATATGTGGCAAATGATCTAATACCATAAGCATTGCCATAAACAGCTTAATTTGAAATTCGTTAAATTGATATCGTTTATTATTTTGATCAGACATTGATATATTCTCCTTTCTCGTTCTGTAGTCAGTATAATAAAAAGCTTCTGTAAATGTCAACCGAAAAATGGTCCACAGTTATTATTGAAAAATGGTCCACTTACGGTAAAGAAATACTTAATATCTTTTACTAGCTTTCCCCTAGGGGAAAGGCGCTTTTACATATATTTTTAAATATTTTTTGACCACTCTATGCTATCTTCCATCCTATATGATTTTTCCCTAGACATATCCATGATATGGGCTCTATGAGCAAGTCTATCTACTGTTGCTCCCGTTAGCATTGGATCTTTAAATACTTCTTCCCATCTTTCAAAGTTTAAGTTTGTGGTTAATATTATTGATCCCTTATCATTTCTTGATGAGAGGAGATTTAATAATATTTCACATCCTGTTTTATCAAATGATACATATCCTAGCTCATCTAGTATTACTAAATCATATTTTTCAAATTTTCTTTTGTAATTAGTAATTTGATTTTTACTCATTGCCTCCTGTAATTCTATTACTAAGTTGGGAACTGATGTAAAGAGTACATTTTTCCCTTTCATACACGCTTTTATGCCTAAGGCTGTAGCGTAGTGAGTCTTTCCACAACCAGGTGTTCCTATCATGATTATGTTTTCTTTGTTATCTATGAATTTTAGTGTTTCAAGATATCCAAATTTTTTGTTTAGTTCTAGAGAATATTTTGTTTTATCAAAGTCTTCTAAGAATTTCTTGTTGATAAATTTAGCATTTCTTATTCTTCTTGCTATCCCGTTGTTTTTTCTTCTTTCTACCTCTCTTTCTAAGAAAAGTTTTAAGAAGTCTTCGTTAGATAAGTTTAGATTTGATGATTCTTCTATTAAATCCTCATATGACTCTCTTAGATAAGAGAGCTTAAGTATGTTAGAAGCTTCTTTAATATTCATATTAGCCTCCAATAACAAGGCTATCATAGGAGGACACTATTTTTCTTGCCTTTATTTCTATGTCAGCTTCTTTTTTATCAGTTTTTACAATATCTAATACATCAAGTTCTTTCTTAGTGTTAGAATAGTTATTTAAGATATCAACTATTTGATCAATATCCTTATCTTTGTTAAGTTCTATTAATTCTATGAACTTCTTTGGCTTAGAGGTAAAGTATTTATCGAAGATGTTTTTTAAATCAGGCTGACTTTTTAAGGCGAGAGAATTACGAATTGCACCTGGTTTACGTGCTAATGATTTTAGGTAATGAGTGATGTCAATGCTATATTCATTAGCACCATCTTTTCTTTTATGAACGGCTAGAAGTTTATCATTTACATATATTTTAATTTCCCTAGCATAAGTTCTAACAAGAACAGTTCTTCCAACCATGTAATCTGGTAGTGAATACTTGTTTTTATCAACTTGTATTAAAGAATACTTATCTACCCTAGCAAAAGATACTTTTGATAGTTCATAAGTAGGTCTTAGGACTAGAAGGTGTTTCTTTTCCTCATTAATCTTAGAGTCCTTATTTAACTTAATAAGTTTAGAATTTAAGTACTCTTGTGCTTGATCAATTGAATCAAACTCATATTTTTCTGCAAAAAGCATCCTTTCTAATTATCCTAACACTACCTTCAACATGACCTTTTTCATTTCTTGAAAAACAATTAGTTATATTAACCGAAAAGCCATAGTAGTTAGCAAACTCTATTAATCTTGGGTTAAGTTCTTTTTCATTTTTACCTATGAACTTACTAACAACATTTCTCATATTATCATAGACTATTTCTCTATACATTCCTCCAATCATATTAAAAAATCTTACTTGTGAATCAAAGAATACATCTTGATTTTGACTTGTGTATAGATAAGCCCATCTAAAATTAGATGCTGGACAACTCATTACAGCCATATTTAAATTAACAAGTTTGCCATCTATTACAAGCTTAAGTTCACCAAAGTCATATTCTAACCTATCAGCAAAATCATAAACTTGCTTAATGAAACATTCTTTAGAAGCTTCTCTTTTCTTTCTAACATAAACTGCTATTGAAAGATAAGATATATCAAAACCCTTATCATCCCCTCCGCCACTGCGTGGGGCAATGATTAGTAGAAGTTCGCTCCGCGAATTCTTTTGTTTTGACTAGTAATGCTACATACTACAAAAATGGCATCAACAAATCTGTCATCCTTGAGGGAACGAATGTAACCGAAGGATCTTATAGACAACCATTACGGCAGGAGATTCTTCTTTCGCTAGCGCTCAATCAGAATGACAAGTATGTGAGTTACCTGAATAAATGTGGAGGGAAAATTGTTTTGTTTTCAAATTGCAGAATTTCGTTAAGAAATCGCACTGTTTGAGCGTAGCGAGTTTGCGATTTTAGAAATTCAAGATTTAGAAAACACCAATTTTTATAGCCTATAATATGATTTCACACTATCAAATCGTAAGAATTTGCTAAGCAAATTCTTACTGAATAGCTCCACGCAGTGGCAGAGGGGTGAAATGGGTCGGGGGCCCGGGGAGATAAACAACCGTTGATTTCGGTTGTTTATCCCGAAAACTTAGTGCGAGAGCACGCAGAAGTTTCGACAGAAACGAGTTTTCGTGGGCAAAAGGGGCCTGTCCTCTATGAGCCGGACGGGCTAAACGCCCCTACCGCCCTGCCCCGGTGTCGAAGAATAAACCTTAAATTACAAACAAAATAAAAGACAATAATTCATTAGAACAAGAAAAATCTTTCTTTACAAAATTCTTTATAAAGATCATTCGGTCGGCCCTTAAAGGACCTCCCTCTAGGATGACAGAGCATTCCTTGATAATATAAGTAGTGAAGATAATCAATGATATAAAAGTAATCATCTTTCTTTTCTTATTTCTTTATAACTTCCCTCCCTCAAGGATGACAAATGTGCCTGTACAATATAAGTATTTAAGATAATTAATACTATAAAAAATTTCATATAAAAATCTATTTATACAAAAAAGCACCCTTAAGGGTGCTAGTTTTTAAATATGAAATTTTTTACAAAAAATTTATTGAAACTTAATTTAGCAAATAAGTTAAAGCCTCTGGCATTCTTTCTGCCCAATCTCTTTCGTGGTGGGTTGCTCCTTTGGCGTAGACAAATTTGCTTTCCACTTTATCTTTCAAGACTCCATAGGCCATCTTGTTTAAGTCCACATATGATCTAGATAGGAGTGGGTCTTCTGGGTATTCATTATCTCCTACGTCTATATAGACTTTTTGCTTGTTTTTTCCATCGTAGGCATTTATCATTTGACCTGATTCTACTAGGTTGATGTTAAAGTGTGAGCTCATGGCTAGGACTCTATGAAATATCTTAGGGTACTTTGCTCCCATATATAGGCTCATAAGTCCTCCTAGGGAGGCTCCACCTATTAGCCTTACTATATCCTTCTTATCTTTTTCTATGTGTGGGATAAGTTCTTTTACTATGAATTCTCCAGTTTCTATGCCAAGAGGTCTATAAGTAAAGTCATCGTCAAAGTAATCTGCTTCTGGGTCACCCTCAGTGTATGGAGTGTACTCATTTGTCCTATTTGAATCGTATGGAGCATACATGCCAACTACATTTGCACTAATCTTAGCTTTGTCTAGGGCTTCTTTGAATTCAAAGGTCGCATCCATATAGCACTCTTCTAGGTCAAATAGGTTTTGACCGTCAAAGAAGTAAATGTATATGTTGGATTCTGGATTTTCTAGAAAATTGTAAGTCACGTTTCTATTTAAAAATTTGGAATTTATTTCAAATTTGTCCATGGCCTCTCCTAGAGTTTCATTGAATTTTGTCTGCGACGTAATCTTGTTATAGTAGCTCTTTCGTCAATTTCTACCATTGTCATATCTATTAAAGTGTCTTTTGGAATGTCAACTTTTGCTACTGTCTTTGGAGTGATTAGTCCAATTGGCAATAGGTCTTCTTTCATTGATCTTGTGTGGCTAGTAAGTTTACCAAATACCTTTTCGCTTCCTATGCCATCTAGTGTTTCGCCCTTTTTGATATCTCTTTTAGCTATAGTGACTGTATCTGCCACTTGACCTTGGATTGGTGCTATTGTAGGTTCATTTTCTACTACAGCATTATATCTGGTAATTGGCGCTTCTAGACTTGTTAAGTGAT
>ERZ1673749.1976-NODE-1976-length-11818-cov-23.618890_pt1 | contig 11818 bp, 6 predicted proteins | sample MGYA00580204_ERZ1673749 | MGnify/ENA primary metagenome ERZ1673749 (study PRJEB41218, sample SAMN15661745) | gut metagenome | host: Homo sapiens | place: Canada: London | collected 2015-08-20/2019-03-30 | study: EMG produced TPA metagenomics assembly of...
TTACAAATACAAAGATAAGAAAAAAGAAGCTTACACACTTTTATAGGACAGTACCCCGAAACATGACGAGAAGATGAGCGGTGGCTATGGCACACATGAAAAAAGCGGAGATGTCACAAGGTTGTGGCATCTCCGCTTCATGATATTGGGTTGACCGAAGTCGGTCGTTAGCGTTCCATAGATTTATAGTACGTAACCTTTGGCCAGTCCGCCCTCGCTTGTTTCTTTGTAGAGCGATGGCAAGTCGTGCCCCGTTTGCTTCATCACCTGTACGACATTGTCGAACGAAACAAGGTGGAGACCATCACTGAAGGTCGAATAGAGCTGCGCATCGAGCGCACGACAGGCTGCAAAGGCATTGCGTTCGATACAGGGAACCTGGACGAGTCCGCAGACAGGGTCGCACGTCATGCCCAAGTGATGTTCCAATCCCATTTCGGCAGCATACTCAATCTGCGACGGACTGCCACCGAAGAGTTGGCAGGCAGCAGCCGAAGCCATGGCACAGGCCACGCCGACCTCGCCCTGACAGCCCACCTCGGCACCCGAAATGGAGGCGTTGCGCTTGACGATGTTGCCGAAGATGCCAGCGGTCGCCAGTGCGTGGATTATCTTGTTTTCAGAAAAATCGTGTACATTCGCAATATGATGGAGCACGGCCGGCATAACACCGCACGAGCCACAGGTGGGCGCAGTGACAATGGTGCCACCCGAAGCGTTCTCCTCGCTCACTGCAAGGGCATAGGCATAGACGAATCCTCGGCTCTGAAGTGAGGCCTTGTAGCCACGTGCCTTGATGTAATAGGTGGACGCCTTGCGCCTCAAATTCAGCGGACCAGGGAGTGCACCCTCGTTGTCGAGCCCGTTCTCGACGGATTTCTGCATCGTGTGCCATACCTCCCGCAGATAATCCCATATATCGCGATCCTCGCACATCTCCACATATTCCCAGTAACCACGGCCATTCTTCTCGCACCACTGCTGAATATCCCTGATAGACTTGAGCTCATAGATTGGTGGGGTGTAGAAAAAGTCGTCCTTGCCTTTCCCTTCGGAGAGCGCTCCGCCGCCAACGCTATAGACTTTCCACTCGTCGGTGGTCTCACCACTCTCGTTGAACGACTTGAAGAGCATCCCATTGGTGTGGAAGGGCAACACCTCGTTGGCTTTCCACACAATCTCGACGGGCGCAACCTGACTCAACACCTCGACAATGGCCTGATCTGTCAAGTGGCCTTTGCCCGTTGCGGCCAGACTTCCGTAAAGCGTCACCTCAAATGCCTTGGCATCGGGATGACGGTCCAAAAACACAAGGGCAGCCTTCTGCGGCCCCATGGTGTGGCTACTCGAAGGTCCTTTCCCTATTCTGAATATATTTTTTATAGACTCCATATCATGATAATACTAAAATGCCTAAGCCTCCGTCACCTTGCTACTGTCCTACTTTTCTGCGGTGCGACAGCCGACGGACGCCCCACCAGACGACATTGCTGGCAAAGATGTTGCAAAATTAGTCAATAATTTAGACAAACAACATTTTATTTAGTGAAAAATACTAACAATTCCACCACCGAATCATTAATTGATACAAAACACCTGCCAATGCTTCGACAATGGCTCGTGGCAAAAAGCCTGACGGCACGTGCGACGGTAGCCCAGTCAACTACTCGGAAGCAGCGATAAAGGCTGCACTGACCGCTCTCATACGATTGGCTAATACCGTTCAACTCACTGACTTTAAAATAATTATAGATTAAGCATATTGAAATGTAAAATTAGGCAATCGTTTGCACAAAAAACATTAATTTTTCAGTTTTCGGTGCCAATTAATTTGCATTTTTGCGAAAAAACAGTTAACTTTGTCATAGCCACTATTCAGAAGATAGTATTAAAAGAAAGGAGTTCAAAATGACTAATTCACAAACCTTACAGATTTATCAGGATTACTCGCCTAAGGATGAGAACCAACATGAAACGGAATCGAGAACGAACGTTTTAGGCGGAGATATTTGGTACAACTGATTTCCGCTCCGTCTGGTGATTAAAAGAGAAACTTGAATATCAATAACCATTGTTATTCTAAAAAACTCTGAATAGATAAACTTCGCTGCGGGATTGCCTGTCAAAGGGCTTTCCCGCATCTATTTTTCTGTTTTTTGACAACAGCAGGCACGACATCAACCAGCGAACGAACAGAAAATGATAAAGTACTGATTTTCAAAATATTATTATCAGAAAAAGATAGATAATATTCGTCATGGGAAAACCTACCTATCGCATCGTCAACACTCACCTTCCCCATTACGGTTGGTGAGCCGTGGTTTGGAAAAATAAAAAAAAGGGAGGACAAGGCATAACGCCTCATCCTCCCTATGGTATGTTGTCTGACCACTTACTGGTGCTCCTTGCGAAGCAGGTCGTTGATGGTCTTGACTGGATTGAAAGTAATGGCCGGCACTTCTACGAACACGGTGTTCCAGTTGCTCATCGCACCGTTCCAAAGGCCGGGCAATTCCAGTGCCTTGAGTTCCTTGCCGTTCTTCGACTTGGTGCTGATGAATCCCGTTGACGAATCAACAAACTGGGGAAGCTGGAACGGACGGTGCTGATAATCATTGATGGCGCACACCAAATCGACAGGATTGAAGTGAGTACCCTCATTGAACATCCGCACATAGTCGGGGTTCGCCTTGTCTATCTGCGAGCTTTCCAATATCTGAAGGCTCACCGTGCCATCGGCATTGTAGGCAAAGAACGGACCGCCACCAGGCTCACCACTGTTTCGTACCATACCGCAGACACGCATCGGACGATTGAACTTGGACAACAGATAAGCCGACAGCTGCTCGTCGTTGAGCGATGCCGCCGAAGAATTGCGACAACACAGCGAAGTATCAAGGAAACGGAGCATCTCAAGCAGCTCGCCCCTGTCGGGTTGGCTGGTCGTCAGACGCTTGATAAAGTAGAAAGTATGATTTTGAAGCGAAACCAAGACGCCGGCAATAGCCTTCTTCCACTTGGTTGTGGTTGGTTTCAATTTGTCGGGAATAATATTGTCGATATTCTTGATGAATACCACATCTGTATGAATATCATTGAGATTCTGTATCAGTGCTCCATGACCACCAGGTCGGAAGAGCAGTGTGCCGTCGTCGTTGCGGAACGGCGTGTTGTCGGGATTGGCCGCAACGGTGTCGGTGCTTTCCTTCTGTTCGGAAAAAGATATGTTGAATTTTACGTTGAAACGTTCTTCGTATTGAGTTTTCTTCGCCTCCACCTTCGCCTTGAAAAGCTTCAAATGGTCGTGCGACACGGTGAAGTGAACATTCGCTAAGCCATCGCTTGCAGCATACAGAGCCGCCTCGACGAGATGCTCCTCCATGGCCGTCCGCACGTCATCACCGTAACGGTGAAAGTCGAGCAGCCCCTTCGGCAACTGTCCGTAGTTGAGCCCGTCGGCTTGCAGAAGATTTCTCACCACTGACTTATATTCGCCCTTGGCTATGAGTTCGTCGATAGTAAGGCCGTTGTTGGTCTTGCACTGCTCATTCAACGCAGTGTAGAAGGCGAATTTGCCTATGCCGTCGAAGAAGTCCTTCTCAAAGTCGGTTGTGGGTTGGCTGTACGGTGCGTCAATGAAGGCAAACAGGTTCTTGAACATGCGGCTGGCTGCACCCGACGCTGGCACGAACTTAACTACTTTGTTACCGTTGTTGAGGTAGCTCTCCCAGATGCCGGAATACATTCGGCAATCCTCCTCATCAAGTTGAATGATACCATTGCCGACCGTTGCTGCACTTTCGAGTCTTAGAAAAGGGAATCCATTCTTGAAATTATCGAGCTGTTTGTTGAGCTCCGATACACTGATTCCCTTATTGCTTAGCTGAGTTTCATCATGTTGTGTTAGCATAGAGATAAAGGTTTTGAGTTTCTCCATACGGCAAAAATACATACTTTTTCTTAATTTGGAGAACGTTTGTCTATTTTTTTGTATCTTTGTCATGTTATATTAACAACCTATGGATGCAAATATTATTTTTAGCGATGAAGAGAGGGAAACCTTTCACGAACTGACAGGCAAACTGAAGCTGGCATTGGGCGATCTGCTGACGGCAGAGGATCAGCAGAAAATAACCGACCACATAAAGATGCTTGAGGAACGGAATGCCATCGAGCGGAATGTGTTCGGCCTCAACTCACTGTTGTGCTCGCTTCAGACAGCGTTGATAGCAGTAGAGAACATCGGTCTGAAGCGCGACTCGGTCATCGCCATTCTGCTTTACAGCAGTTACGAGGCTGGAGTGTCGTCGTTGCCGTCCATAGAGAAAGACTACGGGACTGGCGTTGCAAAGATTATTCAGGGACTTTCGCGCATTCAGAACCTTTACAAGAAGAATCCCATCATAGAAAGCGAAAACTTCCGCAATCTGTTGCTGTCGTTTGCCGAGGATATGCGCGTCATTCTCGTCATGATAGCCGACCGCGTGAACCTCATGCGGCAGATTCGAGACACGCCCAACAAGGAAGCGCAGCGCGAAGTGTCGGAGGAGGCCATCTATCTCTATGCCCCGCTCGCCCACAAGCTCGGCCTCTATCAGCTGAAGAGCGAGCTGGAAGACCTGTCACTCAAATATCTGGAGCACGATGCCTACTATCTCATTAAGGAAAAGCTCAACGAGACAAAGGCAGCGCGCGACGCCTACATAAAGGAGTTCATCGAACCTGTGAGCAAAGAGCTGCAAAAGGCAGGGCTGCGCTTTCACATCAAGGGTCGAACCAAGTCCATCCACTCCATCTGGCAGAAGATGAAGAAGCAGAAATGCGGATTCGAGGGAATCTACGATCTATTCGCCATCCGCATCATTCTTGACTCTCCCGAAGCCAAGGAGAAGATGCAATGCTGGCAGGCCTACTCCATCGTCACCGATATGTACCAGCCCAACCCCAAACGACTGCGCGACTGGATATCAGTGCCTAAGTCGAACGGCTACGAGTGTCTGCACATCACCGTACTCGGACCAGCGAAGAAATGGGTGGAGGTGCAGATACGCACCGAGAGAATGGACGAAGTAGCCGAACACGGACTGGCAGCCCACTGGCGTTACAAGGGAGTGAAGGCCGAAGGAGGCATGGACAACTGGCTGGCATCCATCCGCTCGGCGCTTGAGGCTGGCGACAACCTCGAAGTCATGGACCAATTCAAGCTTGACCTCTACGACAAGGAAATCTATGTGTTCACACCCAAGGGCGACTTGCTGAAGTTTCCCAAGGGAGCCACGCTCCTCGATTTCGCGTATCACATCCATTCGAAAGTCGGAAACCAGTGTGTCGGCGGAAAAATAAACGGCAAGAATGCCTCCATCAAGACCGAACTGCACAGTGGTGACACTGTAGAAATCATGACATCGGCCAACCAAAACCCCAAACAGGAATGGCTCAAGATAGTCAAGTCAGCCCGTGCGAAAGCAAAAATCAGACAGGCTCTCAAGGAAACGCAGATAAAAGAAGGCCTCTATGCAAAGGAAATGCTCGAACGTAGGTTCAAGAACAAGAAGATAGAAATCGAGGAACAGGTGATGGCTCACCTTGTAAAACACCTCGGATTCAAAGAGACATCCGATTTCTACCGACAGATTGCCGAGGAGAAGCTCGACCTGAACTACGTCATCGACGAATACCAAAAGATATTCAACCGCGACCACAACCTGAATGAGCCACGCGAGACCGAGAGTGCCGAGAACTTCGAATTCGAAAGCGGTACCGAGGAATTGCTGAAGAACAACGACGACGTACTCGTCATTGACCAGAACCTCAAGGGCATAGAGTTCTCACTGTCGAAATGCTGCCACCCCATCTACGGCGACCCCGTCTTCGGCTTCGTCACGGTCAACGGTGGCATCAGGATTCACCGCAAGGACTGCCCCAACGCCCCCGAAATGCTCAAACGCTTCGGCTATCGCATCGTGAAAGCACGGTGGAGTGGCAAAGGAGGCTCACAATACAGCATCACGCTACGCGTCATCGGCAACGACGACATCGGCATCGTGAGCAACATCACCAATGTCATCTCACAGGAAGAGAAAGTCGTCATGCGCTCCATCAGCATCGACTCACACGACGGTCTCTTCTCTGGCAACCTCGTGGTGCTCATCGACGACACCTCAAAGCTGAAGTCTCTCATCCGAAAGCTCAATAATATAAAAGGTGTAAAGCAGGTCGTGCGCATCTAACCACAACTGCCGACAGACCTTGTCCCGTTCCTTGTTTCGGGCAATCTTCTCCGTCCAAAACTCCATATTGGTTTTCGGCATTCTGAAGTGTTGGCATCCCTCATGCCCATACCAAAGTCTGCCGATGCTTGGATGGTACAAAATTACAAAATATTTCTTGTGAAATCAAATATTTATCGTGTAGTTATCAAGATACAAAAATAGATAATATCATATTATTATTTGTGTAATTGATTCATCGCACATCGCGGATATAAGCCTTCTGATTTATCACTAAACGGCCTTCACGAATTGTGGCAAAATGGGATGTCGCATTCGCCAATCAATACTCATCGGTTTGTCATCACGTGAAGATATATAATCAATCAGACCAAAACAATAGAAAGGACATGTGTTGCCAAAACCATCTTTGATGTTCTCTCGAACGAAGAGTAAAAATTTCTTTTTATTCAAAGACTGTTCCACAAATCGTTTGCCGCTACCTTGGTGTGTATCGGTGTTCTGCGATTTCCAATGAAATTGATTTTCACTAACCACATAATCATCATACATTGTAGAAGCAGAGAAGTCTTTTTCAGATTTGTTTAGCGTAACAAAGAACAATTCAGTATTCATTTCTTCTATTTTGAACACTCCAGCCACACTACCTTGCATTCTCTTATCAGCCGTTTGTCGTCCGAAGATTGTAAATACTTCTTCACGCGTATAACAGCCATATTGTTCGAGAGCGACAGGAAGTCCTTCTCCTAAAGAGAATGTTTTCATCTCAATTTTTGACAGAAGCAAATCTACCAGTTCTTTCATTTCTGATACGAACATAGGATAGTTGGCAAACGATTGAAGTCCTTCCTCAATGCTTTGGAAACCCAATTTACTAATTTTGTCGATGTAAAGCGTGTAATAAAGCATGACACTATAAGTCTTTTCTTGTTCCGTATGAAATGTTACAGAACTAAGATTAGCTAATGTTTTCTTGACAAAACTCAGATAAGTAATACTATTAGTATGAATAAGGTTCGAAATACCTTTTTCATAACAACGGGTATTCGCATCATTCTCATAGGAACACAATCCCGCCTCACGTTTAAGACTGGTCCAACAGTGATTATTCTTATATATAATACGGACATCCTGCCCATTATTTTCAATAAACTCCTTTAACGTAGGACTATGATCATAACTTCGCAACTCTTGGATAAGACGCTTCTTGTTATAAACGGCAGCCTTAATATTTTGCAGTACATATTGTTGAGCCATTTCTTCCATGTGTATCGTACAGCCGTGAGGAAGGAGCGTAAAACCATTCTTCACTTGGTCAACAACATTTTTATCCTGACGTTTCATCAGACTACGGAAACGGCTCGTGAAATCATACTTCTGATTCAACTGTGCCACAAAGTCGAACACAGTGAGCAACAGCTTTCCGGGATAGAGACGCAGTCCACGACCTAACTGCTGCAAGAAAATAGTAAGCGATTCTGTAGGACGTAGGAACAAAACAGTGTCAACTGCTGGTATGTCAATACCTTCATTAAATATATCTACCACAAACAGATAGTTGATCTCTCCTCTCGACAGTTTTTTATTAAGCACCTCGCGTTCACCATCTCTGTCCGCAGTAAGATAATCAGCATTAAGCCCACAAGCATTAAAATTGTCAGCCATAAAACGAGCATGCTCTTTCGTAGCACAAAATCCAAGTGCTTTACATTTTGTCTCGTCTGGTAGATAATAACGCAGTTTGTTGATAATGAGCCCCACGCGCTCTTGATTGCACAGACGTTCAGTTATTTTAGAAGCGACATATTTATTTCCTTGCATCAACTCATCGTCTGTAAGGTCTGTGTTATCACTGATACAAAGGTATTGAAAGGGGGTAAGCAATCCTTCATCAAGTGCCATTGGAAGCCGTATTTCCGCACTAATCTGATTACCAAAATCAGGCAATAGACTGACACCATCCATTCGTTCTGGTGTAGCTGTAAGTCCTATCAGAAGTTCCGGTTTGAAATGCGTGAGAATCTTTCGATAGCTATCAGCAACAAGGTGGTGAGCCTCATCTATCACTATATAATCATAATAATCTGAAGGCAGACTATGAAAAATTTCATCATACTTCGCATTAAAAGTCTGAACAGAGATAAACAGATGATCGATACCACCAACAGGTTTATATTGACCGACCCAAACATCACCAAAATTTGCATCTTGCAGCACACTCCTATAAGTGTTGCGCGATTGTACAAGTATCTCTTGGCGATGGGCAACAAAGAGAATACGATTCCTATTCGGATGCGTCTCGGTAAACCATTTGTAGTCAAAAGCTGATATAACGGTCTTACCAGTGCCAGTGGCAGCAACTATCAGATTACGCTTAATACCCTTTTCACGGACCACTATCAATTTATCAAGTATTTGTTTTTGATGTGGCAAAATAGTGAATTTTGTCAAAGAGATTGTCAAAGTTTTATTCGGCTGTTTCTCTTTTCTCAATTCTTCATAGAGCTTCTCTACTCCTCCTTCAGCAAAATCCTCAAAATTATGGCTATTCCAGTAAAGATCGAAGGTGGCAAGTGCTGTTTTAATGATGTGAGGATTCTCTATGTTCGTCACTCGTATGTTCCACTCTAAGCCATCTGTTTGAGCCGACTTCGATAGGTTGGACGACCCAATGTAAGCAGTACTAAAACCAGAATTGCGTTCAAAAATATAGGATTTGGCATGTAAACGCTCGATCCTTGTATTGTAGGAAATACGAATTTCGGTATTAGGAAGTTGTGCAAGTCGTTCTACAGCCTTTGCTTCAGTTACACCACAATAAGTTGTTGTGATAACTCTCAATTTATGATTGGGATTCTCACAAAACTTTTTAAGTTTATCATAGATCAGATTCAGCCCCGACAATTTCAAGAATGAGACTATCAGATGAATGTTGTCTGCACTCTCAATGTCGCGCTCAATTTCAGCATTCATTGGAACTTTGCTTTGCCCGCCTGTAAAAAGATTGCTGATTCGGAAACCTGTCAATGGTCTTACAACATTCTGTTCAGTAGCCTTAAGTCGTGCTTCCTCATGCTTTGACACAACTGCTGCCAACAATTGATTATTATCTACAATCGTATCATCGTCCTGAGCATTAAGAAATTCTATCAGACGATTCGCAAAACCGACTCGTTCCTCAACGGTAAGTTTCTCATCAGAGAGCTTGTTCCGAATGATTTTATTGACATGGCCTGCTAAAATTGAAGGCGATTCAGCTTCGTCAATCTTATCTTTTCTGCATACAAGACCTTCTTTCGATGCTTGTAACATATCATTTTCTAACTCATTCGTCACTAAGCTTTCATAGACTCCCTCTTTTAATTTCATGCTTCTTAAATGTTTAATTTGTTATTTGCTTACCTTCAATATCCGTAACATGTGTTCTTGATGGGCTTTCATGTCCTCATAGACCCATTCCTCCCCCTCTTTCCTTCGGTCAGCATGGTCATTGTCTCGACATATCTGCATCATGATTCGCAACTTCAAAGAAGCTACGCTCACCCGTGATATCTTTTCAGATTGATCAAGATAACGGATAATCTTTGCCCTTGGAGTCCAATACGAGCCCGAACTATTGGCTTGGCTGCCAATCATGGCATAATTGCCAAAGCAATTGATTTTGGCCTCATTGATGCTTTCGGTGACATTCGCTTGTGGATAGAAATGTTCGAGCGAGCGTCGGGATTCACCGCAAGGACTGCCCCAACGCCCCCGAAATGCTCAAACGCTTCGGCTATCGCATCGTGAAAGCACGGTGGAGTGGCAAAGGAGGCTCACAATACAGCATCACGCTACGCGTCATCGGCAACGACGACATCGGCATCGTGAGCAACATCACCAATGTCATCTCACAGGAAGAGAAAGTCGTCATGCGCTCCATCAGCATCGACTCACACGACGGTCTCTTCTCTGGCAACCTCGTGGTGCTCATCGACGACACCTCAAAGCTGAAGTCTCTCATCCGAAAGCTCAATAATATAAAAGGTGTAAAGCAGGTCGTGCGCATCTAACCACAACTGCCGACAGACCTTGTCCCGTTCCTTGTTTCGGGCAATCTTCTCCGTCCAAAACTCCATATTGGTTTTCGGCATTCTGAAGTGTTGGCATCCCTCATGCCCATACCAAAGTCTGCCGATGCTTGGATGGTACAAAATTACAAAATATTTCTTGTGAAATCAAATATTTATCGTGTAGTTATCAAGATACAAAAATAGATAATATCATATTATTATTTGTGTAATTGATTCATCGCACATCGCGGATATAAGCCTTCTGATTTATCACTAAACGGCCTTCACGAATTGTGGCAAAATGGGATGTCGAATTGGGCATCAGTGTCCAGCGGATTTTGCAGCTCGGTCTCCAACTGGAATACCTCACCGCAAAAGTTCATCACGTTTTCCGTGTTTACCTTTGCCGCTTTCGTCTGAACACGCTCAACCCACTCACGTTTCCACTGCTCAAACCCGCCTTGATACACCAAGGTCGTTTCATCGTAACCATTCGAAAACTCTCCACACCGTCTCTCCTGTAGGAGGGTGGAGTGGAGTGTTTTGTTAGGTTGGGATAGAACTTCTATTTCTGAATATATTTCTTTCCGTTCTTAATGACGATGCCTTTGTAGCTCTCGTTCACACGACGGCCACTGAGGTCGTATGCTTTACCATCGCCTGCCCGGTCGGCAGACTTCACGGTGTCAATACCAGTGGGCTTGCTTGTGAAGTAACCCGTGGTGGGGTTAGCCATCTCAATGCCCGTTTTGTATGCGTTGTACAAAGTGTTAGTACCTTCCAGCCTCGTACAGTTATAAAACATAGATCTATCATAAATTTTGTAACGAACCTTCCAGTTATTGTTGCAGAAAATAGTGGTTAGGGAAGTGCAGTTAAAGAACATAAAGCCCATGTCGGTGACGTTTTTAGTGTTGAATTTGCTTACATCGAGCGATGTCAATGCCTGGCAGTCAGAGAACATGCTGCCCATGTTGGTGACGTGTTGGGTGTTAAAGTTGCTTACATCGAGCGATGTCAATGCCGAGCAGTTATAGAACATGTAGGCCATGCCGGTGACGTTTTGGGTATTGAAGTTGCTCACATCGAGCGATGTCAATGCCGAGCAGTTATAGAACATGTAGGCCATGTCGGTGACGTTTTGGGTATTGAAGTTGCTCACATCGAGCGATGTCAGTGCCTCGCAGCCATAGAACATACTGCTCATGTCGGTGACGTTTTGGGTGTTGAAGTTGCTTACATCAAGCGATGTCAATGCCGGGCAGCCATAGAACATGCTACTCATGTTGCTGACGTTTTCGGTGTTAAGATTTCGTATATCTTTGATGTCCTGTAAATTGATGCAATTTGCGAACCAAGAATTGGTGCTGGAGGGACGGTACCCGGAAAAGGAGGTGTCGAACACAACGTGCTTGATATTTTGTGTATTATAATCAACTGCCCAAGCGGGGTCCTCATTATTGGGCATATCGTAGATGACCCTGCAAGTTCAAAAACGAAGTGCAATAAAAGAGTAGCCCTCGCCGAGAGATGCAG
>ERZ1673749.1978-NODE-1978-length-11810-cov-4.137133_pt1 | contig 11810 bp, 11 predicted proteins | sample MGYA00580204_ERZ1673749 | MGnify/ENA primary metagenome ERZ1673749 (study PRJEB41218, sample SAMN15661745) | gut metagenome | host: Homo sapiens | place: Canada: London | collected 2015-08-20/2019-03-30 | study: EMG produced TPA metagenomics assembly of...
ACCCATGAAACTACCTAACTGATGTCAGGTGTTTCCACGACCCCTAGAATCCGCCAAATCACCGTTTGGGGTTTAAGTCGTTGGGTATTCGTTGGGTCTGACGAACTCGCGCACTTCACAACCGGGCATTGAAGGGCGGTCATCAGAAATGCAGTGTGAGACGCTGCTCGATTAGTTGGCCTGAAGGTACATAGCTTGAGGGGTAGCTGGGTTGATTCTGGTCGATTCGTCTCAGCTCATGTACGCGCTGCTGGCTTTCGGTTTCACATATCGATGAGTTATTCACTTATGGCTACGCTGGAGCGCATCGATGGGTGAATCATGCATCGATAAGTGAGCGCAATACTGGCAAAACGGTTGGAAAACAGCTGGCAGACGGGCCTGGTCAGTCCACGGTGGGGTCGCAAATGTGGGTGGGTGTGGAAACTTCTACGAAGCCCTGGCTTTCGATTTCTTCAGCATGATTATCGGCGGAATCAACAGGGCTAGCCCACCGATAAGTGCGACACCACCGAATAGCCACACCAGTCTGGCGTATTGAACAGTGGGGCAAAAAAATTCACGCCAAGCAGTGCGAAGAAGCCCCACTGTGTCAGGTACATGTCCACGGAATAGGGCCACATCGTTCGCGCGCGCTGGCGCACCTTGGCATCGAAATCCATTGTGAATGGCAGGGCACCGAAGAATGCCGCGATTAGAATGGTCGTGTAGTCGCCGAAATGCTCGCTGAACTGGATTATTCCCAAAGCGTTGGGGCCTAGCCGCAAGCCGAGCAAGCCCGCAGTAATCGGTGCGGGGATGAGAAGCTTTTGGAACTGGGGGAGGAACCGTCTCATCAAATTACCGATGATGAGCAGCAGCGAAATCCAACCGATATCCATCAAGACGTCGAAGGGGGGGGGGCACATGGATTCCAAGAAAAGGGTTAGAACCATAGGGATACGTTGCGATTGTATGTCAGCTACCGCGAGATTTTGAGGCTTCGGCCCCGGTTGAGCTCACTGCCTTCGCAGCAAAAACCACCTACCCAGTTCGTTTCTGGGAGGTGGTCTTGGTTGAGGTCAGATGGTTCTACTGTCATCCATTCCTAATGCGCGACCCAGCCGCCGCGATAATCACGCCAGCGCATGCGATGGCGAGGTAGGCCGACACGTGATCACCGCTGGTCTGAACGGTCTTTGGCGGAGCAGGAGTGTTCTCCGCAGTCAGCACGCTTTCTGTGTCACGGCCGGAGGTGATGTCACCGATCCAGTCTGCAGTACCAGCGAGGGTAGTGATAGCCGCGCTGGGGGAGGGTAGGTCAGGGTCGCCATTGGAGGTTCCGGCGGTAGCGAGACCAGCGAGCTTTCCGTCGACGAAGAATGGGCCGCCGGAGTCACCGCCCTGCATACACGCGCCAGAGACTGAATGTGCGTCCAGGATGGCGCTTTGAATCATTGGCATCATGGCAGCGTCGGCTGGGATGCTTTCTGTTCCAGCCGGGATCGACTCGGTCTGAGCTGCACCAGGCGCAGCCTCGCCTGGGGTTCCTTCAGTAGGGCCTCCTCCCAGCAGTTCATTGATGACCATCTTGGTCATCGGGAGCTGTCCGGATCGTGCCATGGACGAGCTGCTGCTCCAGCCGTAGAGGGTTCCCGTCTGCCCAGGTGCCGGGATATCGCGGGAAACCTTCGCCGGGGTTGCGTCAGTGACCTTCTCGGTCAAGTGAAGCAATCCCGCATCGGACATTGGAGACAGCGCCCAGGAGTCGGCATTGTAGACCTTCCCGCCGATGCGGGCCTGGGTTCCTTCGTTGTTCACAGACTCCAGGCAGTGGCGTGCGGTGAGTACCCACTGATCGGCAACCAGCGTGCCGGTGCAGTCACCAAAATTGCCGACTTTGCCAATCTTCAGCGCGGCCACAGAACTGCTTTCAGCATTTGTAGGTGCGGGTTCGCCGTTTTCCAATGCAAGAGCTGGCGTCGCAGATAGAAGCAGGGTGCTGCTAACAATTGCTGCGATGGAAAAAGATGTTTTCTTCACGGTTATTTCCCTTTCCCAGAAGGAACAATGGCCTTGATTGTGGTGGCAACGAGTTTCTCGGCCGGGCCTTGTCCCACAAATTTCTTCCAGAGGCTTGCAAAGACGAGGAAGAATACGATGAAACCTGCTGCGGACAACGTGGAATGCAATGCCACGTTCTGCTGCCAATAAAACGCAGTGAGAACGTGCAGGATGTAAATGGTCAGTGACATTGTTCCCATGGCCGCGAATGGGTAGGCAACGGTCGGGAAACAATCGCCTACGAACAGGCACAAATGCAGCACAATGGCGGCAACTGCGACGGAGAGAATGATTTCTCCGAAGACGCCGGTATGTCCGGTAAAGCGGAGCCAGCCAGCAATCTCGGAATCAAATCGGAAGTACATGCCGACGGCTGTGATGACAGCACTGACAGCGGTGACAATCCAGCTCAACTGAGCATTGGCGCTGTTCTCAGAGGTGGAAGTGCCTTGCAGGCGACTGCGTAGGTAGACGTCGTAAAGCAGCATGCCGCCGATGAAATATGCGATCCACGCGAGTAGCGGATAAATCTGCGGCAGCGTCATAGGCGCGTACTTGATTGTGGCGGCGATGGTTGCGGTGATGAAGAAGCCGACTCGCCACCAGGTTCCGAGCGCTGGCATCCAGGAAACCAGCATCATTACCAGGCCCATGATGACGAGGACCACCTGAATTTCTCCACCCACCGGCAATAGCGCTAGGCCGATGAGAATGATCAAGGCGCCGCGAGTGATCAGGCGCAAGAAGGTGGTGCTGCTGTAATTGCGGCCGATAATCATCATTGTGGCGCCGGCGATAATGGCGAACAATGATGAGGGTAGGCCAGAGAGCACAACCTTTGTGCTCCAAAGTAGTGAGGCCATATGGACAATAATCATGCCGATGATGGCGAGTGAGCGCGCTATATCGAGCCCCACAATTCGGGAAGGCTTATTCACCCCGGATTTCTCCTTTACTACAACTTATAGGGAGGTGCTCTTTGGTAAAAAGCACTCTCTACAAACGGCGTATTGAAAACGACTTTCTAGTTGTAGCAACCGAACCTGACAATACATTAAGTGATTATGTGTAAATCATGGTGGTTCGTCTGTGTTTTTACTGGGGAATTCGGTGCGCTCAGGGGGGGCGTGCAGAGGGGATTAGGAGGCAGCAGTGCCGACTGTGTATTGAACCGCTTGGTGTCCGTCATTGAGCAAATCGTCGCCGACCAAGCGTGCGCGGTAGATCAACGGGTTGTGATTCGCAAGGACACGCGCATTGCGCCAGTGCCGATCCAGCCCATGAGTTTTCAGTGTCGCCGAGGCTCCACCAACTTCGAAGGCTTGCGTCGCGGCATCCAAGATTAGAGGAGCAATAGTCAGCTGGGCTTTGAATGAGGAAATCTCAATATCGGCATAAATCTGATTGCGTTGCCCATCTCCTGCGGACTCAAGCTGCGCATAGGCGGCATCGAATTCTCGGATGAATCCCTCCAGGATGGTACGAGCCGCATAGGCCTTTGCCGCAATCTCACCAGTGACCTGCTGCACCTGTGCATCTTCGCGCGGCAAAGATGCATTACCGTGGGAAAAAGAGCGACGACGACCGCGGACGTAGCCAGCGATGTCGCGCTCAATTGCATCACCGATACCGGCAAGTGTGGCTAAATGATGGGCCTGGGCCAGTGCCTGTGAAACTCCTGGAGCGAGATAATTCCGGTAGAGCACGTCCTGTGCAGGGACTTCGACCTGATTGAAGACGGTGGTGCCAGAGGCGGAGAGTTGCTGGCCGAAGCCGTCCCAATCATCTAGAAGCGACACACCATCTGCCCAGCGATCTACAAAGGCAAAGACATCTTCTCCAGTGTCGCTAATCCTGGCACGGACGTAGATGACATCACCGTACAGGCTGCCGGTGCTATAGAACTTGGTTCCATTCAGGACGAAGTTTCCGTCGTCAAGGCGAGTCAGCGTGGTCGTCACCTCGCCCGGAGCATTGTCGACCTCGGTCAGAGCGTTGCCGATGGCAACCTCTCCGGTGCCAACGCGCCGTAACCAGCGCTCCTTCAGTTCCTCATCCTGTGCTGCAAGAATCGACTCAACCGCTAGGAAATGCGGACGCAATCCCTGAGCAATATTGGAATCCGCCGCAGCAAGGGCGACGTACACGCGGAACGTGTCGCTCAAGGAAAAACCAAGACCGCCGTATTCTTTCGGTACCCGCAAGCGCGTGAACCCCGCATCCTTGAGTTTTTGTATCAGGGAGAGGTCGAAGTTGCGGTCGCTTTCGCGCTCGGCGGCAGTGGCGGCGATCTCTGCGAAAACTGGTTCTAAATCCGCGAGTACTTCGTCTACGTTTCGAGGGCGTGGCGTTCCGGTCGTTGAACCCGGCGCACCAAGGCGATAGGACGCCCCGCGATGCTCTTCGGGCAGGCGGTCGCCGGCACCGAATAGCTTGTGACGCAGGGAACCTGGCGTGTACTCGGTCTTATAGCGATTGAGTTTTTGCAGTTCAGGTACCACGTAGTCGACGATATCCGTGAAAGTGCCCGGTGTGATGGCGTAGGCCAAATTGAAACCATCGACGTCCGTGTCATCCTGCAGCTGAGCTAACTGCTCAGCGACCTGCTTACCCGAGCCGACCAACAGTGGACCGAATCCGCCGATCCCTGTCCATTCACCGAGTTTACGGATTGTCCACGCGCCATCAGCTGCGCCTGTGCCAGAGGAAATCGTGGCTGCAGTCGACTGGATTGCGTTGGATTCGATATGGGTAATCGGCTCATCGAGGTCATACTGTGACAGGTCCACGCCGGACCACCCAGACATAAGCGTCAACCCGCCAACTGCGTCGGTATACCCCTGATACTCCTTAAGCTTTGCAACTGCCTCGGCCTCGGTCTCGGCCGTGATAATCGTCTGCATTGCGAAAACCTTGATTGCGTGCGGGTCGCGCCCGGCAGCCTTTGCTGCACTGCGAATCTTTGCCACGGTCTTCTTCATCGCTGCAGGCGTATTGCTGTTGATAAAAACCGCCTCGGCGTTTTCTCCCGCAAAGCGCAGCCCTCTCGGCGATGACCCCGCTTGGTAAATCACCGGCGTGCGCTGCGTGCTCGGTTCCGTGATAGCAATGCCGGGAACATCGAAATACTTGCCGTGGTGGTTGATAGAGTGCACCTTGCTCGGGTCGGTGAAAACACCAGTGTCCTTGTTGTACTGCACGGCATCGTCTTCCCACGACCCCTCGAGAAGTTTATAGACGACCTCAAGGTACTCATCCGCTCGGTCGTAGCGCTCATCGTGAGGAAGCTGGTCTTTATTGCCCAGGTTTTGCGCAGCCGACGGCAGGTAACCGGTGACGACGTTCCAACCAACGCGGCCGTTTGTGAGATGGTCGATGGTCGCTAGACGACGGGCAAAGGGATAAGGGTGCTCATAAGCGGTACCGGCAGTAATACCAAAGCCGAGATGCTCGGTCGCCTGTGCCATCGCGGAGACGAGCAGAATTGGATCATTGACAGGAACCTGCGTGCCAGCGCGCAAGGTGGCTTCGTTGCTCGCGCCATAGACGTCGTAAGTGCCAAGTACGTCAGCGATAAAAAGGCCATCAAAGAGCCCTTTTTCCAATGTTTTTGCCAGCTCAACCCAATAGTCGATGGTGTTGTAGTCGCGGGCATGATCATCGGGGTGTCGCCATAGCCCGGGGGATTGGTGTGCAACGCAATTCATATCGAAAGCGTTGAAGAGGATCTGTCGTTGTGTCTGGCGCTCAGACATGGTCGTTGTGTCCTTTGGTTGGGAGCGTAGGGGCAGTTGTTAATGAGAAGTGGGGGCGACCGTTGTTACTTGGGAGCCGTGGAAGGCGAGTGGTGCTGAATTCAGTGGCATCGTTGACCTTCAGCACGGCGAGAATGTGGTCTCCAAGGGGAATTTCCTCAACTACATGTGTGGTCAGCTGTGCGCAGCAGTGATCAAGGTGCACGGCGTCGCCGTCCGTAAACCAGCCAACTCGGTCAAATCGGTGTTCCTTGGGGCCGGCGAGTTGGCGAACTAGGTGAGCGTGGTTTTCGGTCAGCACACTGATGCCTACGGCGTTGGCCGAACGAAGCCGAGGCCAAGTCGATGAGGTGTCTTGGATAGCCACCCCGACGAGCGGCGGATCCAGGCTAATGCCGACAAAAGAACCTGCAATCATGCCGTCGGGTTGACCGTCGACAAGCGAACCCAATGCGACGATTGACGTCGGCGCGTGAGCGAGAACAGTGCGGAGATGAGTTCCGGTGAGTGCGGGAGAAGTCATGTTTTTCCTATCGAGTCGCGGGGACGAAAGGTATGGCGTTGTTCTGAGATGTGCTGCGGCGGTCGTGGTTGGTGACATCGATGCCCAGGCGCTGTAATGCGGGGACGACGCCTTCGCCGACGTGGTAGGCCTCTTCGAGATGCGGATAACCAGACAAAACAAAATGCTCAAGGCCGATGCGGCGATATTCGGCGATGCGCTCGGCGACCTCCTCGTAGGAGCCAACTAAGGCGGTGCCAGCTCCGCCGCGAACCAGGCCCACTCCCGTCCATAGATTCGGCGCAATTTCCAGGTCGCGGGCTGTTGCGCCCGTGGTGAACTGGTCGCCCTGGTTGTGCAGCTCGGTCATCCGACGCTGCCCCTCCGACTGTGAACGAGCCAGCCCCGCCTGAATGCGTGCGACGGTATCTGGGTCGAGGTCCGCGAGTAGCCGTTCGGCAACGGCCCACGCTTCCTCGCTAGTTTCGCGGGCTATGACGTGTAGGCGGATCCCATAGTCCAGTTCCCGGCCCTCCTGGTCGGCCTGGGCCTGAACACGCGTGATTTTGTCTGACACCTCCTGCGGTGGCTCGCCCCAGGTCAGGTACACATCGGCATGCTTGGCGGCAACGTCAATGCCGGGTTTGGAAGAGCCTCCGAAGTAGATTGGCGGCGCGACCTGCGGGCGGGATTTCAGCTGTGCTCCCTCCACTGTTAGGTACTGTCCGTTGAAGTCAATGGGGTCTGGATTTGTGAGGAGATGGTTGGTAATTGTGAGAACTTCGTCGGCACGCGCATAGCGCTGCTGCTTGTTCAAGTGGTCCCCAAAAGCTCGTTGCTCGTGATCCTCGCCACCGACGACGACATTGACCAGCAGGCGGTTTTGTGAGAGGTCCTGGAAAGTCTGTGCCTGTTGCGCAATGATTGTCGGGCTGACTAGCCCGGGGCGGAGCGCGACTAAGAACTTCAGGCGCGTTGTCCTCCCAATGAGTGCTGCGGTGGTTAGCCACGCATCCTCGCACCACTGCCCGGTAGGAGTGAGCACGGATTCGAAGCCATTGGCCTCTGCCGCGAGCGCGAGCTGAGTTAGGTAGTGGAGATCTGCTTTTCGTTCCCCGATATGCGGATCGGTTCCGTGTCCGCCTGCCATGATGGCGCGCGAGTCGCCGTAGGTGGGAAGGAACCAATGAAGAGTTACGGTGTTGTTGTCTGCCATGCCAAGAAGTAGACCACATGGTCTATTATCGGGTCGAGGATTTTTTACAACGTGAATATCTGCAGTTAGTGGCCTGTTCGTGGCGACACGGGAAAAATAGACAACTCGGTACAAAAGGTAGACAGTATTGTCTATAATTCACTGGCATGGCAATAAGTACTCGAATCGCAGCCCCCGTTGCACATGCATGCAACATCCAGTTCACTCAGCCTAGCCAGCCAATAGCGCGAGTAATGCACCAGATTCGAGTCATGCGCCAGCCCAGTCGTGCCACTCTGGTAAAAACGCTGGGCTATTCCCAGCCGAGCGTCACCCGCTACGTCAATACGCTGATTGATGCGGGGCTTGTCCGTACACAAATAGAGCCCGGCCACGACATCCGCGCCGGGCGCCCCGCAGAACAATTGGTCATAGACGGTCATCACCTTGTGGTCTGGGGTATTCACATCGGGGCACGCAGCACGGAAATTGTTATCAGCGATGCAGCTGGCCGAGTGCTGCGGGCTCAGTCAATTCCCTTGCGGATCATTGAGCACAGCGCCACCGATGCGCTGGGAAGAATCTGCCAGGAAGCGCACAAGCTCGCCCGCGGTCTCTCGCAGCCGGTAACGGTGGGCGTCGCGTTTTCTGAGCACGTGGACAACAGCGGTTCCATAACCTCATCCGTCTATGGTTGGGACGGTGTTGCTGCGGGCGAAATCATTGCAGATATCCTGGGTAAACCAGTTTTTGTCGCTTCCGGGGTCAGTGCAATGGCCGGCTCAGAGCTCGCGCACACACCGCTTGACGACGTTTCCTTGGTTGCCACCCCTCAAAAGAATGAGTCAACTCTTTACTTTTATGCCCGTGAGGTTATCGCCCATGCCTGGATCTTTCATGGGGCAGTACACCGGCCGCATAGCGGTGTGGCGCCTAGAGCCTTTTCCCAGATAGCGCAGTCAGGCACCTTTGAGGTGGAAGAAGGGACCCATCCGTTGGGGAACAGCGCGGTGGTCAATGCTGCTCGAGCACAGCGAATCCCGGCTACAAATCTTGCTCACTTAGTCGAGATTGCCAAGTGCGACAGCGTCGCCCGCCGCCTTCTCGATGAACGTGCCGAGCTCCTCGGGCGCATAGTCCGATTGGCCATAGATATTGTCGATCCCACAACCGTGGTTTTTGCAGGGGACGCTTTCACAACTGATCCCCAGGGAGTGCAATTGATTGCACAGCAATTGCGTCGTGAAGCACATGGACCCAGCGACCTGCGGATTCAGCGCGCCAGTCAATCAATCGTGCGGGATGCGGCAAGGGCAGTGGCCACGCATCAGCTGTGGCAGAATCCCCTCGGAACTCTCAAGGCTTATGCGTAACCTGGGTGCATGAGATCAATGCTGACGAGTTTCACCTGGTCCGAGGTGCCAGGCGTCTTCCTCGCGTATCTGTTAATCATTGCCATTCCCACTGTCCTCGCATGGGTAGGTACCGCGTGGCTGGCCAAAAAGTACGGTGAGCGCATCGCCTATGGTCACACGGTTTTCGTCTTTGTCGCCGCATTCTTAATCTGCTTTTGTACGCTCGCGTGGATGCCCGAGGGCGAATACAACTACTCGCCATGGCAGGTTTTCTGCAGCGGCTTTGCGATGGTCGTCCTCACTGCCGCTGCCATGATGCGCGTGCCCGCCCCAACTCTGAACCTGCTGCCCACCTGGTGGGCTGCCGTCGCCGGCTACGCCCTGTGCTGGAGCATCATCGCCGGCACCGACGACGCCACCGGGCTTTGGGGAGTCGGTCTGATATTCCTGCTCCTCGGTCTCATCGCAGGCGTCGGCGCAGTCGTGTGGCTTACGCTGGCGATAAGGCGGCTTTTGTTGGATTCTGCCGCTTAGGGATTCTTAGTGGAACGGACTTCGACAGCTAACTCGTCGATACGGCGCTCGAGGTCATCGCGAATCAGGTCCATGCGTTCTTTTCCGTCGATGCCTCGTTTTGAAGGCTCGTCAGTAAGCCAACGCTCGAGTGAGCCTTGAGCGTCCGAGGGGAGCTCTACATGAGCGGCATCGCCGATGATGACAACACGATCTGCAGTCCGGAGAATCGTGGGGTCAATCGGCTTTGGTGATGCACCGTCCACAGAAGCGCCGATTTCTGCAACTGATTTGGCTGCAAGCGCATTGGTAGTAGTTTTGGGGTTCGTTCCTGCTGAAAGGGCGATGAACTGCGTGGCATATTTTGCACGCGCAATGGCCTCGGCCATCTGGGATTTACCGGCATTTGCCACGCAGATGAAAAGTACCTTCGGGATTTCCTTCATTTCAGAATCCTTTTTCTATAGTTTGTCCGGTACGGAAAGGTCATTGGGGAATAGGCGTGGCCTGAGCCAGCGGGTGACGTAGACAAGTGCAACGAGTACGGGTACTTCAATAAGTGGTCCAATCGTTCCCGCAAGTGCTTGCTGGGACAATGGGCCGAAGGTGCCAACCGCAACCGCAATTGCCAACTCGAAGTTATTTCCGGCGGCCGTAAAGGCAATCGATGCGGAGGTTGCGTAGTTCATGCCCGCGGCCTTGGCCGAAGCGAGAGCGATCGCGAACATGGCGAGGAAGTAGATCACTAGTGGTAGTGCCACTTTCGCAACGGTCCAGGGATTCTCAAGAATCTGCTGTGACTGAAGCGCAAAGAGCAACACGATTGTGTATAGAAGGCCGGCAAGTGCCAATGGTGAGATTTTGGGCAAGTACTCATTTTCATACCAGTCGCGACCACGGGTGCGTTCACCAATTATGCGTGATGCCGCGCCAGCCAGAAGTGTAATACCGAGGAATACCACTACGGATAGTGTGATTGCCCAAAAAGAAAAGGAGGCGGAAGTGGTTTCCAGTCCCAACCAGGAGGGCAGAATCTGCAGGTAGAACCACCCTAGAGCGCCGAACATGAAAATTTGAAATAGCGAGTTTACGGCCACCAATACGGCAGCGACTTCAGTATCGCCGCAAGATAGGTCGTTCCAGACCAAAACCATTGCAATGCAGCGGGCGAGACCGACGATGATCACGCCAGTGCGCAGTTCTGGACTATCACTGAGGAATATCCAGGCAAGGGTGAACATCAGTGCGGGGCCGAGAATCCAATTGAGGAAGACTGTGATGCCCATCAGCTTCCTGGATGTCAAAATTTTGCCCGTTTTGTCGTATCGAACCTTTGCGAGCGGTGGGTACATCATGACCAGCAAGCCGATGGCGATTGGTACGGAAATTGTCGCAATTTTTGCCTCGGCCAGCCAGTCCACAAGTGACGGTGTAATTTTGCCCAGAATGAGGCCAATTGCCATTGCAGCTGCAATCCATAGCGGCAAGAAGCGATCTAGGAAGCTGAGTGACTTTGTAGTCTGTGTCATAGTTTCCGGTGTAATCAATATATCGATGATTGTCAATATATTTAGAGGGGACCGTGTAGCCTCAACAGGTATGGACGAAATCTCAGAATGCTGTGCACTTGGCGGTCGGCCTCTCGACGCGGCGGAAGCGCAGGCTGCGGCAACGCTCTTCAAAGCGCTGGCGCAACCGGCGCGCCTGCAAATTTTGTCTCAGCTCGCTGCCGCTGGCTGTAGTCCGATGACCGTGGGGGAGCTGGCCGCTGTTTCTGGGCTTAGTCAGCCGACGGTGTCGCATCATTTAAAGACCATGGCGGATGCCGGGCTGCTAACTAGGTCTAAGAGTGGACGGGTGGTAACCCATGAGGTACGCCCTGAGGTATTTGCTGAGCTGCGACGTATCCTGGATATCGGTCACGCGGACGGGAGATAGCGAGCCGCTCGTCGCAAATTGCGATAGGTTGGAAACCCTGTTTACCCGTCCAGGCGCTTGACGACGGAGTCGTGAAGCAACCCATTCGTCGCAACCGCGTCCCCGCCGTGTGGGCCATCAACTCCCGCTAGGGAAGTGAAGCGGCCGCCAGCTTCCTCCACCAGGATTGCAAGCGCTGCCAGGTCCCACAGGGAAACCTCCGGCTCCGCGGCGACATCGACCGCGCCCTCGGCCACCAGGCAGTAGGAGAAGAAGTCGCCATAGCCGCGCAGACGCCAGGCGTCATCGGTAAGACCGATGAAGTTGTCGCGCAGATTGCGCTTGGCCCAGCCGGTGAGCGAAGAGTTGGAAATTGAGCAGTCCGCGATGTTCGCCACCTTCGAGACCTCAATGCGGCGCTCGGCGGCGTCCTGGCCACCGACCTGCACGCGCTTGAACGCGCCGTTGCCCTTGGATGCCCACCAGCGACGACCCAGTGCCGGGGCAGAGACTACGCCGACAACCGGCTT
>ERZ1673749.1991-NODE-1991-length-11727-cov-4.205706_pt1 | contig 11727 bp, 8 predicted proteins | sample MGYA00580204_ERZ1673749 | MGnify/ENA primary metagenome ERZ1673749 (study PRJEB41218, sample SAMN15661745) | gut metagenome | host: Homo sapiens | place: Canada: London | collected 2015-08-20/2019-03-30 | study: EMG produced TPA metagenomics assembly of...
GGCAGATTTCCAGCGGAATCTGGCGGTCACGAATAGCGGAGGCAACCTCCTGGCATTCGATGCCCTCGAGGGAAGCACCGAAGTCCTCGTAGATGCGCACACCGTGACCAAGGCGGCGAGCACCTTGCACGACAGCGTCCTGCAACGAATCCACACCGGCGTCTTCACCTGCGTGAATGGTGACCGGAATGAGGTTCTCCCGCAGCATGGTGAATGCTTCGGCGTGGTTAGCCGGCGGAAAGCCGTTTTCCGGTCCAGCGATGTCAAAACCGACAACGTACCCGTCGGAGTTCTTCCCGTAGTTGTCGATGACCAGCTGTGCGACTTCCTTGGAATTGTTATTCTGGCGCATCGCACAGACCAATAGACGTGCGGTGATGTGCTTTCCCTCAGCGGCGGCATGGGCTTCACCCTGCGCCAGGCCTTCGACCAGTGCATCGATAACAGCCTGCATATCCAGGCCCTTTTCCAAGTGGTTTTCCGGAGCCAGGCGCAGCTCAGCGTAGACAACGTTGTCGTCAGCCAGATCCTCGACGGCCTCACGCGCCACGCGCGTCAGCGACTCAGCGGTCTGCATGACGGCGCAGGTGTGCGCAAAGGCGGTCAGGTAGCTCGGCAACGAGCCAGAGTTGCCGGTGTCAATGAACCACTTCTCCAGTTCGTCCACGTCGGTGGTGGGCAACTGATCGGTGTAACCGCAGTCCGCTGCCAGGTCGATAACGGTCTGCGGGCGCAGGCCGCCATCGAGGTGATCGTGAAGCAGTACCTTGGGCAGGCTGGCGACAACCTTGCGCATCTCATCGAGATTCGATGCCGAAGACTGTGTGTCCAGAGACTGAGCATCACTGTGCAAAGAATTAGTCATAATGGCCAGACTATCGGTACTGCGCCCTCCGCTTCTACTTCACTGCCGGCGAATCGTAATTCTACTTGGCACAGAGGCTTCCTCTCCCCCGATTTCCCCCATCCACACACGGGAAATACGTCATTTCGGGTGACGTTTTACTACCCTTATTTCATCATGTTTCCCTCTCGCCGCTTCTCGTCTGCCGTTACGCTGCTAGCCACCAGCGCTCTGCTTCTGCCGAGCACCGCCCCCGCAGCCATGGCGCAGAGTACCTCGCTTACCGACGACGCCCCGATTGTCGGTCCCGCACCTGGCATCCGTGACACGGAGGGCTGCCCCTACAAGACCCTTCCACCAGCACCAGTGGATTCCTCTGAGGTTCCGGCTCCCGGCGAAACATCTCCCGCTCCACTTCCGGTTCCTCAAAAGCCGGCTGGAGGTAGCAAGATGTCCACCTGCGGCATTGTCAGCGGTGAGGGGTTTGACGTTCCGAAGGACCTCTCCGCCTCTGCATGGACGGTGTTCGATTTGAAATCCGGCGATGTCCTTGCGGCGAAGGACCCCCACGGCCGCTACCGTCCGGCATCGATTATTAAGGTGCTGCTAGCGATGGAGGCGCTCGAGGATTTGAAGCTCGACACCCCGGTTAAGGCGACTTTCGAGGACGCGAACATGGAGGGCTCTCGTGTCGGCATCGTCGAGGACGTGAACTACTCGGTGGAAACGCTCCTGACTGGTCTGTTGCTCAACTCTGGCAATGACACCGGCCACGCCTTGGCTCGCGAACTTGGTGGCATGGACAAGACCACCGAGAAGGTCAATGCCCTGGCAAAGAAGTTGGGGGCGACGGATACGCGAGTGGTCAACCCGACTGGTCTCGATGCTCCGGGACAGATGACGTCGGCATACGACATGTCACTGTTCTTCCAGCACGCATTCAACAATGAGACCTATCGCAAGCTCTCGGCCACCCGCCTGGCCACTATCCCCGGAGACAAGGCTCTCGAGGTCGATGACTTTGAAATCGCCAACGACAATCAGCTGATTGCCCAGGACTACCCCGGCGCGCTTGGAGGCAAAACCGGTTTTACCGACGATGCCCGTCACACCTTCGCTGGGGTGGCTGAGCGCGACGGCCGTCGTCTCGGCGTTGTCGTTCTCGACGTCACTGTCGAGGATTCGCCACGCGCTTGGCAGCAGGCGGCATCGCTTCTCGACGCAGGTTTCAAGGCCCCCGAGGGCAGCTCCGTCGGCGTTCTCGAGGCTAGTACCAAAGATGATAATTTGGCAGAAAAATTGCCCGATATCCTGGAGGATGAATCAACAGGAACCGGGCTGAAAATTACTGTCAGCGCTGCTGTGGTAGCCACTGTCGCACTGATTGCGATGGTGACTTACCGCTCTGGCAAGCGCAAACGCGGCTAGTTATTTCGAACCAAGCAGGCGGTTCAATCCGGTCGGATTGGCCGCTTCCGCACGGACGTTAATGACGGCAGGAACAGGTGCGTCCAGCTTCTCGTCGGCAAGCGCCTCTTCGGTCGTTGCAGTCCAGGCGGTCGCGTACATGGTGATACGCCAGATGAGGTAGAAAACGACCATCAGACCGATGACCGGACCGAAAACTGCACCGGCCGGGTTCGACAGGGCGTTGGAGAAGAACACACTACCGAGCTGCTTGACAACCTCAAAACCAATGGCGCCGATAATCGCGCCCTTCGCCGCGGAGCGCAGCGGGGCTCCGCCACGTGGCAGAAAAGCGAGCATCCAGAAGAACAGCAGCCAGTTGGCCAGCAGACCGACGGCGATGGCAATCAATCCGGCGATGATGGTAATTCCCGGAATGTCAGCTAGACCAACCTTGTCCAGCAGGGATTGCGTCAGGCCGGAGCTGCCGACAGCAGTGACAGCGAAGGTCAGGACAATCATGACCAACATGCCCAGCAGACGCAGCAGGTCGCGAACCTTTCCCATCACGAAGTTGCTAGCGCCCAGCGGACGCTTCCACAGCTGTGTCACTGCGTTGGAGAGGTTGCCCATCCAACCAAGACCCGACCACAGGGTGGCAATGAAACCGACGGTGAAGACGCCACCGGCCTGATCGATCGCGCCTTCGATAATTGCGTTGATGGTGTCGCCCATCGACCCATCGATGGAGTCGGTGATAGCCGACTGGATTTGCTCAAGCAGCTGATCATTGCCACGCAACACAAGCGCGAGGATGGCAAATGCCGTCATAATTAGGGGGAAAATCGACAGCACGGAGAAGTACGTGACAGCGGCGGCAAAAAAGTTACCGCCCTGTTCGGAGTAGCGCTCCTGCATCCGCATAACGTGATCGAACCACGCCCACTTTTCGCGGAGGCGGTCGATTGCGCTCGGTTCATCGGCGTGTACACGCTCGATGCCATAGCGGTCCGTTCTCTTCGGATCTTTTTGAGTAGAGGTTGCCATGTCCCCTACCTTAACGTGCCAGCTTTCGGTACGGAGACTGAAGCGCAGAGTCTACAGCTGAATTAACGGTTGGCGGCCTTCAGGAACCCGACGCGCTCGTACACATCTGCAAGTGTCTTGGCGGCAACTTCACGGGCGTGGTCAGCGCCTTCGGCCAGGATCCGTTCCAACTCACCGCGATCAGCCATGAGCTCCTCATAGCGTGCACGCAGTGGCGTGGTGAATGCCTCCAGCGCATCTGCGGTATCAGCCTTCAACTGGCCGTAGCCGGCACCTTCGTAGCCGGCAACGAGCTCGTCGACAGGCTTGTCGGTCAACGCCGACTGAATGACCAGCAGGTTGGAAACCCCCGGCTTGTTCTCACGGTCGAAGCGAATCTCTCCGTCATTGTCGGTAACGGCCGAGCGAATGCGCTTGGCGGAGACCTTTGGGTCGTCCAAGAGGTTAATAATGCCCTTCGGATTTGCACCCGACTTGCTCATCTTCGAGGTCGGATCCTGCAAATCGTAAATCTTCGCGGAGCCTTCCATGATGTGTGGATCTGGCACCACGAAGGTCTTCTTGTAGCGGGAGTTGAAGCGCTGCGCCAAGTTACGCGTCAGTTCAAGGTGCTGTCGCTGATCCTCCCCCACCGGCACCAGCTGCGGGCGGTAGAGCAGGATGTCCGCGGCCATCAGCATGGGGTACGCGAACAAACCAGCGGAGGTGTGTTCCGCGCCCTGACGAGAGGACTTGTCCTTGAACTGCGTCATACGGCTGGCTTCGCCAAAGCCGGTCAAGCAGGTCAACACCCATCCGAGCTCCGCATGCTCGGGCACATGCGACTGCACGAAGAGAACCGACTTCTCCGGATCAATACCGAGTGCAATCAGCTGCGCGGCACCTGCGATAGTGCGCTGACGCAGCTCCTTGGGATTCTGCTCGACAGTGATGGCGTGCAGGTCTGGAATGAAGTAGTAAGCGTCGAAGTCATCCTGCAGATTAATCCAGTTTTTCAATGCGCCCAGGTAATTGCCCAGGTGGTAGGAATCTGCGGTCGGCTGAATGCCGGACAGAACGCGCTGCTTACGAGCACTCGGTGCAGGATTAGTTGCTTCAGGGCCCTTGCTTTCACTCATAGCCAATAAGTCTAGCGCGAGGCCTGCAGCGGAGAGTCGACGACGTACCCCGTTTCGACAACACCACGAGCTTTTGCAGGAAACCGACTACTAAACGCTAGCCCCGACGGTCCTGGTCCCCTTGTTCCACAAGCATTCGATCGGATAGCAATTTGACGGTGCGCGCCGCAGCGGCTGGCGATTCCTCGGGGTACAGTGCGCGCACCAACGTGACAGCTGGGCGAATGCCGTGTTCAGAGAGAACACGGCGAACACGCTCACGCTCCCCCTGGGTCAACTCGAGCGGAGCTACGGGTGGCCTGCGGGTGTAGGACACGACCATCACGGCTCCCAGCAGAACAATGAGTCCGAGGGAAATCCACAGTGGCCACGCGTAGGCAAAAGACAGCACGATAAACGCAACAATGACACCGGAAGTCACGACCACTGGGACATTGACAGCAGTGCCAGGATCGTTCTGCAGACTCCGTGCGATGGCTTCCAAATCGGCCATCTGGTGCCGCTTGTTATCGCTCTCGCCGTTTTTCACTGGGGATGTCCTCTCCTTTCCTGGTCTGCACCGAGCTCGCTTCAAGTCCCGCGCAAATTCGCACCTGGGGCTTTACAGCAGTCGAAGTCCCATCTGTCCTTCTTCAAATCTTAGGCGCTCGCGTCCCTAGTGCCGAACAGACCCACAGGTAATATTGAACTAATTCAACACGTTTACCCGTCAGGAGTCCCATGCTCGCTGCCATTGCGGTTGCCGTCTTCATCCTGCTGGTCCCGGGCACAGTTCTCGGTTGGGTCAGTGGGCTACGCCCCACTCTCGCGTTGGCATCGGCAGGCCCATTAATGCTGGGCGTGACCGGTTTTTCCGCATGGTTGTCTCACGCACTTGGGCTGGATTACACCTGGCTCTTCGTGGCCGGCATGTGGGCATGGTTCTGCGCCATTGGCTATCTGGTGCGCAGATTCATCCCCCGGGCGACCCCCGAAGACGGCTTCGATTCCGGCGTTGTCACCGCGATGATTGTCGCCGGGGTCACGGTAGTCGGCTCGATGCGCGCCATGCTCATGCTTAACGACGTCCCCGGTGGCCCCGGCGCTATCCGCGAAGCCTGGGACATGCTCTGGCATACCAACTTCCTCCGGTTCATTGACGAGCATGCAATAGCCTCGCCCACCGCGGCCGGTGACCTGATGAATCAGGAGACCGGTGCCGAAATGTTCTACCCCACCGGCTGGCATGCTGTGGCGGGGCTGCTGCCCGGCTCGGTCTTCCTCGATTCCAACGTGTTTGCGTTTTTGGCCCCGGCGCTGCTTCTGCCCGCAGCAACTGCGGTGCTAGCCCGCACCGCAGTTGGTCCTAAGTGGGCGACCTATGCCGGTCCCGCAGCTGCCGTCGCGACGCTGATGCTTCCGGAGATTTGGGTGGCTCTTTGGCGCACATCCTCCATGCCGTATCTGCTCGCGGTGGCCGCTTTGCCGATTGCTGCGGCTTTGACCATGCGGGGCTATTTTGTCCCCGCTACGCTTGCCCTGGTCGGCACGTTTATCACCCACCCGGCCGGCGCAATTGCTGCCGTGCTCTTTGTTGGCTTGTGGTTGATCACCCAACCGAGTGTCAGTGGCCTAGCTCGCACACTAATTATCGGAGCGCTCGCCCTGGTGATGACTCTCCCGGCAGCTTTGTCCGCGAGTGGGCAGGGGGAATCCGTTGCGGGCTTTACCGGCCAAATTGAGATTTCCCGCTCCGAATCGCTGTGGCGAACTCTGATCGGGTTTTCCCGCTATGCTGACGAGCCCATCTTTTCCCATACTGTTCTGGTTCTTGTGCTCATCGGTCTGGTGGTGGCGCTTGTCTCTCGCCTGCCGGACAGTCCATGGGCGCCGTGGCCGGCACTGGTTTTCGGGCTGCTCTTTGTGGTGTCTGATAGTGCGCAGTCCCGTTGGGCTGAGCCGTTCGGCACCTATCTGAAGTTTATTGGCACTTTCTTCTACGACATGCCGTACCGCATGCAGGCGGTTATGGGAATTCTGCGCGCAGTGCTGGTCGGCTACGCAGTCGCGGCTGCCGTTGTCGCGATTGTGGCTGTGGCGCAGTGGATCGTCGCAAAGCGAAATCAGCCGGTCAAGTCGTGGAATCCTGCGCTGGCGATGGGACTCGTGGCGGCACTGGCGATTGTGCCGGCAACCTGGGTGAGTGGGCCTGCTCAGCGCGATGCAATTCGCCAGGGTTTCGGAAGCACGTTTGTGACCGCAGCGGACATGGAAGCTATTGATTGGCTGTCCGCACAGCCGCATGCGTTTGAGGGGCATATTCTCAATGACCGTCGTGACGGTTCTGCGTGGATGTACGCCATCGCTGGGCTGCCGACGCTGTTCCGCCATTTCTCCTTCTCCGACAAAACTGCAGAGGCAAGCAACAAGCTGCCGACAAACGTTGACCTGCTGGGCTCACATCCGGAATTCGATGCCATGGCGAAGAAACTGGGGGTTCACTACATCATTAGTTCCCCGCCGGGTGTGAACACGGATGGCACGGAGGCGCTGTCGATGCGTTCCTGGGCATGGCACGCGCCGGGGCACACGCCTGTGTATCGCGACAGTTCGGTGATGATTTTCGCGGTCAACAAGATGTTTTCACCTAAAGAGTTGCACGCTGTTGTCAACAGTTCCCCCCACCGCCCGGCGCGCCCCAATCCGCTGTGGATGCCTCCGCGCCAGCCGATCATCCCCTCCCCCGACGAGGCTGTCGATCCGCTCGCCGGCGCGCACATCACCGTCGACTCTCGCCGCGAGGCCATCGAGGCTATCAACGCTGACCTGCCTCGCGCGCTGCGTCTGAGTGGGGATACTTCCGCTCATATCGACAGTATCGTGCAACGCGCTAACGACAAGCTCCGTCAGCGCGGCGCAATCGTTGGCGCGCGTTCGCTTGCCGACGACACGGTGAGCGCAGCCACCGTAATCGTCGGTCGCTCATCTGAGGGCCAGACTCTTTCTGGGGATAACATCGGCGATCGTGGTTTTTCGGTATCCGCTGTGGTGGAGTCTCTCGAACCTGAGGACGATGCTCCTGCTGATTGGCAGTTAGCGGCAGGTGTGCGCGACGGAATGGTGTTCCGAGGTTTCAATCCGCACAGCAGTTACAGCACAAACGGGGTGCCGACAGAGTTTCGCACCGGTCTGGCGCCGGCAGTGGCGGTGAACCAGAGTTCGCGGTCGCATGCGCCGACAGTTGCGCTATCGCTGGGAGCGGTGGGCGCTGAAAAACTCACCCGCGATTTGGCCGACCCCGCTATGCAGGAAAAATGGGCCGACGCCATCGTTGACGGCATCGCCTCCATGTTGCGGCAGAACCGGCATCTCGTAACCGCTCCCGAGCCGGAGTTGAGCCCAGAGTTCGCTGAGCTCGGAGCACACTAGCCCGCGGCCTAGGTGCGTGCCGAGTTTAGGCGTACTCCACAATCACTGGCGCGTGGTCCGTCCAGCGAAGATCGTAGGTGGCAGGCTTGTCCACCACCGCGCTGACAGCGCGCTTGAGCATTGGTTCGGTTGCCGCCTGGTAGTCGATGCGCCAGCCGGCATCGGTATCGAACGCCTTACCGCGGTAGGTCCACCAGGACCAGGGGCCGTCGGCCTCTGGGTGCAGACGGCGAGTGACATCAAACCACACCGGATCTGCATTGAGCGCCGGGGCCTCCCACACAGAACCGTCGGAGAAGGTACCGGATTCCAATTCCTTGTCGCTGGCCTGAACCTGCGAATCCTGGGGAACCTCATCGGGCCAGCAGCCGAAGACCGAGTCCATCCAGGCACGCTCCTGTGGTAGGAAACCGCTCTTGCGACGGTTGGTCTTCCAGTTCTTCAAATCCTGTTCGCGGTGGCAGATGTTCCAGTCGCCGCCGATAACTGCGTGGTGACCATCGCGCCCCTTGGCACCCAGATCAGCCAGGTAGTCGGAGAAGGCATCGAGGAAGCGGTATTTCTCATCTTGCTTCTCGCTGAGCGCAGCACCGGACGGCAGGTAGAGGCTGGCAATCTGGACATCCGCATCCAGGCCGGTGTCCGCTGCCGGGGCAACACCACTGATAAACCGACCGGATTCTTCGAACTCCTCCGAGCCGATGCCCACCTGGACGTCGTTAAGCGGAAAGCGCGAGAGAATGCCCACGCCGGCGCGCCCCTTAGCACCCAGGTTTTCAGCGCCGACCCAATGCCATCCGGCATCAAAAGCGGGCGCGAGGGCCTTGCACGCCTGGTCGTCGGTGGCGCGGACTTCCTGCAGCAAAACGACATCGGAACTGGTGTGCTTCAGCCACTCCAGCAACCCCAGGTTGGTTTCACTGCGCTCCTTGACGGCCGCGCGGATGCCGTTGACATTGATTGTCGCGATTGTAAGGCTCATGCCCTCATACGTTACCTATGCGTGCACTACGCCTTGTAGATCCCTAGCGCAGTTCGACGCGCTCGGCCTCCTTCGCCTGTGAGCGGCGGTAAAGAACAATGGTCGGCAGAGCGATAAAGATAGCCAACATCGCCAACGTCGCGCCACCCAAAGCCGGTGCGCGGTAGCCATAACCGGACGCGATGACCCAACCACCGAGCGCGGCCCCGAATGCGTTGGCCATGTTCAATGCGGCCTGGTTGAGAGCGGCAGCCAGCGTCTGTGCGCGACCGGCGACATCCATCAGGCGGGTCTGCAGATTCGGCACCAATACCGATCCCAGCAGACCGATAATGAGGAAGTTAATCGTGCCCAGCACAGCATTCTGCGAGGTGAAGTAGAACGCGCTGAGCATGATTACCATCAGCACCAGCGCAACCATGATGCCCCACTCCCCGATGCGGTCGGAGAGCCAGCCACCGATGTAAGTACCGACAACCATGCCGATGCCGTAGGCCATCAGCACAATCCAGATGTGGTTTTCGCCCATGCCCGCTTCGCGAGTCATAGTCCAGGTGATGTAGGTGTAAACCGCGAACATACCGCCGAAACCAACAGTGCCGATCGCGACGGTCAGCAGCACCTGCGGTGTCACCAGAGCTGAGAGCTCATCCATCGGACGTGTCTTCGGCATGCGGTTCATATGCGGCACGGCGAACCACAGCGAAACAAGTGCAATCAGGCCGATGACCGCGACAAACCCGAAGGCGCTGCGCCAACCGTAGATCTGTCCCAGCACCTGCGCGGCCGGCACACCAATCACAGTCGCCACCGACAGCCCCACGCCCGACAGGGCCACCATCTTGCCGCGCTGCCCCGGCTTAGCCAGGGAGGCCGCCACGAGGCCCGCCACCGAGAAATACGCACCGTGAGGCAGACCGGCAATGAAGCGCGAGACCATCACAGCTTCGAAGGAACCAAGTGTGCCTGCCCACACCGTCGCACCATTGCCGATGGTAAATGCCGCCATCAGCAGCAGGAGCATGCGCCTGCGCGGAATTGAGCCGGTCAGCACGGTAATTAGAGGTGCGCCCACGACAACACCGAGTGCGTACATCGAAATCATGCGCCCTGCGGCATCCTCATCGCGCCCGAAGGCGTCAGCGATGTAAGGCAGCAGGCCCATGGCCACAAACTCAGTAACGCCGATGCCGAATGCACCGACCGACAGAGCCACAATCACCAAGATTCGGCGTAGATCAGAGATGTCGTCCTGCACCGGAACAGGACGGCGATGCGAGCTAATCGCCCCCACACGACGTGCACGCGGATTGTGGTCGTCGTTGTGGGTTGTTACTTCGCTTGACGACGTCATTGCGACCGTCTCCTTTTCTCTTCTTACGCCAGTTGGTGGACTCTCAGTTCCCCTCGATTTTCGACCTAAGACGGGCTCACAAAAACCACGAGGGGAGCCGCAAGGGAAAAATGAGACTCTACTCCGCAACACAAAAATTTCGCTATTTAATCCGCCTGTTCCCCGGGCATTTGTGCGCGGAATAACATCTACGGCCATTAGTGGAAGTCGCTCACTTAAGTTCTCCCCAATGCTTTTTGTAATCGGCATAGTTTGCCGGGACTACCAATTCCCTCCGAGCACCGCTGACTTCCTACCATCGAGCGCTCCGGGTCTTCGATGCTGCCGTACTAGCTACCCGGTAAATTGTTTTAAAAGATGTTTCGAACTGCAACACCGATAGGATCTTGATCCACTATGAGCGACCGCTATAACCTCTACGAGTCTCTGAAGCTGGATAGCGCAGCCAGCACCGAAGAACTCCATGCAAACCTTTCTAGTCAGCTCTCTGAACTGCGGGATGCTGGCGTCTCAGAGTACTCCGGAGAGTTCCAGGAGAAGCTCACTGCGCTGCAGGTGCTTGGCGATGAGGGACGTCGTCGCGAATACGACGCTCTACTGGCCGATGAGAACGCCACCATCACCATTGCGACGCTGCGCGGGCTGGCAAATCGCCCGTCCTCTGCTGCCCCTGCTTCCGCTTTTTCTCCGGCGCCAGATCAGGCCGCTCAGCAGCAGAGCGCACAACCTGAAACTAATGCAGATTCCGGCGCACATAACGAGGCCCCACAGTTCTCATTCCAGCAGCAGTCCCAACAATCCCAAGCCCAGTCACAGCAGGGTCAGCCGCGGTGGCCCAACCCCGCTCAGGCCGGGCCGATGACGGTAACCACCACGGTAACTACGGATGTACCTCCGCTACCGGAAGACGCAAGCCTTCAGGATGCGTGGAAGCGCCTGCCCCGATTCCCCAAAATCACGGCAGGCCTGCTAGCAGCTGCCTCTGTGCTGGGATACATTCTGGCGGCCGCTGCGATTATTCTCGGGATTAATAATCTGAACTCCGCCCTAGAAGCCCAAGAACGTGACAGTTCCTTGGCGAGTATCGGGGAAGACATCCGAGATATCTATGTCGGGTTGATTAACGTTAGCTCAGGTGCCGCATTTTTCGCTCTCGGTATCGCCATCGCGGTGATCTCGATGTTCTGGCTCAATAAGGTCTTGATGGGACGCAACATCCGCGCTCCTTATTTCCTGGTAGCCACCACCGGTCCACTCGGTGTGGGACTCCTTGCCATGTGCTACTTCATCCAGGACGTGTCCATCACTATTTTCGCTGGACTGTCGGGCCTTGTTCTTATCGCGGTGACAGTTTTGGTTCTCCTCAAGGACATGCGCGCATGGTTCCGCGGCCAGGCCTTCGTCAAGACCACTCAGCCAGCCCCTGCACAGGGTTTCGCTCCGCAGTACCCCCAGTCTCAGAACATTCAGGGCTACCAGTTCGGCCAGAACAATCCTCCGAACAATACGCAGAACTAAATAGGCTTCCCTGAACAACCGCGCCGGCGTGCACGAAACCCCAGCGCGG
>ERZ1673749.2001-NODE-2001-length-11671-cov-5.337982_pt1 | contig 11671 bp, 15 predicted proteins | sample MGYA00580204_ERZ1673749 | MGnify/ENA primary metagenome ERZ1673749 (study PRJEB41218, sample SAMN15661745) | gut metagenome | host: Homo sapiens | place: Canada: London | collected 2015-08-20/2019-03-30 | study: EMG produced TPA metagenomics assembly of...
GGCGTCAACGTGGACATGGTGAACCAGGACGGGCAGTCCTTCATCATGCTCGCCGCCTACCACGGTCATGCGGAGCTGGTGCGCCAGCTCGCTGCGGCGGGTGCCGACGTCAACCTCCTCAACGATCGCGGCCAGTCGCCGTTGGCCGGGGCTATTTTCAAGAAGGAAGACGCGGTGATCGACGCCCTTCTCGCCGCCGGCGCCGACCCCACTGCCGGCCAGCCTAATGCCCTCGACTCGGCTCGCATGTTCGGCCGTGAGGATCTTCTCGAGCGCCTGTCATGAGCTGGTCCGCGTTTGCGGCCATCCTCCTCATGAACCTCGTCGGCGCGGCGGCACCCGGCCCCGACATTGTGCTGGTGACACGCTATGCCACGCGCTCGCGCCGCCACGCCATCGCGGCGTCGACGGGCATTCAGGTCGGCGTGCTGTTCTGGTGCACGCTGACTGTGTTTGGCGCGGCCGCTTTGCTGACCGCCTTCCCGGGAGTTCTCTCCCTGATTCAGGTGATTGGCGGTTGCTTCCTCGTCTTCATGGGCGTGCTTTCCATTCGCTCCGGGCTGGAGCTGCGCAAGCAGCCGCCGGTGGATGAGGAGGAGGCCGCCGCCCGCTTGGGCTCGGTGGGCAAGGTCTTCCGCACGGGGTTGGCCACCAACCTATCCAACCCCAAAATCGTGCTCTTTCTCGCCGCTATGATCGCCCCGCTGCTGCCGCCGCACCCGCCGGTGTGGCTTTCGGTGGCTTTGGTGTTGAGCCTGTCGCTGTCGAGCTACCTGCTCTTCGTTGTCCTCTCGGCGGTCATCTCGACCCGTGCGATTCGCCGCCGCCTGTTGGCCGCCGGCCCGTGGATCGACATCGGTTCCGGTGCCTTCTTCGTGGTGGCCGGCTGCGCGCTGGTGTGGGCCGGCATCCAGGCCGCCTAGGCCTGTTCGAGGAGCTCCGCTAGCCACTGCGACCACGCCGCGACCGTGGCGGAGCGGCGGCGTAGGGTCGTCTCTCCCAGGCCCAGGTTGGCCGCGCGCATGAATCCGGCCGCCTCGTCCTTGCTCAGAGCGCAGTGCTTATCGACGACATACCGCACCATCTCCCGGAACACCGGCCGCGAGGCCAGCGCCTCAACGAGGGCGAGGTTGCGCTCGTCGCGCGTGCCGCTGAGCTTGGTCAAACCTAAGTAGCGGGCGGCGTTGGTGTAGTAATCAGCCTGGCGCGGGGTAAAGCCGAAGGCCTCGGGCATCTCCGCCTTCGGCACGGGGTTCTCCAGCAAGCTGATGACGCGGGCAAAGGAATCCGCCTGGGGGAAGGGAACGCGCGTGCCGTGGACCTGCGTGCGCTCCAGAACCTCGCGCACCGCCGCATCAGTCACACCGGACTCGCCCAAAACGTAGCGCGCCGCGCTCACCAGCTCGATGCTGCGGAAGTCCTCCGGCTGCCTAAACGCGTAGCGGTAGAAGTGAAATATGCCGTTGGAATAGACCAGGTACACCGGCACCACTTCTTTATCCAGTGCCAGCGAGAAGCGGCGGAAAGGGAAGTAGAGCTGGCGGATGTTGAAATCGGGGGAGACGTGGTTCTTCGCCTCCACGAGCACGAGGTGCTTGGCGGATTCGAAGCCGGCGTCGATCTCCATCTGGGCGCGGTCCACCTCGATATCGCGTCCGCCGACCCGCATGGGCAGCGTGAGCGTCGACATGCGCCCGCTGACGGTCGGTACCAACTCACCGCCCAAGAAATCATCGAGCATGCCGCTTAAGTGTGCCGCGGTCAACGCTGCGGCCTCCGAGGTCAAGTTCTCGAAGTCAATGGACTGGATGTGCCCCGGAACCGGCATCGACTTCAGCGGCCCGGCCTCCTCCGGGAAAGGCTGGTACAGGTCAAAGCGGCCAATCAGGTAGGCATCGCGGCGAATCGGCAGCATGGACAACCCGTGCTGGCGAAGCACCTCGGGGCGCGCGGCGGAAAAATCGTGCTTGGCCATCAACCGCGGCTCGCGCCCGGAAAGCTCCTTGAGCTTCGCGGCGGGCAACACCACATAGCCCTGGTCCGCGATGTCGGCGGCGAGGTGGGGGTAGACACGGTCCCAGGCGGCGTCGTTAAGCATAATTGCGCACGAGCACCTCATCGACCTTGCCGCGCTTCGACGCCACGGAATTCACCGCGCGCGTAGCCCCCACGATCTCGATGCGATAGTCCGCGTACAGCTCCTTGATGAAGTCCGTCGCCGAATTCGACAGCAGGAACTTCACCCCGCGGGCGTTGAGGTCGTCGCAGGTTTCCTTCAGCCGAATCTGGTCCGCACGGCCGAAGCCCCCCGACTGGTAGCCGGTGAAATTGCTGGTGGGGTTGACCGGATCATAGGGCGGATCGAAGTAAACGAAATCCCCCTCGTTGGCCTCCACCGCGGCATAGTCGCCGTTATAAAACGTCACGTCGTGGGAGGACAGGTACTCCGATACAGCGCGCAGATTGGGCTCATCACAGATCTTCGGGTTGGCGTAGCGGCCAAACGGGGCGTTGAACTGGCCCGAGTTATTCACCCGATAAAGCCCGTTATAACAGGTCTTATTGAGATAAATCGTGCGGGCAGCCCGCTCCACGGGGCTCAAGTGCGCAAAGCCCGGCTCGCGGTCGCGGGCGCGCATTTCGTAGAAGAAATCCGAATCATTCGGATAGCCCTTCAACAGGGCGATGAGCTCGTCCACATCATCGCGGACCACCTCGTAGACGGTGATGAGCTCAGTGTTCAGGTCATTGACCCGGGCGCGTTCGGGCGCCAAAGAAAAAAGAACCGCTCCGCCGCCCAAGAAAGGCTCGACATAAGCGTCGAAGCTCTCGGGCAGCATGGAGTGGATAACGGGTAGAAGCTGGCGCTTTCCCCCTACCCACTTCAGGAGCGGTTTCATTTAGGCCATCTTGTTGAAGGCGGTGGCCATGCCGGACTTCTTGTTAGCCGCGGTGTTGCGGTGGAAGACGCCCTTCGACACGGACTTGTCCAGTGCGCGGGAAGCAACGCGCAGCTGCTTCTCAGCGGCAGCCTTGTCGCCAGCGGCGACGGCCTCGCGGAACTTGCGGATCTCGGTACGCACGGCGGAGCGTACGGACTTGTTGCGCTGACGCGACTTCTCGTTGGTCAGGATGCGCTTCTGCTTGGACTTGATGTTTGCCATCGTTCTACCTCTTATCGTCGTAGGAATGCTTTACCGAGGAAGGCGGACCCAAGGTCCTGACCGCCAGCGTGCCCCGGCATCCCAAGAAATTTATCAGGGCGCAGGCTAAATCCCCAAATTACGCCCAGTGATAGCGGGAGCGCAGGCGGTTGGCAATGCGCTCGAAGCGCCGCTCCGGGAAGAGCGTGCCTTGCCGGCGGCACTGTTCTTCCGAAATCTCCAGCACTCGATCCATCCGCACCCAGCATTGTCGGCCGGTTTCATCCCACTCGCCGGTGCCGATATCGAGCCACTCTTCTTTGTTCGCGTGGCCCGGGTTGGAGGAGATGAGCAGGCCCAGGACCGTGGTGCGCGTGCGGGAGACAATCAGCACGGCGCGCTCGCGCGGCGGGGATTGCTTGCCATCGGAAGGCGCCCACACCCACACGACCTCCCCGGAGTCAGCCTGCCCGTCCATGTCCGGGGTGAAGAAGACGCTGCGCGGGTGGGCGGAGGCGGCCTCGACGCGGATATCGGCGGCCTTGCGGGGTTCCGTCACGGAATCGTTTTGGTTCAACCCCAAGCGTTCGGTGATGCGCTCGAGGCCGGCGTCGACAGGCTCGGGGCCTCCGATGCCGAGAATGCGGGCCAACCTAGACATGTCGTCTATTCTAAACGCATGTCTACAAACTTCGCGGCTACTACGTTTACGGATCCGTCCAAGATCCGAAACTTTTGCATTATCGCCCACATCGACCACGGCAAGTCGACGCTGGCTGATCGCATCCTGCAGTTGTCGCAGGTGGTGGAGGAGCGCGACATGCGCGACCAATACCTCGACAACATGGATATCGAGCGCGAGCGCGGCATCACCATTAAAGCCCAGAACGTCCGCCTGCCCTGGATTCCCCAGTCCGGTCCCCTCAAGGGGGAGGAGATCGTCATGCAGATGATCGATACTCCCGGCCACGTGGACTTCACTTACGAGGTCTCCCGCGCGCTGGAGGCGTGTGAGGGCGCCATCCTGCTTGTCGACGCCGCCCAAGGCATCGAGGCCCAAACCCTGGCCAACCTTTACCTGGCCATGGAGAATGACCTGGAGATCATCCCGGTCCTTAACAAGATTGACCTGCCCGCGGCCGACCCGGAGAAGTACTCCCTGGAGATCGCCCACATCATCGGCTGCGAGCCGGAAGAGGTGCTGCGCGTCTCCGGCAAGACCGGCGAGGGCGTGGCGGAGTTGCTGGACAAGGTTGCGGAGCTTGTCCCTGCGCCCACCTCCGAGTTCGGGCCCGATGCCCCGGCCCGCGCCATGGTCTTCGACTCGGTTTATGACACCTACCGCGGCGTGGTGACCTATATCCGCATGATGGACGGCAAACTCACCCCGCGCCAGAAGGTCACCATGATGTCCACGGGTGCCAACCACGAGCTGCTGGAGGTGGGCATCGTTTCACCGACCATGCAGAAGTGCGAGGGCCTGGGCCCGGGCGAGGTGGGCTACCTCATTACCGGCGTGAAGAACGTGCGTGAGACCAAGGTGGGTGACACGATTACGTGGGCGTCGAATGGCGCGAGCGAGCCGCTCAAGGGTTACGCCGACCCGAACCCCATGGTGTATTCCGGTTTGTTCCCGATTTCCCAGGCAGACTTCCCGGACTTGCGTGATGCGCTGGAAAAGCTGCAGCTTAACGACGCCTCCCTCACCTTCGAGCCCGAGACCTCCGTGGCCCTGGGCTTCGGCTTCCGCTGTGGATTCTTGGGCCTGCTACACATGGAAATCACGCGTGACCGTTTGGAGCGCGAGTTTGGATTGGACCTGATTTCCACCGCCCCGTCGGTGACCTACCGCGTGGTGGCCGAGGACGGCGAAGAATCGTATGTGCACAATCCCTCCGATTGGCCGGCGGGCAAGCTGCGTGAGGTTCACGAGCCGATTGTGAAGATGACCATCATCGTGCCGGAGGAGTTTGTGGGCCCGACGATGGAGCTGTGCCAGTCCAAGCGCGGCCAGATGGGTGGCATGGACTACCTGTCTGAGGACCGCGTGGAGCTGCGCTACACCATGCCGCTGGGTGAAATCATCTTCGACTTCTTCGACATGCTGAAGTCCCGCACCAAGGGCTACGCTTCCCTCAACTACGAGGAGGCCGGCGAACAGCTGGCGGACCTGGTGAAGGTGGATATCCTGCTCAACGGTGATCCGGTGGATGCCTTCTCCGCGATTGTGCACCGTGATTCCGCGCAGTGGTACGGCAATAAGATGACGAAGAAGCTCAAGGAGATCATCCCGCGCCAGCAGTTCGAGGTTCCGGTCCAGGCGGCCATCGGCTCAAAGATCATCGCGCGTGAAAACATCCGCGCGATGCGCAAGGACGTGCTGGCCAAGTGCTACGGCGGCGATATCTCCCGTAAGCGCAAGCTGCTGGAGAAGCAGAAGGCCGGTAAGAAGCGCATGAAGTCCATCGGTTCCGTTTCCGTGCCGCAGGAGGCCTTCGTGGCGGCGCTGTCCACCGACGCCGACTAACGCATCGAGCACCACCGGTACCGGTCCAAGCTGCCTGTACCGGCCTGCCTATTGGGCGCTAAAAGAGTAGCTGCCGGTGAGCTGATTGTGGATTGTCACCGAATAGTCTTGGCCGTTGGCGGTGGCACCGTCCACAAGCATGGCGAGCTCTTGCGAGTTGTAGTAGCGGCTTAGGACCACGTAAAGGATAAGCAAGAGGATGCTGCCCACGACTGTGATAGAAGTGGCAATCTTCCACACGCTTACTTGGTTGGTCACGAGTAGTCCTTTCATGCGTGAAAAATTCGGTCACTGTAGCTACTAGTACGATAACAAGTCTTTTATGTGCATGGTATTGAATTAGAACCGGCGCACCCTCTGTCCGAGGAAGCTCAGACAGGGAACGCCGATATTCCCGTCAACCTGTCTTGGGTCGGCGGGTGCACAGTCTGGAAGGATCGCCGGTATCCCCGTCAACGCTTTTGTGGTTGGCGGGGCCGGTGGTTGGCGTTGTACTTTCTGTGGTTGGGGTGTTAGCTGCTGTCAGGTGGTGGGTCTGGCGGCTGGGGTGGTGTTGTAGCGCTGTGTCGTGATGTGCGGGTCGTGGCTTGTGCCTTTGCGGCTGCTTTCTCAGTGTTAAGTCTGGCCAGTGCTTCTTGGTATTCCGGCATTGCTGTAATTGGTGCACCCCAGGGTGGGATGAAGGACACCCCGGTGTTAAGCCGGTACATGTAGCCGCGGCCGGTAGGTCTTTGTGGGTCATCGTCGTTAATGCTGTTGTGGTAGGCGCACAGGAAGGTTAGATTCTTGATGTTGGTGTAGCCGCCCGCTTGCCAAGGAATGAGGTGATGGACTTGGCAGTAATCAGCCGGCTTGTTGCAGCCGGGTCTTGAGCAGGTGTGGAATTCAGCGTGCAGGGTAAGCCGTTGTTTGAAGTTTGCCCCACGTTCTAGCCGCCAGGTGTTGATGGGTCCTTCAATAGGGTGGACGATGGTGGCATAGCCAATTTCGGCAAACTTGTGGGTCAAGAATTCTGCCCCGGTCATGCGCCCGCCGTTAGTCAGGTTGAGCTCGATTTCGTCGCCGTCGCCGTTGATGATCTGGTCCAACTCGTTGAGGGTGACGATGACTTGGGTGCGCACGGAAGGCTTTGAACCGGTGCCTTCTTTGAAGAAGATGTCGTTGGCAGCTTGAAGTAGGTCGGTGTTGGTGGATTCGAGTACGCCGCGCATGTTGGCGATGGTGGTGGCATCATCCGTTATGGAAAGCGTGTTTGGTCCTTCGGATCTGTAGGTGATGCGCACGCCTGGTTTGGCTATGCGTTTGGCGCGCAGTTCTTTCAGGCGCTGGGTGGCAACGTGTGGGATGCGGTGTGCTGGTGTGGCGGCGAGTTTTGCTCTGAGGTTCCAGGCGTCGAGGGTTTTCTTGACCTTTGTGGTGTAGGTCTCGATGAGTGTGAGGGTGCCGAGGCTGTGGCGTTGTTGAAGGGCTGCTTGGCGGGCCTTCTTTTGTTTGCCGCTAAAGCGGGTGGGGCCGAAATAAACCTGGTGTAGGCCGGCAAGCTCTACGGCATCGGAGGCATCCGCGCCGAGCGCGCGGAGCTCATCGGGTGAGCCAGGAATGTTTTCCACCAGCGCAATCCCCGAGTTGCGTAGGCGGATGTAGGTTTCGATATCCCCCATGGGCACAGAGACTAAACCAGCACCGTGGGCCCCGCAACCGGAGGGGCAAAATTCCTGGTTAGAGGCGAAATGGGGCGGGTAAGAGAAACGCCTCTGCATTGAATTGGCTGCTGCCCGCGTGGCCGGTTGGACGGTTCGCATGCCAACTATTTGCTTTACGCGGCTGCCCAGCCTTTCTCCTTTCGGTCAAGCCGGTCAAACAGGCTCCTCCTGAGACCTTTTCACACAGCCTCGCCGGAGGCTCGCTATCGGGGATAGCGGGCATGGGTAGCCCATCAGTTTGAATCTAAACCGACCTGACAGCACAGCAGTTTCCGGTAAGCTCGGCGCACATGCTCGGAAAGGATGACACCATGAAGATGGCCCCGCGCCACCGTCAGCAATTGCCACCGCTTCCGATGGTTTCGGCCAAGCTCGGGGAGCGGTTGGCCAGCCACGTGTTCGTGGAGGAAGGCCGGGAGCTGCTTCCGGAGTTGCAGGCCTTCCGCCGCGATATGCACCAGAACCCGGAGGTTGGGCTGCACCTGCCGCGCACGCAGGAGAAGGTGCTCGAAGCTCTTAAAGGCCTGCCGCTGGAGATTCATCTGGGCCGTGACCTCAGCTCGGTCGTCGCTGTGCTGCGCGGCGGCAAGCGCGGCGAGCGCCCCGTGTCGGTGCTGCTGCGCGCGGACATGGACGCACTTCCGGTGCGCGAGCAAACGGGCAGCCCGTTTGCCTCGACGAATAGCAACATGCATGCCTGTGGCCACGACCTGCACACGGCCGGACTGAGTGGCGCGGTGAAGATGCTGTGCCGCCACCGCGAGGAGCTGTTGGGTGATGTCATCTTCATGTTCCAGCCGGGCGAGGAAGGCCCGGGTGGTGCGCAGCCGATGATTGATGAGGGCGTGCTCGACGCCGCCGGCCGCCGCCCCATCGCCGCCTACGGTTTGCACGTCGGCCCGCAGGATCGGGGCACCTTCCATCACATCGCCGGGCCGATGATGGCCTCCTCCTCGAACCTGGGTATCACCGTCTACGGCAAGGGCGGGCATGGTTCACGCCCGCATGATGCGATTGATCCGGTCGCGGCCTTGGCGGAGATCCAGGTGGCACTGCAAGTGGCGCTGACCCGACGCTTCGATGCAAACTCGCCGATTGTCATCACGGTGACCAACCTGCGCGCGGGCGACGGCGCAGTCAACGTCATCCCAGATAAGGCGGAGTTGGGCGCGACGGTGCGCGTGCTTCGCGACGAACACATCGACGCCGTCCGCCAAATGATCATCGAGGTCTCGAGCTCCGTGGCGGCCTCGCACCGTTGTACCGCGAAGGTGGACTTTGAGGTCCTGTACTCGGCGACGAAGACCTCACAGCGCGAGGACCAGTTCGCGGCGTCGCTGTGGGCGGGTATGTTCGGCGCGGAAAACGTGCTGACTATGGACACACCAATGATGGCCTCGGAGGATTTCGGCGCGGTGTTGTCCCAGATCCCTGGCACGTTTATGTGGTTCGGTACTGGCGATCCGCACACCCCGGAGCACATGCGCGAGTGGAACCACTCGCCGCTGGTGCGCTTCGATGATTCCGTTCTGGGTGATCAAGCAGCGGCCCTGGCGGCGGTGGCGTTTGAGCGCCTCGCTGCCGAGGACGCCCACCCCTCGCCGGCCACGAAGGCTATGCGCGCGCCGGTGCAGGGGACAGGGCTGGATGCACAGCTGCCTTCTTCCGCAGCGCAATAACGCCCCAGATGGTGGCTACCCACACGGCTAGCACGACGGCCATACCGGCGAGGACGGGCCAGATGGCGTCGTCGAACGCAGCGCTGAGCGAAGGAAAGAGGTTCTTCGTAGTGTGCACCGCGATGGCGGCACTGAGCCAGCGCACCGGCTGCTTCTGCGATAGACCGTAGGCGCCGAGCCCGGCGACGGCAAAGCCCCACACCACGCCGTGCGCAATTCCCAGCCGGTGGCGCAGGAAGAACAGTGTGGCGCAACTCGTGGCCCCGGGGCCTAGACAACCAGGAGATTGCCGGACAGCTCTACGTTTCCGTGACCACGGTGAAGACCCATATCAAGCACATCTTGGACAAGCTCGGCAGTACCAACCGCGTGCACATTTCGATCGCGGTGTTGGAATCGCGTTAGCGTCGGCGGAGGAAGGCGGAAATGATGCCGATGATAGCGATGACGACCACGATGACGGAGGCCGCCGGCCAGTACTGGGGGTAGTACTTCAGCGTGTAGCCAAAGACCTGGCTGTCGTTGAACTGTTGGGCCAGTGCGATGGGCATCCACCACAGCTTGGTCAGCGTCAGGATCGCGCCCAAGAGCCCGGCGATGATGCGGACCGGCCTGCGCAGGAAGAAGCTGGCCGCCACGAGGAGAACGCCAACAATCGTGAGTGCGAAAAGCAGAGGCGTATCCACGGCGAGCGGCGAGCCATTGATGAGGAACTCGTGGTCCACTTCGTGCTGTTCGATAAGCGTGTAGCCGTCGAGGACGACATCGTCGGGGATGCCCACTTAGGTCTCCTTCTGCTCAGAGTTCGGGTCGTAGCCATCGGCCCAGGTATCAGTGTCGAAGTCGTAGTCTACATTCTCGCCCTTTTCATCGGTGCGCTGAGGAGTCGAAGTCGGAGCCAGCACCGCGGCCCTCGTCGGCATGCTCGACGGTGAGCTCGAAATCATCGCCGTGCTCCTCGATGCCGCGCACAACGGCGTTTTCCACCGCGGCGCGCGCGTAGGCGCGACGGATGAATACCGGGTCGGAGCGCAGGTCCTTGATGAAGGCCACCATCATGACCAGCAGCACGATGCAGAAGGGCAGGGCCGAGAGGATGGTCAGGTTCTGCAGGCCGGTGAGCACGTCTTCGCCACCGGTCAGCAGCATGACGACAGCGATGCCCATCATGCACAGGCCCCAGAAGATAACGATGATCTTGTTCGGGGCGGGATTGCCCTTGGAGGACATGGTTCCCATGATGACCGAAGCGGAATCGGCGGAGGTGATGAAGAAGACCGCCAGCACCAGGATCAAAATGAAAGGCGTGATGCTGCTCAGCGGCAGGTTGTCGAACATGGCGAAAAGAACCTGCTCGCCGGAGGCGGAGCCATCAAAGTTGGGCAGGTTCTCGCGCTTAAAGGTGATGGCTGTGCCGCCGAAGATGGTGACGTTGGTCTTCCACGCCGATGCCGGGGACCAAGCCCGGGTGCATGTCGTGAGGATAAAGACCAACGGGTGGACCGCTCGATTTTCGAGTGTTCACGCCCACCATTATCCAGGTACGCAGAATGACAGTGGTGTGAGCTAGGATGAAGGCACTTATTTCTGCGTCGATTGGAATGCCATGTCGCTGCCTAATTTTGATGAGAATGTCCGTGAGTTGGAGGAAGCCTTTGCGCTCTTCGAGCTCGTGGAGGAACACGTGCTCGATCCGAACCTGTTGCTGTCGGTGAAATGATTCGCCTTTTCAGCGCTCTTTTCCCGTCCGCGGAGGCCCGGGAGCACCTCGTGCGGGCCGTGCGCCCGCTCAAGGACAATGGGCTGCGGTGGACGGACCCGGATAACTGGCACATCACCCTCGACTTTTTCGGGGAACAGCCCAATGACGCAGTGGAGGTCCGCGAGGCGCTGCGCGGCATCGAGTCGTCCCCACTCACGCTGAGCCTGAGCGGCGCTGGGTCTTTTGAGAAGCAGGTGCTGTGGGCAGGCGTCAAAGGGCAGGTCAAACATCTCATGCTCGAGCCATCGCGCCCGCACCTTACGTTGGCCCGAGCCGGAAGGCGGTCGCGGGATCCGTGGCTCATCCCGGATGCGGTGCACGCGCTGAGTGTCTACCGCGGGCCCGAGTTTGAGGTCACGGAAATCAACCTCGTCCAATCCTTTTTGGGAGAGGGACGCGGCGGTGGGCCCCGCTACGAAGTTATTGACGCATTTCCGCTGCGGTGATTTTCTCGATGAGCGTGTCCAATTCCGCTCGGCTGGGCTGTGAGAGCGGGTTGACCACGCAGAAATCCAGCAGGAAGTAGCCGGCGGTTTGCAGGGCTGTGTGGCGCTCCCAGAACTGGCTGATATCGGAATGGTTGGTGGCCAGCGACTGGATGCTGCGCCGCTCCGAGAGCAGCTCGTAGTGCAGGTCGCGGCGCTGCGCCAGCGCCTCTTCCGGGGTCTTGATAAGCAGCGCGCCCAGCAGGGCTGCCATCGCCTCGAAGCAGCGCGTTTGCAGGCGGTAGTGGTTCGTCAGCTGGGCTCGCGGCTTCCACAGCCACAAGAAGAGCATCGCCACGACCACGGAGAGCCCAATCTCTGCCATGCGCGAGCCGATGGTGTGGGCCAAATGCTCCGAGGAGTTGCCCATCA
>ERZ1673749.2005-NODE-2005-length-11640-cov-5.998705_pt1 | contig 11640 bp, 14 predicted proteins | sample MGYA00580204_ERZ1673749 | MGnify/ENA primary metagenome ERZ1673749 (study PRJEB41218, sample SAMN15661745) | gut metagenome | host: Homo sapiens | place: Canada: London | collected 2015-08-20/2019-03-30 | study: EMG produced TPA metagenomics assembly of...
AGACCCGGCAGGTGGTGCCCATCGCCCGGGCCCTGATTGGAAACCGCTCGGCGGTGGTGATCAAGACCCCGGCCGGAGACGTGAAGGAGCGGAAAATTCCGGCCGGCACGATTGAGCTGCTGGGGGAAAACCGCAGCGTCAAGGTGGATGTGGACGACGGGGCCGACAAGATCATGAAGGCCGTGGAGTCCATTCCTAGCCTGGAGGATGTACGGGGAGAGCCGGGAACCAACGCCGGCGGCATGCTGGAGAAGGTGCGCCAGGTCATGGCGAATCTGACCAGCCAGCACCCCAGAGACATCAAGATCCAGGACCTGCTGGCGGTCGACACGTTCACACCCCAGAAGGTTCAGGGCGGCCTGGCCAACGAGTTTTCCCAGGAGAACGCCGTGGGCATCGCCGCCATGGTCAAGGCGGACCGCCTCCAGATGGAGGCCATCGCCCGGGAATTCGCCCAGCAGATCGGCGTCCCGGTCGAGGTGGGCGGCGTGGAGGCCGACATGGCCATCCGCGGCGCCCTCACCACCCCGGGCACCAACAAGCCCCTGGCCATTCTGGATATGGGCGCCGGTTCGACGGACGCCTCCATCATCAACGCCGAGGGACAGATCCACTCCATCCACCTGGCCGGAGCGGGCAACATGGTCACACTTCTGATCCAGTCGGAGATGGGACTGCCCGACTTTGACACGGCGGAGGATGTGAAGAAGTATCCCCTGGCCAAGGTGGAGAGCCTGTTCCACATCCGCCACGAAAACGGCACCGTGGAGTTCTTCCAGCAGCCGCTGGATCCCAACCTGTTCGCCAAGGTGGTCATTCTCAAGGAGGGCAAGCTGCTTCCCCTGGAGGGCGACTGGAACATGGAGAAGATCCGGCTCATCCGGCAGCAGGCCAAGCAGAAGGTGTTCGTCACCAACGCGATCCGGGCCCTGACCCGGGTCAGTCCCACCGGCAATGTCCGGGATATTCAGTTCGTGGTGCTGGTGGGCGGCTCCGCGCTGGACTTCGAGGTTCCGCAGATGGTGACCGACGCACTTTCCCAGTACAAGGTTGTCGCGGGCCGCGGAAATATCCGCGGCACCGAAGGCCCCCGCAACGCGGTGGCCACCGGGCTGGTGCTCTCCCTGACGGAAGGGAGGGGCTGATATGCCCGTAATACAAGAAAGGATCAAGCCCACCGTCCATGTCCGCTGTGCAGAGGACACCCCGCAGGAGGTACTGCGGCAGCTCCAGTACGGCATGGAGGAGGAGGGCATTCCCTGGGAGGCCGCAGCCGGGACGGGCGACGCCCTGTCCCTGGCCTGGGAGGCCGCCCGGAGCTCCCGGCTGGAGGTGGGAATCGGCCTGGACCGACAGGCGCTGGTTCTCCACTACTCCAAGCTGGAGCGTGAGCAGCCCCTGTTCCGTATTCCCGCCAATTCCGGTATGGAGACGGTGCGGGCGCTGGGGGCCAATGCGGCGCGGCTTGTGAAAAAGCTGCCGCTGAAGGCCCTGGACAGGAGGTGAGAGCATGCAGCAAAAAAGCCTGGGACTCATAGAGACCCAAGGCCTGGCGGCCGGCATCGAGGCCGCCGATGCGGCGGTGAAGTCGGCCAATGTGGAGCTGGTGGGCTATGAGCTGACCAAAGGCGGAGGCTGGACCACCATCAAGATCCTGGGCGATGTGGGCGCGGTGAAAGCAGCGGTGGACGCCGCGCGGATTGCCGCCGGAAAGGTGAGCCGGGTGGTAAGCACCCGGGTAATCGCGCGGCCGTCCATGGGGCTGACCGGCCTGATCCACAACACCGATACGGTGGGAGATCAGCCGCCGGAGCCGCCTGCGCCGCCCGCTCCAACGGATCCGCCGGAGCCGCCGAAGTCTCCGGCAGACGTGCAGTCCGCAGAGGAGGGGGCTTCGGGGACGACGGAGTCTCTGGAGGAGGCGCAGCCCGCAGAGAAGGGCGCTTCGGAGGCGACGGAGCCTTCGGAGGAGGCGCAGCCCACTGAGGAGGGCGCTTCGGAGGCGACGGAGCCTTCGGAGGAGGCGCAGCCCGCAGAGGAGGGTGCTCCGGAGGCGATGGAGCCTCCGAAGGAAGCCCCCTCTGAAAAGGGGAAAGAAACACCCTCCAAACGGCGGGGGAAGAAGTCCGCAAAACGCTGAACCGCGCAGAAAAGCGGGACGGCAGCACTGATTTTTCTGATATTTTCTAGGAGGTTATCACAATGGGTGAAGCTCTGGGTATGATCGAGACAAAAGGTCTGGTCGGCGCGATCGAGGCGGCCGATGCCATGACCAAGTCCGCCAACGTTACGCTGATGGGCTATGAGAAGATCGGCTCCGGCCTGGTCACCGTCATGGTCCGCGGCGACGTGGGCGCGGTCAAGGCCGCGGTGGACGCCGGCGCCTGCGCCGCCGAGAAGGTGGGCGAGATCGTGGCGCAGCACGTCATCCCCCGTCCCCACACCGACGTGGAGAAGATTCTGCCGAAGGGCCTGTAAAAAGAGGCTTGAGGCATGGACAAGAACAACGTGGTTTCAGCAGAGATTGTCCGCCAGATCACCCGCATGGTGGTGGAGGAGCTCCAGAAGCAGCAGCGGCTGGAGCGCTCCACCCCCATTGGGGTCTCCAACCGCCATGTCCATCTGGACCGGGCGGACATGGACGCCCTGTTTGGTCCGGGCAGCGAGCTGACGGTCAAAAAAATGCTCGGCCAGCCGGGGCAGTATGCTGCGGAGGAGACCGTCACCATCCGCGGGCCCAAAGGGGAGCTCAGCCGCGTGCGCGTGCTGGGGCCCCTGCGCGCTCAGACGCAGGTAGAGATCTCCATCGCCGACGGCTTCACGCTGGGGGTCAAGCCCCCGGTGCGCGAGTCCGGTCAGTTGAAGGATACCCCGGGCATTGAGATCATCGGGCCCTGTGGGAGTGTAAAGAAGGACAGCGGCGTGATCGCGGCGCTGCGGCATGTGCACATGACTCCGAAGGACGCGGCGCGCTTCGGCGTGGAGGACGGCCAGTATATCCAAACGGAGATCGACGGCCTGCGGGGCGCGATCCTCTGCAATGTGCTGGTGCGCGTCTCTGACAAGTACGCGCTGGAAATGCACATTGATGTGGAAGAGGCCAATGCTCTGGGCGTCAAAAACGGCGACCGGGCCTTTTTCCTTGACGATTGAGCCGGGAAGGAGGCAGGGCAGAGGTGGGCCAGGAGCTGACGCAGGCCAATGAGACCCTTCTGGAATTTGAGCGGCTGATTCAAACCGGAGGCTGCAATGCCTGGGAGGGTACGCTGCGTACCGGAGTGGATCTGGGCACCGCCAACATCGTGCTGGCGGTGGTGGATGAGCAGAACCGGCCGGTGGCCGGGGCCTCTTATCCCTCCACAGTGGTCCGGGACGGTATCGTGGTGGACTACATGGGGGCGGTTCGGGCGGTCACACATCTGAAAGGACAGTTGGAGGAGCGCCTGGGCGTCATGCTGGACGCCGGAGCCTGTGCCATCCCGCCCGGCATCCTTGAGGGCAATGTGAAGGCCATCGGAAACGTCGTGGAGGCGGCGGGCTTCCGCCTGACCAACATCGTGGATGAACCCACGGCGGCCTCCTCCGTGCTGGGTATTTCCGACGGCGCGGTGGTGGACGTGGGCGGCGGCACCACAGGCATCAGCGTCCTGAAGGACGGAAAGGTGATCTTCACGGGCGACGAGCCCACAGGAGGCACCCACATGACACTGGTGCTGGCTGGCTTCCACGGCTGGAATACCCAGGAGGCCGAATTGGCCAAGCGGGATCCGGCGCAGGAGGCCAATGTGTTTCCTGTGATCAAGCCGGTTGTGGAGAAAATGGCGTCCATTGTCCGGAACTACCTACGGGAGTACCCGGTGGAGGCGGTCTATGTGGTGGGCGGCGCGTGCTGTTTCACCCAATTTGAATCGGTATTTGAGAAATTTTTGGGTGTCCCCGTGGTCAAGCCGGCGGCTCCGCTGCTGGTGACGCCCCTGGGGATTGCCGTAAACTGCAAGCTGTAAAGTAGGTGAGGACCGTTGACGACGGAGCAACTGCGCGGAATGGCGGACGAGGCGTTTGTCGAGATTCTGGCCCAGCGCGTTGTGGAGAAGCTCCTGGCGCGGCAGAAGCAGGCGCTGGTAGTCTACACCGGTTCCAACATTGGTGAGGCCGCCGCGCTGGAGGCCATGGGCCGCCTGCGCGGAGAGGGCTTCACGTTCCGGGTGCTCCTCTCCCGGGGGGCGTCCGGCCTGCTGGACGTGGAACGGCTCCGCTCCGTTCTGGAGCCGGAGAAGCTGTGGGTGGAGACTCCGGAGGAGACTCCGGAGGCGCTGACCGCCCGGTACGACACCATTTTGGTTCCGGCCATGACGGTACATACCGCCGCCCACGTGGCCGCCTGCATGGCGGACACACCGGCGTCCGCCGTTATTCTGGACGGCCTGATGCGGGGAAAGAACGTGGTGGTGAACATCGACGGCTGCTGCCCGGATCACGCCGAGCGCCTGAAGCGCGGCTTCCATATGGCGGAGCCGCTGAAGCAGGCGCTTCGGAACAATCTGGAGACCTTGCGCTCCTTCGGCGCGCGCCTGACCACCTCCGGCGGCCTCTATGACAAGGCGCTGCGGGCGGTTGGCGGGGCACAGGCCCGGACGGCGGCACCGGCTGCGAGGCCGGAGGCCGCGCCCCGGAAGCAGGAGGGGGCTGCCCGCATCCGGCTGGAGGGCCGGGTTTTGAGCGGACGCCACGTCCAGGGCTGCCCGCCTCACAGCACCCTGTGGGTGCCGCGGGAGACCCTGATTACCCAACTGGCCGCCGATGAGGCGCGCCGCCGGGACATCTGCATCCGAAAAGAGACGTAAAGCAGGTGGCAAAATGTATTTGGGAAGAGTGATCGGGACGGTGGTTTCCACCAGCAAGAACGAGCATCTGGTGGGGATGAAGCTCCTGGTTGTGGAAAAGCTGACGGAGCGCCTGGAGCGGGAAGGCACCAGCGAGGTGGCCGTGGACTCCGTGGGAGCGGGCACCGGCGAGATTGTCATTGTCTGCAAGGGCAGCTCCGCGCGCTATGTGTTCGGCAAGGGTGACGCCCCGGTGGATACCTCCATCGTGGGCATTGTGGATACGGTAGAGGTGGGCTGATGGCGAATCTTTACACCAAAACCGGAGACAAGGGCCAGACCAGCCTGGTAGGCGGCTCCCGGGTGAGCAAGTCCAGCCTGCGGGTGGAGTGCTACGGCACCATTGACGAGGCCAACTCCATGCTGGGGCTGGCGTATGCCCAGACCGACCGGGAATATATCCGCACCACGGTCCACCGCATCCAGGGCCGGCTGTTCTCTCTGGGGGCGGAGCTGGCCAGCGACGAGCAGGGTGCGGCCGGGCTGACGGGAAAGATCTCGGAGGAGGACGTGGCCTTTCTGGAGGGCGTGGTGGACAAGTGCACCGAGACCACCGGGAAGCAGACCCACTTCGTCATTCCGGGCGTGGACCCCGCCTCGGCGGCGCTCCATGTGGCCCGTACCATTGTCCGCCGGGCGGAGCGCCATGTGGTGGCCCTGGCGGAGCACGAGCCGGTACGCGAGGTGCTGGCCCGCTACATCAACCGCCTGTCCGACGCGGTATACGCGCTGGCCAGGCTTCAAGAGGATCTGACGCAGGAGGAGCGCCTGAGGGCGCAGGTGACTGCGCTGGTCCGGAAACAGCTGTCCGCCCCGGAGGGCGGCCTGCCCCCTTTTAGCCTGGCATCGCTCCAGAGGATGGCCCAGCGGGCCGTGGAGCGGGCCGGACAGCTCGGGGTTCCGGTGGTGTTCTCCGCGGTGGACAGCGGCGGCAATCTGGTCCTGCTCCAGAGAATGGAGGGCGCGCTGCTGGGCAGCGTGGACGTCTCGGCCGGAAAGGCCTATACCGCCAACGCCTTCCAGATGCCGACCCATGAGCTGGGCCAGGCGGCCCGGCCGGACGGCCCGCTCTACGGCATTGACGCTTCCGCTCCCGGGAAAATCGTGCTGTTCGGCGGCGGCTTCCCCTATGTGGTAAACGGGAAAGTCGTGGGCGGCATCGGCGTATCCGGCGGTACGGTGGAACAGGATATGGACATCGCACGGTACGCGATGTCTCTCTAAGGAGGAACAGCAAATGAACATTGATGAGAATGTGGTCGAATCCATTGTGAAGCGGGTTGTATCCCAGCTGAGCACGGAGACCGCTTCCGCCCAGACCTGCCCGTCCGGCGGGGACTGGGGTGTATTTGAGAGCATGAACGACGCGGTGGACGCGGCCGTGGAGGCCCAGCGGGAGTATCTGAACCACTCCATGCACGACCGGGCCTGCTATGTCCAGGCCATCCGCGACGTGGTGCTGGACCAGGAGAACCTGGAGTACATCTCCCGCCTGGCCGTGGAGGAGACCGGCATGGGCGGCTATGAGTACAAGCTCATCAAGAACCGTCTGGCCGCGGTCAAGACGCCCGGCATCGAGGATCTGACCACCGACGCCATGAGCGGCGACGACGGCCTGACCCTGGTGGAGTACTCGCCCTTCGGGGTGATCGGCTCCATCACCCCCACCACCAACCCCACGGAGACCATCATCTGCAACTCCATCGGCATGCTGGCGGCGGGGAACGCGGTGGTGTTCAGCCCCCACCCCCGGGCCAAGAAGGTGTCCCTGCACCTGATTCAGCTCTGCAAGGCAGGCGCGCCCGCCAACCTGGTGGTCACCGTGTCCGCCCCCTCGATTGAGAACACCAACGCCATGATGAGCCACCCCAAGATCCGCATGCTGGTGGCTACCGGCGGCCCCGCCATCGTCAAAACGGTGCTCTCCAGCGGCAAGAAGGCCATCGGCGCCGGCGCCGGCAATCCCCCCGTCGTGGTGGACGAGACCGCCGACATCGAGAAGGCCGCCAAGGATATCGTGGACGGCTGCTCCTTTGACAACAACCTGCCCTGCATCGCCGAGAAGGAAGTCATCGCCGTGGACTCCGTGGCCGACTACCTGATCTTCAACATGAAGAAGAACGGTGCTTACGAGGTCAAGGACCCCGCCGTGATCAGCCAGCTGGTGGAGCTGGTGACCAAGGAGGGCAAGAGCCCCAAGACCGAGTTTGTGGGCAAGAGCGCCAAGTACATCCTGGACAAGATCGGCATTACCGTGGGCGATGACGTGAAAGTGATCCTCATGGAGGCCAAGGAGGACCACCCCTTCGTGCAGGTGGAGCTCATGATGCCCATCCTGCCTCTGGTGCGGGTTCCCGACGTGGACCAGGCCATTGAGATGGCCGTCCGGGTGGAGCACGGCAACCGCCACACCGCCATGATGCACTCCCGCAATGTGGAGAAGCTGACCAAGATGGCCAAGCTCATCCAGACCACGATTTTTGTGAAAAACGGCCCCTCTTACGCCGGCATCGGCGTAGGCGGCGAGGGCTATACCACGTTTACCATCGCCGGTCCCACCGGAGAGGGCCTGACTTCGGCCAAATCCTTTGCCCGGCGCCGCAGATGCGTGCTCGTCGGAGGGATGGACGTCAGATAAACGGAGGTTTGGGCCATTATGCAAGAGAATCTGCTCGGCCTGGTGGAACAGGCCGGTGTGGTGGGTGCCGGCGGCGCCGGATTTCCCACCCATGTGAAGCTCAAGGCCCAGGCGGACACCGTCATCATCAACGGAGCGGAGTGTGAACCGCTGCTCCGGGTGGATCAGCAGCTGATGGCCCTCCAGGCCGGCGACCTGCTGGACGCCCTCGATCTGCTCGTGGAGCAGGTCGGGGCGTCCCAGGGCGTGGTGGCGCTCAAGGAGCACTACCACGCGGCGGTGGAGGCGCTGGAGCGGGAGCTATCCAGGCATCCCAAGCTGAGGATTCACCGGATGGGCGCATTTTATCCCGCCGGTGACGAACAGGTGATCGTCTACGAGGTGACCGGACGCGTGGTCCCGGAGGGGGGCATCCCCCTGAATGTGGGCGTGGTGGTCAGCAATGTGGAGACGGCCCTCAATGTGCTGGCGGCCGTCCGCCATCAGGCCCCGGTGATTGAGAAGTATGTCACGCTGACCGGTGCGGTGCGCACCCCCAAGACCGTGAAGGTGCCCCTGGGCATCACAGTGGCGGAGGCGCTGGCCCTGGCGGGCGGCCCCACCGTGGAGCACTATGAGGTCATCAACGGCGGGCCCATGATGGGGCGTGTGGTGAGCACCGGAAGCGCTATTACCAAGACCACAAAGGGACTCATCGTAGTCCCGGAGGGCCATTCCCTCCTCCAGAGCCTGAACCGGCCCGTGCCGCGGATGCTCCAGGATGCCCGGGTGGCCTGTATGCAGTGCTCCCTGTGCTCCGAGGTCTGCCCGCGGGGCCTGCTGGGGCACCGCATCCAGCCGCACAAGATGATGCGCCTGGCCGCCTATGGCGCCCTCTGCGACCCGGAGTATACCCCCATGAACGCCTTCCTGTGCTGCGGCTGCCGCCTGTGCGAGTACGCCTGCGTGATGGGGCTTCAGCCCTGGAAACTGAACGGGATGCTCAAGGGCGAGATGGGAAAGAAGGGTGTCCGCAATGCGCTGCACAACCAGCCGGAGGCGGCCGCGCCGTTCCGGCAGTACAAGCGATACCCGGTTCACAAGCTGATTCACCAGTTGGGGCTGGACGGCTATGATGTCCCCGCCCCGATGGAGGACAGCTCCTGCGACTATCAAATGGTGACCCTGCCGCTGAGCCAGGGGGTGGGCGCACCCGCCCAGCCTGTGGTGCGCGCAGGGGACAGAGTGGAGAAGGGAGCCCTGATTGCGGCGGCCCCAGAGGGAAAGCTGGGGGCAAACCTTCACGCGAGCATCGCGGGCACGGTGACCGCAGTGACCGAGAGAGAGATTACCATCCAACAATAAAGATTGGAGAGGAACTGATTTATGGATATCTTGGCTCTGATCGCCGCATTTGGCGGCGGCATTATCGGCGCTTACATGGGCGCCCTTCCCGCCTTTATTATGACTGGTATCTACGCCCTGGTGGGCGGAGTCCTGACGGCTGCCGGCGTGGGCGGCGATGTTGCAGTCAACTACCTCGCCTTTGGTTCCTTTGTCGGCCCCCACATCGCCTTTGCCGGCGGCGTGGCCGCCGCCGGCTATGCGGGCCGCAAGGGCAAGCTGGCCTCCGGCACCGACATCCTGTCCTCCCTCAACGGCCTGGGTGAGCCCGACGTGCTCCTGGTGGGCGGCATCTTCGGCGTGCTGGGCTTCCTGATCCACTACTGCATCGGCCTGCTGCCCGTCATCGGCAGCGCCGGCCCTGCCACCACCGACCTGCCCGGCATCACCGTCTTCATTCTGGCGGTTGTCACCCGTCTGGCCTTCGGCAAGACCGGCCTGACCGGCAAGTACACCGGCTCCGGAAAGCGCGAGTGGTTTGCCACCGGGAAGGGCTTCGTCTATAACGTGGTACTGGGCGGCGGCATCGGCATTGTGGTGAGCTTCATCGCCGCGTTCCTGTACGAGAATGAGTTTACCGCCGCGTTCAGCATCTTCCCGATCGTGTGCTTCGGCTTTGCGGCGATCACGCTGATCTTCACCCAGACCGGCTTCGCCACGCCCGCGACTCACCACATTTTCCTGCCCTCCGGGCTGGCTGCCGTGGCCGGCATCACCGCCTGGGGCCCTGCGGGCGCTCTGCTGGGCGTGCTCTTCGGCATCCTGGGCTCCCTGCTGGGCGACTTGGTGGGCAAGAGCTTGAACAGCCACTGCGACACCCACATCGACCCCCCTGCTACCACGATCTTTATCCTGACGATTGTGATCAACGCTGTCAGCAGCGTGATCAATGCCTGAGCCAACAGAGGAATCCATAGGAAAAGAGGCCAGTTATGGGAAAGTCCATCGGATTACTGGAATTGAAAAGCATCCCCGTCGGCATTGAAACCGCCGATGCGGTGCTGAAGGCCGCCAATGTGGAGCTGCTGACCGCGACCCCCACCTGTCCGGGTAAATATGTCATTATCATCTGCGGCGCGGTAGGCGCTGTGAAGAGCGCCATGGAGAGCGGCCGCCAGACAGCGGGCATCTATCTGGTCGGGCACCACACCATCAACAACGTGCACGCTTCCGTCCCGGAGGCGATCGTGGGCACGTCGGAGGTAGGACACATCGCCTCCATCGGCGTGATCGAGACCATGACGGCTTTGACTGCCGTTGAGGCGGGGGACTATGCCGCCAAGGCGGCGAACGTCCGCCTGATGGAGATCCGCATTGCCCGCGGCCTGGGCGGCAAGGGCTTTGTTATTCTCACCGGCGAGGTTTCCGCGGTTCGCTCTGCGGTTAAGGCCGCGATGAATCAACTGGAGGAGACCGGGGATATTACAAGCAGCAGCGTGATCGCATCGCCCCATCCGGGATTGATTGACAAGCTGACGAACTAAGGGAAACAGGAACAGACGCGGAAAGGAGGGCCATCAGTATGGCTTCACAGGATTGTCCCAACTGCCACTATCCAGCACCCAACCGCAAAAAGCCTGGGGAGGGGGAGCGCGTGCCCCAGGGTATGTACCACGCCCCCGACAGGAGCGGTGAGCCGGAAGAGTGCCCCCAGTGCTTTTACCAGCCGGAGGCAGTGGAGGAAAGGCCGGAGGAGGAGTGTCCCCAGTGCTTCTACCAGCCCGAGGACGGGCAGAAGCGGGAGGAGGCCAAGGAGGACGACTGCTCTCAGTGCTTCTATAAGCCGGATAAATAAGAATTGGTAAGAAAGGATTGTGAGCTCTGTGGAACGACTCATTGGAAAGCAGGCGCCCTATTTTTCCATGGAGGCGCTGTCGGCGGACGGAGAACATTTTGTGCGCGTTGCGCTGCCGGACTATGCCGGGAAATGGCTGGTGCTGTTCTTCTACCCCATGGACTTCACCTTTGTCTGTCCCACAGAGCTCACAGCCTTCTCAGAGCACCGGGAGGCCTTCCGTGCGGCCGGAGCGGAGCTGCTCAGCGTGAGCACGGACAGCGTCTACACCCATCAGGCCTGGCAGCGCAACGGCCTGGGCGGGCTGGGTTACCCCATGGCGGCGGATCAGACTCTGCGGGTCTGCGCCGATTACGGGGTGCTGCTGGAGGAGGAGGGGGTGGCCCTGCGTGGGCTGTTCCTGATTGACCCGGAGCAAAAAGTGCGCTACAGCGTAATCCACGACAACAACATCGGCCGCAATCCGGAGGAGGTGCTCCGGGTATTGGCCGCGCTGAAAACCGGCGGCCTGTGCGCAGCCGGCTGGAAGGCCGGGGAGGAAAACCTCCGCCCGGACATGGCGGAACGCGAGGCTCCGGTGCTGGCGGGTACGGCGCCCGTGCGCATCTATACGATGCCCGGTTGCAGCTACTGCCGCAGCGTAAAGGAGTTTTTGAGACAGGGCGGGATCTCCTATGAGGAGATCAACCTCGCGGAGGATAAGGCCGGGCAGGCCTTTATGGAGAGCCGCGGCTATACGGGCCTGCCGGTCACGGTGATCGGCGCGGAGGAGATTGTAGGCTATAATATGCCCAGAATCAAGGCGGCGCTGGGCCTGAGCGGAGCAAACGAGGTGAAATAGGATGGACTTAATGGACTTTGGAACCGTGCAGGAGGGGAAGATGCGGCTTGTTCAGGAGATGGTGCCCGGCAAGCAGGTCACTCTGGCCCATATTATTGCA
>ERZ1673749.2007-NODE-2007-length-11623-cov-5.132261_pt1 | contig 11623 bp, 9 predicted proteins | sample MGYA00580204_ERZ1673749 | MGnify/ENA primary metagenome ERZ1673749 (study PRJEB41218, sample SAMN15661745) | gut metagenome | host: Homo sapiens | place: Canada: London | collected 2015-08-20/2019-03-30 | study: EMG produced TPA metagenomics assembly of...
CAACAATGAGCACGACGAGTATTACAAGCTTCAACCCTGAGTATTTTGAAAAGACCTGGAATGACTACTCCACCGAGGACTATGACGTCGTCATCATCGGCGGAGGTTCCGTAGGCGCCGGCGCCGCCGTGGATGCGGCCACTCGTGGCCTGAAGACGGCCGTGCTCGAGGCCCGCGACTTCGCCGCTGGCACCTCGTCGCGCTCCTCCAAGATGTTCCACGGTGGCCTGCGCTACCTGGCCATGTTTGATTTCCGCCTGGTGGCGGAGTCCCTCAAGGAGCGCGAGCTCAACATGTCCACCCTCGCACCGCACCTGGTGAAGCCGCTGAAGTTCATCTTCCCGCTGACCCACCGCGGCTGGGAGCGCGTCATGATGTTCGGCGGCTTTACCCTCTATGACCTCATGGGCGGCGCCAAGAGCGTTCCGATGCAGAAGCACCTCACCCGCAAGGGCGTGCTGAAGGTGACCCCGGGCCTCAAGGAGGACGCCGTCGTCGGTGGCGTGCGCTACTACGACACGCTTGTCGACGACGCCCGCCACACCATGACCGTCCTGCGCACCGCCGCCGAATACGGGGCCAACGTGCGTACCGGCACCGAGGTGATTGGCTTTGAGAAGGACGCCCGCGGGCGCGTCACCGCTGCGAAGGTCCGCGACCTGGAAACCGGCCGCGAGGCCACCGTCAAGGGCAAGGTTTTCATCAACGCGACCGGCGTGTGGAACGACAAGATTCAGCAGATGGCAGGCGTCGAAGGAAAGTTCACGGTTCATGCCTCCAAGGGTGTGCACATCGTGGTTCCGAAGGATGCTCTCGACGCGGAAGCCGCGCTGTGCTTCGTCACCGAAAAGTCCGTGCTCTTCGTCATCCCGTGGGGCGAATACTGGATCATCGGTACCACCGACACCGATTGGGAAAAGGGCCTGTCCCTGCCGGATCCGGCCCCGACCAAGGCGGATATTGACTACATCCTGGACCAGGTCAACCAGCGTGTGCGCAACAAGATCACCCGCGATGACATCGTCGGCGTGTACTCCGGCCTGCGCCCGCTGCTGTCCGGCAAGTCCGATTCCACCACCAACCTCTCCCGCAACCACGCCGTGGCCCGCGTGGCACCGGGCATGGTTTCCGTCGCCGGCGGCAAGTACACCACCTACCGCGTCATTGGTAAGGATGCCGTGGACCTGGCCGTGAAGGAGCTGGGTTCCAAGGTGTCCGAGTCCGTTACCGAGCGCACCCCGATTCTGGGCGCGGATGGCTACCACGCGCTGGCCAACCAGGTACCGGCGTTGGCTCGCCGCTATAACCTCAGCGAGGACCGCATCGAGCACCTGCTCGGCCGCTATGGCTCGCTGATCGGTGAGGTGCTGGCCCCAGCTGCTGAGGACTCCACGCTGCTCGAGCCGGTTCCGGGCGCTGAAAGCTACATCTGGGCAGAGGTGCGCTACGCCGTGACCCACGAGGGTGCTCTGCACATCGACGATATCGTGACCCGTCGTCTGCGCGTGGCCATCGAGTTCGCCGACCGCGGCGTCGCCGCTGCGCAGCCGATCGCTGAATTCGTTGCTCCGCTGCTGGGCTGGGATCAGGCTGATATTGAGCGCGAAGTCTCCCACTTCACCAAGCACACCGAGGCAGAGCTCGCCGCCGAGGCGGCACTGACCGACCGTGAGGCAAACGACATCCTCGAGCGCGCAGGCAGCGCACGAGCCACCAAGGAAGAAGCCTAAAAGTCGCGGGGCCCAGCGAGCGGTGGATATCCCTCGCTGGGCCCTTGGCCTAGGCAGATAAGAAAGGACATCTAATGACCGGAATGGATGCATTCCTGTGGGAGTTCATCGGCACTGCGCTGCTGCTCCTGCTCGGTAACGGCGTGTGCGCCGTTGTTAACCTTCGAACCTCGGGCGCGCGCGGTTCGGATTGGATCGTCATCGCTATGGGCTGGGGCCTCGCGGTGTTCATCGGCGCTAGTGTTGCCGACCCCACCGGTGGCCACCTTAACCCGGCGGTCACCATCATGCTGGCCGTGAACGGTTCCCTCGAGTGGAGCCTCGTTCCCTACTACCTGCTGGGGCAGATTCTCGGCGCCATGCTTGGTGCATTCCTTGCCTGGGCCACCTTTAAGCAGCTTTTCGACGCCAACAACCTCGACGAAGCCGGCAACGTCACCGGCGCCAACAAGAACACCGGGGGCATCTTCTTTACCAAGCCCGCGCACCCGAATAACGGGTGGAACGCGGTTACCGAGTTCATCGCTACCTGCGTGCTGCTCATGTTCATCGCCTTCGGCCCAACCGGAGGAGAGCTGGGGCCGCTGAGCTACTTCGGTGTTGCCTTCGTCATCGTCTCTATTGGTCTGTCCCTCGGCACCGTCACCGGCTACGCGATTAACCCGGTCCGTGACCTTGGCCCCCGCATCATGTACGCCTTCGTCCTTCCCATTAAGGACAAGGGAGACGCCAACTGGGGCTATGCATGGGTCCCGATAGTTGCACCGATGCTGGCGGCCGTCGCCGTTGGCCTGTTGTCCATGGTTCTTTAAACCAACCCCGACAAGGAGAAAACAATGTCTACCAAGAGCTACGTTGCAGCAATTGATCAGGGGACCACGTCTACCCGCTGCATTATTTTCAACCACGACGGCGAACAGGTGTCCGTCGGCCAGCTCGAGCACGAGCAGATCTTCCCGGAGAAGGGCTGGGTCGAGCATGACCCGGAGGAAATCTGGAGCAATACCCGCCGCGCGGTGGGTGAGGCTTTGGCCAACGGCGACATCAACGTCGAAGACATCGCCGCCCTCGGTATTACTAACCAGCGTGAGACCACCGTTGTGTGGGACAAGAACACGGGCAAGCCGGTGTACAACGCCATTGTCTGGCAGGACACCCGCACCACCGAGATTTGTAAGGAACTCGCCGGCGACGAGGGCGCGGACAAGTGGCGCCGCCGCACCGGCCTCATCATCAACTCCTACCCGGCCGGTCCGAAGGTGAAGTGGATCCTCGATAACGTCGAGGGTGCGCGCGAGCGCGCTGAAAAGGGCGAGCTGCTCTTCGGCACCATCGATACCTGGCTGCTGTGGAACCTCACCGGTGGTGCGGACGGTGACAACGGCCAGGAGGCCCTGCACGCCACCGACGTCACCAATGCCTCGCGCACGTTGCTCATGGACATCGAGAAGCTCGAGTGGGATGAGGAACTGTGCAAGGAGATGGGCATCCCGACGTCCATGCTTCCGGAGATCCGCCCGTCCCTGGGTGACTTCCGAACCGTGCGCGAGCGCGGCTCGCTGGCCGGCGTGCCGATTCGCGCCATTTTGGGTGACCAGCAGGCCGCCATGTTCGGCCAGGGCTGCTTCCGCCCGGGTTCCGCCAAGAATACCTACGGTACCGGCCTGTTCCTCCTGCTCAACACCGGTACTACCCCGAAGTTCTCCGAGAACGGCCTGCTCACCACCGTGTGCTTCCAGCGCGAGGGCGAGCGCCCTGTCTACGCGCTTGAGGGGTCCGTCTCCATGGGCGGTTCCCTGGTGCAATGGCTGCGCGATAACCTGCAGATCATCCCGAACTCTGCGTCCATAGAGAATCTGGCCCGTGAGGTTAAGGACAACGGTGGCGTCTACATCGTTCCTGCCTTCTCTGGTCTGTTCGCCCCGTACTGGCGCCCGGATGCCCGCGGCGTCATCGTGGGCCTGACCCGCTTTGCCAACCGCAAGCACCTGGCCCGCGCGGTCCTCGAGTCCACGGCGTACCAGACTCGCGACGTCGCCGATGCCATGGTGGCGGACTCCGGCGTGGAGATCACCGAGCTGCGCGTCGACGGCGGCATGACGATGAACGAGCTGCTCATGCAGTTCCAGGCGGACATGCTTGGCGTCGAGGTGCACCGGCCGAAGAACGTGGAGACCACCGCAACGGGTGCTGCTTTCGCCGCGGGCCTTGACTCCGGCTTCTGGGATGACCTCAGCGTGCTGAGCTCCCAGCAGGGTGACTTCAAGGTGTGGAAGCCGCAACGCGAGAAGGAAGAAGTTGAGGCTCTCTACCGCGATTGGAAGCGCGCCATCAAGCGTTCCCTGAACTGGGAAGACGTGGACGATGACGACGTGATTGCCTAAGACCTGAACGACGCACGAAGGCGCGGCCGTGACGAGTAATCTCGTGGCGGCCGCTTTCGTCGTTGGGCGTTTGTCCGTGCCGTCGTGTGCCCCAGCCTGACGTAGACTCGGGGCTATGGCCAATGAAGTATTCTCGGACCACGCTCCGCGCCTCATCATCAGCGATATCGACGGTACTTTGTTGGACCGAAACCACCGGGTGCCCAAGCGAAACCGCGAAGCTGTGGCCCGTGCGGTCGCCGCGGGCAGCGAGTTTGCGCTGGCAACCGGGCGCCCCTTCCGATGGATCATGCCCGTGCTCGAGCAGCTGACCGTGCGCCCAGTCTGCGTGACATCAAATGGTGCGGTGATTTATGACTCGGCGGAGGACCGCGTTCTCTCCGCCCACGAGCTTTCGCCTGAGGCCCTCGCGGAGACCGTGAAGGTCGCTGCGAAGGTGCTCGAGCCGCATGGCGGGGTTGGCTTCGGCGCGGAGCGCGCGGGGGGCTCGGTCTTGGACCCGGTTGAGGAACTCTTCGTGGTGGAATCGCACTATTCGGAGAACGCGCTCTTTGAGGGCTTCGGGCTGGTTAGCGTGGGGGAGTTGGTGTCCCGACCGGCGGTCAAGCTGTTGATTCGTAATACCGCGTACTCGGCGCCGGCACTCTACGACCTCATCGCGCCGCACATTGATTCCGAGCTTGCTCACGTGACCTACTCGATGTCCGAGGGCGTTCTAGAGGTTGCGGCCCCCAACGTGACGAAGCGCCGCGGAGTGAAGTGGCTGGCCGAGCATCACGGTATCGCCCGCGAAGACATCATCGCCTTTGGTGATATGCCCAACGATATCGAGATGCTTGAGTGGGCAGGGTGCGGTGTTGCCATGGAGAATGCGCATCCGGATGTCGTGGCGGCTGCGGATGCGGTGACGCTGCCGCACCATCAAGCAGGTGTGGCAAAGGTCCTCGAGCGCTGGTTCTGATATCTCCGGTTGCGGGGTGCGTGGTGGTGTTTTAATCTTTGTCGCATGGGGGATTTGGAGACTTATTTCTCCTACCGCAGTTCGGGGTTGGATCTTGTGGGGCTTGCGGTAGGCAGTGTGGATGATTTACGCGCGCGTGGCGCTTCATTGGCTGATGCGGTGGAGTTAGCTGGGCTGCATCGTGTGTATTTTGGGTCGACGCGTTTTACGGGCAAGCAGCGCCAAGCGCGTGCGGCTGCGGTTGCCCAAGGACATGATGTGGCGTCGTTGAACTTGATTGAGGCGTATACCGCCAAGGTGAAAAAGGAATTGGATGCGTGGAATTTGCGTGTCAGGTTGGCAGGGACACCAGCACACCAAATCCCAAAGGTAGCGAAGGAACGCTTGAAGCAGTTGCGGCCGCGGAGGGTGCCTGAACCTGGGGTGCGCTTGACGTACCGGAAGGTGGGGCCGCATTCGTTGACGATTACTGATTCAGCCTTGCGCATTAGTGAGATGCGCGGGACTTTGGAGTCGATTAATCCGACTGATTTATTGGATGCGGCAGGTCAGGTGTTCTTTAACCAGGCGCATGGGGGTTCGAAGCCTGCGGTGGCGACCAATGTGGTGGTTACGTTGGATGAGTTGGACCAGATTGTGCGGGGTGAGGGCGATGATATTGAGCTCGTGCTTACCAACGGTGGGCGGATGACTGGTCGGGAGTTTGTGACCTATAAGTTTGCTGAGGTTGGGTATGTGACGTTGGTGCATCCCACGGTTGGGCCGGTGTGGTTGCATCGTGTGCGGCGTTTGGCGGGGTTTGAGCAGCGGATTATGGCGAGTGCGGAGCATCCGACGTGTGCGCGTGAAGGGTGTAATAAACCGGCGGATTATTGCCAGGTGCATCATTTAGTGCCGTGGCAGGCGGGTGGGACGACGGATCCGCCGAATCTGACGATGTTGTGTGCTTATCACAATGGCATCAATGATGATGACCCGGATAAGCCGACTGGTGCCGGCTATGTCTTTAGGTTGCGGGGCGGGGTGGGGTATGTACCACCCTGGGCGGAGCCGATTACTTCGCAGCCGGCATACCAAGCGGCACAGGCAGCATTGAAGCAGCAGACCGCAGGGGGCTTTTTAGGTTCAGCCCTACCGGATACCTAAACCCCAAGCCCAGATAAGTGCCGAAGCGGAAGCCACCAGGTGGCTCCCGCTACATCGGCGATCCCACAGAGCTGCACGCGCACACGGTGCGTCTGGGATTAGTCCGTGAAGACCTGAATCTGCTCAGTCTCCGGGTTGTAGACAATGGAACCGCCCTGGAACTGCACGCGGACTTCCTTGCCGAGGCCGGTGGGGACTTCGTTGGACGTCGGCAAGCCGAGCGTCGCCGCGTTGTCGCCGGACGCCCATTCCTTGGCGATGCGTCCCACGAGTGCGTGCGTACCGGTGTCCTCAGAGCCTAGGACGATGCCGTTCTGGAAGAGCTGGTAAATGATGCCGGCCGACTCATCCGGCCCGCCAACTGCCAAGCCCAGCGCTGGCCCGAAGGCGTTAAGGACCGCCGTCCACGTTTCCTTCAAGCCCTCGTTCTTGCTCAAGGACAGCACCTTGGTCACGATGCCCGGGATCTGCTCCACCGGCAGGCCATTGACGGTCTGGTCCATGTCAATCTGCTGGTCCGAGCGGGCATACATGATGGCGAAGAGCGTGCCAGCCAGGCCTACCAGCGCCGTCACGGTGCTCATCGGGATCTCGGCGCCGCCCAGGGACGACGTCGCCTCCTGTGCCGGTGCGGGAGCAGACGGCGCGTTGTTGTCGTTCGGCGTGGAGTCAGGGGTGTCTGGTGTGGTCGTATCCTCGCTGTCCCAGTCCGTCGACGTTGAACCAGACGCGCCCGACTTGATGGCCAGGTACTTCTTGTGCGCCGCCGCGCGGATCTTCGGCCATTGGGCAATGGTGTATTGCCCCGGGCACGCGGTGTAGTGAACGTCGCTGTGGCCGAAGAGGCCATAGACGGGGGCAGAGGCGCCTGCTGGGTAGCGCGAACCACCGAAGCCTTCCGAGCGGAGCGAAACGCGGGAGGACGGATCGACACCGGAAATGGCGCCCTTCCAGCCGGCAAGGTCGGTGACAGATTCCAAGAGGGCTTCCGTCGGCTGCGCAGTCTCGTAGTTGCCGATCATGGAGATACCCCACGTGTTCTTGTTAAAACCGCCGATGTGCGCACCCTGCACAGCTTTAGCGAGCCCGCCGTAGCGGCCCTCGTAGATGGTGCCGTACTTATCCACCAGCGCGTTGTATCCGATATCGCACCAACCTAAATTCTGGGCGTGGTACTGGTAAGCAGCGCGCACCTGCGCGGCTGCTTGCGCGCGGGTGTAGTTATTGGAACCCGCGGTGTGGTGCAGCGCGATAGCCTTCACTCCGTCGTCATAGTCGGCATCCTTGCACCGGATGCTCTCGTCGGCGCCCCAACCGGCGCGGGAGACCACGCGCGGCATGCCATCGGTCTCAGCGGTTGGCTCAATGCCCTCGCCCTCCTGGGCGTTGCCGTCCATGAAGACAGCCTCGAGGCCTTCGGCGTCGCTGTTGGCCGGAAGCTCTTCGGTCTCGGCAACGGGGGCGATGTCGCCGACGTTGAAGGGGGCGTCGTCAAGCGCGGCGTCCTCAACGGGGGACTCGGTGAGTTTTTCATCCAAGTTCGACCCGGTCACCAGGTCCACGTTGTTGATGGAGACCTGCACGTCGTTGGTATCTCCCACGAAGATGAGCTCGGTGCCGTTCGTGGCGTTGGGGTCATCGTTGTTGTAGGACATCGAGTCCATGTCGTACCACTCGGACCAGGACCCGTCCGGCTGCTTCGCGCGGACGAAGGCCGCGACATCGCGCGTGCCCTTCCACGTGACGGCGAAGGAGGAGAAGGTCTCATCGCGGTGGAATTGCTTGACGGCGCGCGGGCCTTCGCCCTCGCCCTGGGCTGCGATGGCCGGGTCATCCACGACGACCGTTTCGCCAGAGCCGAAGGTTTCGGAGGCCGAGCTCACTTCGATGGGGCCGCTGCCCGCTTCCTGGGTCTGGATGAGGGTTTGGCCGCCCACGGCTGCGGCAGCGACCACAGCGATCGAGGTGACCGTGGCGATAACCGGCGTTGACCACGTCGATTTCGCGGGAACAAGACGACGTTTGAGGTGCACTGTTACTCCCTAGGATGGTGGCGCCACAAGGTTAAGAGAAGCGCAAAAAGTTAACTAACGGGACAGATGCTACGTCAGGTGTTGGAGTGGCAGAAGGTGTGACACGCGAGTTTCCTCGCTTGGGTGTCACCCGCCGTTTGCACGTGTTGCTGCCTTAAGCTGGTGGCCATGACTGCATATGACCTCATCGTTGTTGGATCTGGATTCTTTGGCCTGACCGTGGCCGAGCGCGCAGCCTCCCAGCTGGGCAAGAAGGTGCTCATCGTCGAGCGCCGCGAGCACCTAGGCGGCAACGCCTACTCGGAGGCCGAGCCGGAGACCGGCATCGAGGTTCACAAGTACGGCGCGCACCTCTTCCACACTTCGAACGAGCGCGTGTGGGAGTACTGCAACCAGTTCACCGACTTCACCGACTACCAGCACCGCGTCTTCGCCATGCACGACGGCACGGCCTACCAGTTCCCCATGGGCCTGGGCCTGATTAACCAGTTCTTCGGCCGCTACTACTCCCCGGATGAGGCGCGCGAGCTCATCAAGGAGCAGGCCGGCGAGTTCGCCGTAGATGAGGCGCAGAACCTGGAGGAAAAGGCCATCGCGCTCATTGGCCGCCCGCTCTACGAGGCCTTCATCCGTGATTACACCGCAAAGCAGTGGCAGACCGATCCGAAGGAGCTGCCGGCCGGCAACATCACGCGCCTGCCGGTGCGCTATACTTTCAACAACCGCTACTTCAACGACACCTACGAGGGCCTGCCTGTCGACGGCTATGCCGCGTGGCTGGAGAAGATGGCGGAGCACGAGCTTATCGACGTCCGACTCAACACCGACTGGTTCGACGTGCGCGAGGAGGTACGGGGGGCGTCGCCAAGCGCGCCGGTGGTCTACACCGGCCCACTGGATCGCTACTTCGATTTTGCCGAGGGTGAGTTGGGCTGGCGCACGCTGGACTTCGACCTGGAGGTGCTGGAGACCGGTGACTTCCAGGGCACCCCGGTGATGAACTACAACGATGCGGACGTGGACTACACCCGCATCCACGAGTTCCGCCACTTCCACCCCGAGCGCGCCGATAAGTACCCCAAGGACAAGACGGTGATTATGAAGGAGTACTCGCGCTTTGCCGAGAAGGGCGACGAGCCGTACTACCCGATCAACACCCCGGAGGACCGCTCCAAGCTGGAGGCTTACCGCAAGCTCGCCGCCGCGGAGGCCCGCGAGAACCAGGTCCTCTTCGGCGGCCGCCTGGGCACCTACCAGTACCTGGACATGCACATGGCCATCGCGTCCGCGCTGAGCATGTTCGATAACAAGCTGGCCCCGTTCTGGAATGAGGGCAAGGCCCTGGAGCAGGAGCGCGGCCACTAAGCCGCGTGCGGCCTGTACGGGTTAGTCCCCGTGGCGCGCTATGCTGAAACACCTCGATGGAAGGAGGTGACGGCATGGCCCAGCGCAAAAAGAAGCGCGCAGACCGCAGTATGTGGAAGATGTCCCCGGAGCGGCTCGAGGAACACCTCAAGCTGCGCAGTCGCGCAACGCGCATTCCCGATAAGAAGAAGGAACAATCCAGGAAGGCCTGCCGGAACACCCGGCGGGCCTTTGGCCTTTCTTTGGGAGGTTTCGCCAGCGCACGGGGCCGGGATGCCGCACATAAAACTTGTCGGGCGCTCAACGATTGATTAAAGTTAACAGCAGGTTAACAATAGGCGAACAGAAAGTGAGTTTAGAGATGACTTCCCCGAATGCCCGCCGTTTCGATACGTTGCGCCAAGACCTGCACGCAGATTATGGCCACGAATACACCGAGCAGGAGATTGATTCCATCCTCGACGCCACCGTTGAGCGCCACGAGGCCGGCGCAACCTTAGAAGAGTTCATCCCCGTGATGGTGGAGCGCGAGGTGCGCGAGCACTTCGGTACGCACCGCATCCACGTGCGTTTCGCCGCGGGAACCGACCACGCGCTGGCGCAGGCTGCCGTGGCGCTGACGAAGAAGTACGCCGGCGAGGCCCTGCTCGTCGATGCCGCGGTAGCCCACCCCGAAAACGACCCCGACTCCCACATGGCCCACGTGCTTCAAGAGCGCGGCATGGCGGAGCACCCGGACCGCTACCTCGAGGACCTGCGTCTGGTGACCATCCCGGATTACATCGTGTACTTGGGCCGCGAGATCCCGCGCGACGAGGCCGGCAAGGACATCAAGATTTGGGACATCGCCACCGCCGAGACCGTGGAGGAGACCCGCGAGCTGGCCGATGACCTCGGCGCCCGCGTGCTCTACATGCTCAACCGCCTGGGCATCGATCCCATCTCGGAGGATGCCGCTGTCACGGCCTAAATCAGCTGGATAAAGACTTCCTCAACGCGGTCGACACTGCGCAGGGAATCTGGAAGGTTAAGACCGGCATGGGCGATGACGTAGGCGTCGCGTACATCGGTCTTGGAGTTGCCGACGTGGATGCGAGAGAGCTGTCGCATCGCAAGCCCTGGTAGATAGCGAACATCTGCCCCCATGTCTTGGGCGACTGCGACGGTTAATCGGCCGATGTTGTTGGGCTGATCGACAATGACAAGGACCGAGGCGTTGTCGGCGAGGAATTGGCCGAAGAGCTTGCGTAGCGAGCCTTCATGCTGATTGATGCGTTTGGACAGGACTTGCCTGCCTTGGGGATCGAGGACGCAGGCGTGGTGGAAGTATTTGCCGACGTCTACGCCAATGACGAAGTCATAGGCCATGGGTGTATGCCTCCTAGCGATGAATTAGAAGTTGGACTATTTAAGCTTCATCGCTGGGGTTGTCGGACATGCTTGCGCTGGCATCCACATTACTGTGAGACCTCATACCACCTGGGCTGGGTCAGGTTCCTATTAGCAGTTTGAGTGTGCCACCGTCTTCGGCGGCATCACCCCCGGATCATTTTCAGACAGGGGCGGGAATAAGCCATACCGAAGCCAGCGACTAGTTCCACTGTCCTTTCAGACGGAGGGAACGGAAATAAACATAACCAGCCAATCGGGTGGACAGGTTATGAATCTTCGGTGCCCTGAGGTGGAACTGCTAACAACGTAATGGGGGGAGCGGGGGCAAAGTCAATAATTCGAGTCTGGCATAAGTTGCTAAGGATTGCCTAACCTAATACTGTTTCAAGTTATGTTCCCGATCGGGAATCGGCAACGGAAGCGAGGCGGCGACGATGAACAGAAAACGTGGATCGACCAGAGAACCCCTCTCCGGAGGGGGAGTCGGGGACGCGGGCCCGGACGGGACGGGCGACGGCGACGCGGTGGCGTCGCAGACGGACGATGGGCGGTTGGTACACGTCGCACCGGTCGCAGCGGGTGGCCGACCATCCACCCGCGATATGCTCGTCG
>ERZ1673749.2010-NODE-2010-length-11613-cov-5.304032_pt1 | contig 11613 bp, 10 predicted proteins | sample MGYA00580204_ERZ1673749 | MGnify/ENA primary metagenome ERZ1673749 (study PRJEB41218, sample SAMN15661745) | gut metagenome | host: Homo sapiens | place: Canada: London | collected 2015-08-20/2019-03-30 | study: EMG produced TPA metagenomics assembly of...
AGTTAGGCAAGGCCCAGGTCTTCGAGTCCGAGGAGGAAGCGGTACTCCAGGCCGGCGTCGTGGAGCACCTGGTCGGCGCCGGTCGCACGGTCGACGACGGTGGCCACGGCGACCACCTCGGCGCCCTCCTCGCGGCAGGCCTCGACGGCGGTGAGCGGCGAGTTGCCGGTGGTGGTGGTGTCCTCGACGACCAGCACGCGCTTGCCCTTGATGGACGGGCCTTCGATGCGGCGCTGCATGCCGTGCTTCTTGGCCTCCTTGCGCACCACGAACGAGTTGATCGGGCGGCCGGGGGCGTGCATGACGGCGGTGGCCACGGGGTCGGCGCCCAGGGTGAGACCGCCGACGGCGTCGAAGTCCAGGTCGTCGGTGAGTTCGCGCAGCAGCTGGCCGATCAGCGGGCTGGCCTCGTGGTGCAGCGTCGCGCGGCGCAGGTCCACGTAGTAGTCCGCCTCCTTGCCCGAGGACAGGGTCACCTTGCCGTGCACCACTGCCAGCTCTTTGACCAGATCAGCGAGTTTTTCCTTCATCGTTTTACTCCTTGTCGTCGAAAATTGAGCTCGGTCCCTGCATGCGGCGCACCCGGGTCAGGTCTACTACGCGGCGCTCGTCGCCGGCGATGGCTTCCACGTCGTCGCCGCCGATGGTGTGGTCTGCCACCTCGCCGCGCTCGCCGCCGGTGGTGCGGGTGGGCAGCTCCACGGGGTCTTCGGGGCGTTGCGTCACCGGCTCGTCGTCAACCTCAGGCTCCGCCGCGGGGGCCTGGCCCGGGATTCCGCGGGTGGGGAATGGGAGGCTCAGCGGGGCGTCGTCGATAGGCGGAAGCGTCCGGGCCGCATCCGCGAGCAGCGCCAGGGGCGCGAGCGTGGCGTCCCAGTCCTGCGGGGTGGCGTCGCGGCCCAGCTGCGCAATCGCCCACGCGCCCTCGAACCAGACGGCCTGCACGGCGGCGGGAAGCTGTTCGAGTGCGGTGAGCACTCGCCTATCGACGAACCTCCGGCCCGCCCCCGCCTGCGTAGCAAAACACGTAAACCCGTGGTGCGTGTCCAGCTCCACCAGGTCGTCAGAGCCTTCCGCCACGAAATCGGTGCGGCGGAAATCCACCACCGCGCTGGTTTCGGCGCCGGTGCCCATGGCGATGACGGTGGCTTCGCCCAGGTCCGCCACGTGCGCGTCGTGCCCGTAGGCACTGCCTGTGGCAACGTTGCGGGCGGACACTCCCCCGGCGGCGGCGCCGCGCGACCATTCGCTGGCCAGCATGTCGTCGCTGGACGCAAAGGTGTAACCGTGCTCGCGGGCCCAGGCGCGGCGGGCGCGCTTGCTGGGCTTGCTGGGCTTGGCCGGTTTAGCGGGCTTTTCGGGTTGTGTGCTGCGCTCGCGGGCGTCGGATGCAAACAGCGCCACGGCGGCAAGCAGCGCCGCGAGTGCGAGAACGAACAGCAGGATGACCATCGCGGACTATGCTACCGCGCGGCCCGACACTAAATGTCCGTCGCCACCGGGTTGTCGCGGTTCGCGCTCCACTGGGACCAGCCGCCCACGTAATGGGTGAGCAGTGGCAGGCCGGCGTGCTCCATCGCGGCCAGCAGCAGGGCCGAGTGGTTGCCGGAGCCGGAGTAGGTGATCACGCTGGCCGGGTTCGTGTTCTGGGTAACCCCCAGCTGGGAGAAGCGGTCGCGGATCGTGTCGGTGTCCTTCACCTTGTGGGTCTCCGGGTCGAACAGGTCGTTCACCGGCAGGTTCCGGGCGCCGGGGATGTGCCCGGCGCGCAGATCCAGGATCTCGCGGAGGCCCTGGAAACGGCGGGCACCTCTGGCGTCGATAAGCAATCCCTCAAATGCCCTGACGTCCTCCATGGTTGCGGACGGCAGGCTGCCCTCGGTGAGTTCGACGTCGCGCGGGACGACGATGCCGCCCGGGCCCGCGACCGTGGGGAAACCTTCGCCGTCCCAGCTGGCGAAGCCGCCGTCGAGGATGTGCACGTCCGTCACGCCCGCCCAGCGCAGGATCCACCACGCGCGGGCGGCGAACAGGCCGTTGCCGCCGTCGTAGATGTACACCGGCCGGCCGTCTTCGATGCCCCAGCCCGCCGCGGCTTTGCGCACCACGTCGATGCTTGGCAGCGGGTTGCGGCCAGCCGCACGGCCGGGCAAACCGGCGAGCTGCACCGACGGGTCGCAGTACAGCGCCGTCGGGATGTGCTCAGATTGGAATTTGGACCACGCTTTGCCCTCTTTCGGCTCCCACAGCGCGGCGATAATGGTCTGTTTTTGGCCAGTCTGGATTCGCTCGTTGAGTTCAGCGGCGGAGACAAAGACGCTCATGGCCGCAAGTGTAACGGTGTTTTACGCCATGTACCCGGGAGCGAGCTGGATTGTGCCCTGCTCCTCCAAACCGCTGAGCCACTCGGTGATCCCCTCACGCGGGCAATCCGCGCCGATGCTGGCCGCGAGCATGCCGCCCGGGCCGAGCTCCACCCGGCAGCCGAACGCCAGCAGGGTGCCGGCGATCTCATCCGGGTCCAGTCCCTCCGGATCCTCCGGCAGTACGCGCACCGTTGAAGCGCCGCCACGCACCACTACCCGATCCACATGGAACGCCCCGCCCACCGTCACGCACTCCACGATGTCGCCCATCGCGAGCGCTGTATCGACGAACGGAACGCTCGCCACCACAAAATGATTCGGCCCAATCTGGTGCGCTTGCAGCTGCTCGCTCTCGACGCCCGGGATTGCAACGCGGGTGAGGATAGTGGTGGTTGCCTGCATGCAGGGCAGTCTAGTACTTGATCGACATACGGCCGGCAATCTTGCCGTTGCGCATGTTCTCAAACACCTCGTTGACATCATCCAGCTCACAAGCGGTCACGTGCGGCTTGATCTCGCCGCGCGCGTAGAAGTCCAGCGCTTCCGCCATATCCTGGCGGGTGCCCACCAGGGAGCCGCGGATAGTGATGCCGCGCAGGACAATGTCGAAAATCGGCGCGGGGAACTCCCCCGGCGGCAGGCCGTTGAAGACGATAGTGCCGTTGGAGCGGCACATCGCAATCGCCTGCCCGAACGCGTCCGGGTGCACTGCGGTGACCAGCACGCCGTGGGCGCCACCCTCGGTGTACTCCTGCACCGCCTCGCCTGGGTCCGTGGTCTTTGCGTTCACTGCAAACTCGGCGCCCAGCTGCTTGGCCAGCTCAAGCTTGTCGTCCGAGATATCTACAGCGATGACGCGCATGCCCATTGCCACGCCGTACTGCACCGCCAGGTGGCCCAGACCGCCGACACCGGAAATCACCATGAACTGGCCCGGCTTAGTCTCGGCTTCCTTCAATCCCTTATAGACGGTCACGCCAGCGCACAAGATCGGTGCAACCTCAACTGGGTCAGCTCCATCCGGGATACGGGGAGCGTAGCGGGTGTCCACCAGCATGTATTCACCAAACGAGCCGTCCTGGGTGTATCCGCCGTATTCCGCCTGCTTACAATACGTCTCCCGGCCGGTGCGACAGAACTCGCACTCGCCACACGCGGACCACAGCCAGGCATTGCCAACCATGTCGCCAACCTTCACCGAATGCTCGCCCGGGCCCAGCTCTACGACCTCGCCCACGCCCTCGTGCCCCGGCACGAATGGCGGCTGCGGTTTGACGGGCCAATCCCCTTCAACCGCGTGGAGGTCGGTGTGACAGATCCCGGAAGCGTGAAGCTTCACCAGTGCTTGAAACGGACCCGGCTTAGGCAAATCGATCTCTTTGACATTGACGCTGGGGCCGAACTGTTCGGCCACTGCCGCGCGCATTGCTGTTGGGATGGACATGGGAACTCCTTTCCGACGAAATACAGTTACAAATCATATGGTACAGATCACGTCGAACTGCGAATGGGGCCGCAGATAACATTTTGGTTTTTGGCCGGGGCTATTGCAGTGTCGGCCTAGACTGCATGCGTGACTGGATACTTAGCCCCCACCAAGAAAGTGCGCGTCGCGGACTTCGCGCGCAAGAAAGCCGCCGGCGAGAAGTGGGCGATGCTCACCGCGTACGACTACGCCACCGCGAGGGTGTTTTCCCAGGCCGGCATCGAGTGCCTCCTGGTCGGCGACTCCGCGGCCAACGTGGTCTACGGCTACGACACCACCAACCAGGTCTCCGTAGACGAGATGGCGTTCCTCGGCGCGGCCGTCGTACGCGGCGCAGGCAATGCACTGGTGATCATGGATCTGCCGTTCGGGAGCTACGAAGCCAGCGACGAGCAATGCGTCCGCACCGCCACCAACCTGATACGCCGCACCGGTGCCCACATGGTGAAGCTGGAGGGCGGCGTGCGGATCGCCCCGCGCATCCGTGCACTGAAAAACGCAGGTCTTGCGGTATGCGCCCACGTCGGATTCACCCCGCAGTCCGTGGACAATCTGAGCGGGTTCAAGGTCCAGGGCCGCGACGCCAGGGCCGATAAACTGCGTGACGACGTCCACGCGGTGGTCGAGGCCGGCGCCGACATGGTCGTCTTCGAAATGGTGCCCGCGGACTTAGCGGCGGAATTGACCGCCTCGTGCCCCGTCCCGACCGTCGGCATCGGCGCAGGTGCAGGCACCGATGCCCAGGTGCTGGTCTGGCACGACATGGCGGACATCCCCGCCGGCGACCACCGCGCGAAATTCGTGCGAAAGTTCGGCTCGGTGGGCGCGGATCTCGCCGCCGCGGCCGCGGACTACAAGCGCGCAGTGCACACCGGGGAGTTCCCAGGGCCGGAGCACGCGTTCTAAGCGGGTGCGGATGGGTGGCGGGCCGCTACCTTGCGCAGACCCTGGGAGGCAAACCCTGGGTTCGTGCAGAAATTTGCCGTTCCCAGGCTGAGGGATCCCAGGGTTTGCGGATCGAGGCGAGCGGAAGTGGCGTGGGGCATGCAGCGGGAACGCGCCGCCGCGCTAGAGCTCGATCGGGGCGTTGTCCAGCAGCCGGGTCGCTCCGACCTTCGCCGCCACGAGCAGGCGCGCCGGTCCCGTGTACCCGTCGGGCAGCTCGGACATGTCCTCGGCGGTGGCCAAGAGGTAGTCGAGGTGGAGGCCTTTGGTGGCGTCGAGAAGCGAGCGCGCTTCGGCGAGGCTGCCGGTGGCCAGCGCCCGCGGGATAGCGAGGGCAACTGTGCGCTCCTCGTCGGAGAGGTATCGGTTGCGCGAGGACAGCGCAAGGCCGTCGGTGTCGCGCACGATCGGGCAGCCGTGGATTCGCACGGGAAGGTGCAGGTCATCCACCATCTGACGGATCAGCGCGAGCTGCTGGTAGTCTTTCTCGCCGAAGAACGCGTCCGAGGCACCGGTCAGCGCGAACAGCTTCGCCACCACCGTGAGCACGCCCGCGAAATGCGTGGGCCTAGTTGCGCCCTCCAACACCCCGCCGAGCGGACCGGGCTGGATCGTGGTGCGCGGGCCGTGCGGGTACATCGTCTCCGGCGCCGGCGCGAACACAGCGTCGACGCCGAGGGCCTCAAGCTTTTCGATGTCCTCAGCCAACGTCCGCGGATACTTCTCCAAATCTTCGCCCGGCGCGAACTGCAGCGGGTTGACAAAGATGCTCACCACCACGGGGTTGCCCAGCTCTTGGGCGGCGCGGACGAGGGCGAGGTGGCCGTTATGCAGCGCACCCATGGTGGGGACGAGCGAAACGGGGCCGGAGGGAAGCGCCTCGGCCAGCGCTTCCGGGGTATGCACAAGTTGGGTCATGCACCCATTATCTACCTCTGCATATCCACTCAAACGAATAGAGGACCCTGCAAGCAATCAATCTGCTTCAACAGAGTCCTCACCGCCGAAGACAAGGTCGTTCGACGGTCTGGCTGTTAGAGTATTAGCTCATTGGGGACATTGCAATTGGTTTGGGAGGGACTTTTGCAGCGAAAGATTGAATGGGTGTCGCATGCGCGTCTCGCCCCTTACCTGGCGCAAACTTCCGGTGACGAAGACCTCGCCTGGGAACTCTATGAGTTGAACGCTGCCGTATCTGCTGCGTTGTCTGAAGTGATTCACCACGTGGAAGTGCTCTTGCGGAATTCCATGATGCGCGAGCTTGAGCAGATTCATCCGCTCGCGTTTCCTTGGACTCTTCCCAATAACGACTCAATTGGCGCAGTAGCTGAACGGATGACCAACAATAAACGCAAAATCGCGCCCACCGAAGATGACGTGACCTCCCAATTAAATCTTGGATTCTGGACAAGCCTGGTCAACTCTAAAGACTTCCGGGTAGCGAAACTTTGGGATGAGCATCTTCACCGTGTGTTTCCCGGCCAGCCGGATCGCCTTCTAGTTGCACAGGCCCTGGAGGATTTGAAGGAGCTCAGAAACCGCTGCTCGCACCAGGATTCTTTGCTGCGTTTCCACCCCGAGGTTGAAATGCGCAAAATCGAGAGGCTCACTGGCTGGATAGACGAGGACGCCGTGAAATGGGTACACCGGCTCTCCAGAGTGACGGAAGTGATGCGGAATCGTCCGCACGTCGAATCGGAGTCAGACACTGCCATCCTTCCTTCGACGCGAAATAGATCCGCTTCACCTGGCAAGCGATTCAAATACCCACTGTTTGACTGCTACCACCAAAAAGCAGCAGTGATCTTGGAGCAGTCGAGCCACATCGGCCAAGAAATCAGTCATCTGGGTTTTTATCTACCGCGCTACGATGCCGACCTCAACGGCAACCAATCCACCTTCTGTTCCACGCAATCTCGCCCACACATCCCCCAAATCTTTCCCCAGATCGAAGACATCATCGTTCCTGCTGAGTGGTCGCGGGAAGAAGCGAATCGGCTGGCAAACGGGGACCAGCGGGACAAGAAAGTTGCGGCGGCGATGCGCTACGGCATCGGCAACGGATACGATACGGGCGGCCGCTACGTCATTTACCTCCTCAGCCCGAAAGACGACCTGCGAACGCACAAAACCCCGGCCGAGATTCTTCACCTCGGCTCGGGGCAGTGGCCGTCAGGCTGGCCTTTTATCAAATACGCCCGACTCGATCTGGTTAACCGCGCCAGGCAGACAACCGACTTGATCTAATGCCGTAGGTCTGGGCTACCTCGCGGCAACGTCCAGGCCCTCGCCTCCGTCGGCGACGTCCACGTGGACCGTGTCGCCGTCGACGATCTCGCCCGCCAGCAGCTTCTTGGCCAGGCGGTCACCGATGGCCTGCTGGATCAGGCGGCGCAGCGGGCGGGCACCGTAGGCCGGGTCGTAGCCGCGCTCGGCCAGCCAGGACTTCGCGGAATCCGACACGTCGAGCGTCAGGCGGCGGGCCGCGAGGCGCTCAGCCAGGCCCTCGAGCTGGATGTCCACGATGCCGACAAGCTGATCCTGGCTCAGCGGGTCGAAGACCACCACGTCGTCGAGGCGGTTGATGAACTCCGGCTTGAAGTGGTGCTTCACCGCCTCCATGATCTGCTCACGGTTGCCTCCGGCGCCCAGGTTGGAGGTGAGGATGACCACGGTGTTGCGGAAATCCACTGTCCTGCCCTGTCCGTCGGTGAGGCGCCCTTCGTCCAGGACCTGCAGGAGCACGTCGAAGACATCCGGGTGCGCCTTCTCGACCTCGTCGAAAAGCACCAGCGAGTACGGGCGACGACGCACGGCCTCGGTGAGCTGGCCGCCGGCGTCGAAGCCGACGTATCCCGGAGGGGCGCCGACGAGGCGGGCGACGGAGTGCTTCTCGCCGTACTCGGACATGTCGATGCGGATCATGGCCGCCTCGTCGTCGAAGAGGAACTCCGACAGCGCCTTCGCCAGCTCCGTCTTACCCACGCCGGTGGGGCCGAGGAAGAGGAAGGAGCCGATCGGGCGGTTCGGGTCGGCCACACCGGCGCGGGAGCGGCGCACCGCATCGGAGACCGCGACCACGGCTTCCTTCTGGCCCACGACGCGCTCGCCGATCACGGACTCCATGTGCAGCAACTTCTCCGTCTCACCCTGCATCATCTTGCCGGCCGGGATACCTGTCCAGGAGGACACGACGTCAGCGATGATGTCCGGGGTGACCTCCTCTTCCAGCATGGTCTTGTTGCTGGCCTCGGATTCCACCTTGGCTACCTCTGCCTCAAGCTCCGGGATACGGCCGTAGCGCAGCTCGGAGACCTTGGCGTAGTCGCCCTCGCGCTCCGCGATCTCGGACTCGTTGCGCAGACGCTCGAGCTCCTCCTTCGCGGACTGGACCTTGTTCACCTCCGCCTTCTCGTTCTCCCAGCGCGCCTTCATCTCGCCGAGTCGCTCGCGCTGGTCCGCGAGTTCCTCACGCAGGTGCTCCAGGCGCTGCGCGGAGGCGGCGTCGGACTCCTTCTGCAGGGCGATCTCCTCGATCTCCAGGCGGCGCACGATGCGCTCGAGCTCGTCGATCTCCTGCGGGGAGGAGTCGATCTGCATGCGCAGGCGCGAACCGGCCTCGTCGACCAGGTCGATGGCCTTGTCCGGCAGGAAGCGGTTGGTGATGTAGCGGTTGGAAAGCTCAGCCGCCGACACCAGCGCGGAGTCCTGGATGCGCACGCCGTGGTGCACCTCGTAGCGTTCCTTCAGGCCGCGCAGGATGCCGATGGTGTCCTCCACCGTCGGCTCGCCCACGTACACCTGCTGGAAGCGGCGCTCCAGGGCGGCGTCCTTCTCGATGTACTGGCGGTACTCGTCCAGCGTGGTCGCGCCGACCAGGCGCAGCTCACCGCGGGCGAGCAGCGGCTTGATCATGTTGCCGGCGTCCATCGCGGAATCGCCGGACGCACCGGCGCCGACGATGGTGTGCAGCTCGTCGATGAACGTGATGATCTGCCCGTTGGACTCCTTAATCTCGTCCAGGACGGCCTTGAGGCGTTCCTCGAACTCGCCGCGGTACTTCGCGCCGGCGACCATGGAGCCCAGATCCAGCGAGATCAGTGTCTTGCCCTTGAGGGACTCCGGCACGTCGCCGGCCACGATGCGGCGGGCCAGGCCCTCCACGATCGCGGTCTTGCCCACGCCCGGCTCGCCGATGAGCACCGGGTTGTTCTTCGTGCGGCGGGAAAGCACCTGCACCACGCGGCGGATTTCCGAATCGCGCCCGATCACCGGGTCGATCTTGCCCTCACGCGCACGCGCGGTCAGGTCGGTGGAGTACTTCGCCAGCGCCTGGAACTGGTCCTCCGGGTTGTCGGAGGTGACGGTCTTGCCGCCGCGCACCGACGGGAAGGCCTCCTTCAGCGCGTCGTAGGTTGCGCCACGCTTGGTCAAAAGCTCAGCGGCGTCGTCGTTGCCCTTCGCAATGCCGGCGAGGAGCACGTCGGCGGAAACGAACTCGTCTCCAAGCTCGCCCGCGAGATCTTGCGCCGTGCTCAGCGCAACCTGCAGGTCCCGGTTGATGCCCGGGTTGGCCATGTTCTGCCCCTGCGCGCTGGGGTAGCCGCTAATCAGCTCGCCGGCCTCGCGCGCGACCGTCTCCGGGTCCACGCCGGTGGCCTTGAGTACCGGGGCGGCGATGCCGTCTTCCTGCTTCAAAAGCGCCTCAAGCACGTGTGCCGGGCGCATCTCCGGGTTGCCGGCGGCGGAGGCGCGCATCTGCGCCTGCTGCAGGGCCTCCTGTGTCTTCTGCGTGTATTTGTTCGCCATGATTCCATGGTCCTTTCTTGCCTAATGTTTGTTCTGCACTAGGTGTAACGCACAAGAAGTTGAGTCTGTTCCTGTCAATGGCAAAAAAGTTGCGCGGGGTTGGCTCACGTTGGGTAGAATTTTCCATACCGCAAGCTCAACAGGGGGATGGGTACCAAAAAAGGAATGTGGCAAATATTTGCCACATTCCAAAATCACCACGCCTCCCCCAAAAAACTTCAGGGGGGACCATGCAAAAAACACCACCAGCTCTTCGCGGCTTAAAGCTCATCGAACTCATGCAATGGGGCCAGCGCTTCGCCGGCTGGGAGCTCTCGGAGCTCACCGGCATCAAACCGCGCACACTCCGCAACTACTTCACCCAACTCAAAGCCGCCGGATACTGCATCGAAAGTACGCCAGGCACCGACGGTGAATATTGGCTAGACCCCGGGCACTTCGTGTACCCGCTGCGCTTCACCAACGAGGAAGCGCGAACCATCGTCATCGCGCTCGACGTGCTCAGAACCGTCGCCCCGCCCGATAGCCCGCTGATGCAGGACGCGAAAGTCCTCCACTACCTCATCGGCCGGCTCCTCCCGGGCGCCGCGTTGGACGAAGTGCGTCAGATGGGAAAGGAGGTGTCGCGAGACCTCACCAAGATGCGGGCAGTGTATACGGTTTGGCAGGAAACCGAAGGACGTCGATAAGCATCAAGCTTTACGACGATCTCTTGACCGGTATCCACTTCATCACGTAAGCCAGCACGACCACCCCGACCGCAATGGCGAACGCGATCCAGCCGAAGATGGCGGTAAAGCCGGCGATCACCGCGATCGGCGCGATGATGGTGGTGCCGATTTCGAACGGGGCGAAGCCGACGTAGGCCACGCCGTACTCGTTGAGCGTGCCGGACTTCAGCTTCGGGTCCACCATCTTCAGCAGCGCGATGCCGGTGGCCACGGCAGCGGTGGCCCAGCCCCAGCCGAACAGGCCGCGCTCGAGCCACTGCTCGCCGAAGAAAGTCGGGCCGGCCCAGAACATCCACACCACGCAGAACAGGGTGCCCAGCACGAAGATGAGCACGAGCGCCTGCCAGTAGCCCGCCAGCGCTGCGGGCACGATGGAGGCGATGCCGAAGGCGATCATGTAGTCCGTGGCGGCGCCGGAAACAGAGCTGATGGTGGAGCTGTCCAGGTAGTTCGGGCGCCCGACAAGCTTGAGCACCAGGCGGCCGATGAGCCCGATGACGAATGCCATGGCGAACAGCGGGATGGACACGTTCGACCACTGGTCCTTGATCAAGCTGTTGACCATGTACGCGATGAGCACGGTGAACGCGATGAAGCCGGCGTGCAGCGCCAACGGCTCGATGGACGACGGGTTGGTGGTGGCCTTGCCGATGGAGGGGCGCTCCGCTTCGTTGTGGATGTAGCCGGTGCGCAGGTCGTCAGGCAGGGTGCCAGCGAGCTGGGACGACTTGCCCTTGCGGATACCCCAGTTGGCCATGATCACGCCGCCGACGATGGCCACCAGGGTGCCCACGGTGGCGGAGGTGAAGCCGATGGAGGACGCGCCTTCGACGCCGATTTCCTCGAGTGCGGAGCCCACGGCCGCCGCGGTGCCGAAGCCGCCGACGAAGCCGACCGGCAACATCATGCCGAACCACGGCTCTGTGCCGAACACCGGAGCAAACAGGTAGAGGCCGAGCAGGATAAACAGGCCCCACTGGCCCATGAACATGGCCGTGGAATAGCCCCACATGTTGCGGGCGCCGGAGGCGACGGAGCCGCCGAGCTCCATCGAGTACGCCATGGAGGCGAACACCACCGCGATCAACAGCGTGGTGTAGGTGCCCACCTGGTCGGACCAGTGGATCACGCCCAGGATCTCGTCGCCTAGCAGCAGGCCGAGTAGACCCGCGGTGATCGGGGCAGGCAGCAGCAGCGCCTGCAGCACCTTCAGCCGGTTGCGCAAAATGTTGCCGACGATGAGCAGGACCGAAATCCAGCCGATGTCCGTGAGCAG
>ERZ1673749.2024-NODE-2024-length-11512-cov-5.524570_pt1 | contig 11512 bp, 6 predicted proteins | sample MGYA00580204_ERZ1673749 | MGnify/ENA primary metagenome ERZ1673749 (study PRJEB41218, sample SAMN15661745) | gut metagenome | host: Homo sapiens | place: Canada: London | collected 2015-08-20/2019-03-30 | study: EMG produced TPA metagenomics assembly of...
CTCCCTGCGTAGAATCATCGCGCTGTCGGCACGAGGGGAAAGGTAGCGCACCACCAGGAGCAGGAAGTAGGCACTCAGCGCCACCATGAGTAGCTGTCCTGGAAACAGAAAGCCCGCGAGGACACCCAGGACCGCCGCGGACAGCGGAAGCGAATAATCCTTGTTGTTCTGGAAGGAATCAATCGCCAGGACGATGAATAAGGCGACGAGGGCGAAATCCAGACCCTTCACCGAGGGCGGGATAGCCTGGCCTGCCAGCGCACCAATGATGCCCGAGACAACCCACAGCACCTGGCAGAAAAGCTGCACGGTGAAGACAAATGCACCACTCGGGCGCGAGCCGCGGGGAAAGGCGGAGAGGACGGCATAGGATTCGTCGGTCAGCGCGTACGTGGAATAGGCGCGGCAGAAACGATTCCGAATCTCATCGCGCGGAAAGGTTAACCCGTAGAGGATGTGGCGGAAGTTCACCATGAAACCCGTCACCGCAGCAACGCCGGGCGTCACGCCGCCGGTCACCATGGAAATGGCGAGGAACTCCATCGAACCAGCGTAAATAACGATGGAAAAGATGGGGGTCCACCACCAGTCGAAACCGGTCTGGACCATGAGCACGCCGAAGGCGAGGCCCAGCGGCACCACCCCCACGGCAATGGGCATGCAGGTCCGTATTGCCTTGATGATCTCCGCACGCATGGCAGAGATGTTAGCGCAGAGGGTGGAGAGGAACTCTAATTATCTTCATCGATATAGCGCGGGAAGGTGGCAAACAACGGCAGGGGCATGGCTTGGCGGCGCATGACGTCTGACCACGTATCTGTCGATCCGGAGGAGACCACGTCCTGGGGCAGCGCAGGGGCCACGTACCACTCACCGCGATCAATTTCCTCATCGAGTTCACCCGGGCCCCACTCGAAATGACCGGCGAAAAAACGCATACCTTCAACCAGTTCGGTGACGGCATCGGGACCCACGCGCAGATCGACGAGTGCCACACGTGGGGCGAGGCGGCTCAACGAAGGCTGTTTCTCGATGTCGACGCCCTGTTTGGTCAGCGCCACGCCGATGGCCGCCTGCTGGTCGTGCGGGCCGCCGATGTAAAGGGCCTGCGGCTTAGCCACCACGGGCAGCCACTCCGGCATGACGTTGAAGACCGCGACCTCGGAGCGCTTAGTCAGATCCACGCCATACGTACGCCCGGCATGTTGCTCGGTGATGAGGATGACGGAGCGATTGTACTGGGGCGCGAGGACGTCGGGAGCCGCCACGAGGAGCTGGCCAGGGGCGGGATCATTGCGCTCGAGGGCGTTGAAAAGTCTGTCTGCGTACATCCCTATCTAGAATTCCACCACTCGCGCAGCTTCGCAATAGCAACTTCGCGCTCCAAGGGGCCTTCTTCGAGGCGCAGCTCCTTGAGGTAAGACCAGGCCTGGCCGACCTCCGGGCCGGGTTCAAGGCCGAGGATCTCCATGATCTCGTTGCCGTCGAGATCAGGGCGTACGCGAGCGAGGTCTTCCTTGGCCGCGATATCCGCGATGCGTTCCTCCAGCTGATCGTAGGTGCGCTGGAGGCGGCGGGCCTTGCGCTCATTGCGGGTGGTGCAATCGGCGCGCACAAGTTTGTGCAGGCGCGGGAGAAGATCGCCGGCATCGGTGACATAGCGGCGCACGGCGGAATCGGTCCACTGACCATCGCCGAAACCGTGGAAACGCATGTGCAGGTAGACCAGCTGGCCGATATCTTCGGTCGTGGCCTTGGGGAATTTCAGCTTGCGCAGGCGCTTGCGGGTGAGCTTCGCACCAACAACCTCGTGGTGGTGGAAGCTGACCTTGCCGTCGGTAGTGTCGCGGGTATCCGGCTTGCCGATGTCATGAAGCAGGGCAGCCCACCGCAGGATCAGGTCGGGACCGTCCTCTTCCTGCTCCATGGCCTGGCGCAACACGGTGAGCGAGTGCGCGTACACGTCCTTGTGCTGCGCGTGCTCGTCGGGGGCCATGCGCAATGCCGGGATCTCCGGAAACACATAGTCCGCAATACCTGAGTCAACGAGCAGGTCAATACCCTTCCACGGCGCGACACCACAGATGAGCTTGTTGAGCTCCACCTGCACGCGCTCCACGGTGATGCGCTGGATTTCAGCGGCCATGTCCTTCATGGCATCGCGCACGCGCTGGGCGACGTCAAACTCCAATTGCGCCGCAAAACGCGCAGCACGAAGCATGCGAAGAGGATCATCGTGGAAGGAAATCTCCGGCGCATCCGGGGTATCGAGAATGCGGTTCGCTAGGTCTTCGAGTCCGCCCATCGGATCGTGGAATTCACGGGTGCCGTCTGGGCGCAGCTCGATGGCCATGGCGTTGACCTTGAAATCGCGGCGCACGAGATCGCCCTCGAGGGTATCGCCGTAGACCACTTCGGGGTTGCGGGAATCGCCGTCGTAGCTATCAGAGCGGAAGGTGGTGATCTCAATCTGCTGGCCCTTATAAGCCGCCGAGACAGTACCGAAGTCGATGCCGGTATCCCACACGGTTTCCGCCCACTCCTCCAGAATCGAATACACCACGTCGGGCCGGGCCGGGGTGGTGAAGTCGAGATCATTGCCCAGGCGGCCGAGCAGGGCATCGCGGACGGAGCCGCCGACGAGGTAGAGGGGGGCGTCGTGAAGCGCGAAGCGTTCCACCAGGCCACTGAGGAGGCCACTGAGCTGGGCGACGGTGGCGTCCGCGCGAGCAAGAACGCCGATTAGCTGAGTGTCCTGAAAATTCACGGATCGAAGTCTACTACGATTAGCAGGGATGACTAAGAACACGCCAGGGTCCAAGCGCCGCCGCCGGCGGGGCGCGGGCCACCGGAACCACCGCACGGGACGCCCCCAGCGCACGTCCACCAACCGCATGACCACGCGGGATGAGACGTCCGCAGGCGGACTCGTCGTGTCCGGATTGGCGGAGGCCGTCGACGAAGACGGCAACGTGGACCTGTCCCAGATCTATGTGGCACTCATCGGCAGGTTGGACCGCCGCGGGCGCCTGCTGTGGTCCATGCCGAAGGGCCATGTGGAAAACGGCGAGGCCAAGGAACTCACCGCCGAGCGCGAAGTATGGGAGGAAACCGGAATCCACGGCAAGGTCTTCGCGGACCTGGGCATGATTGATTATTGGTTCGTCTCCGATGGCGTGCGCATTCACAAGACCGTGCACCACCACCTGCTGCGTTTCGTGGACGGCATCATGAATGACGAGGACCCGGAGGTCACCGAGGTCTCCTGGATCCCGGTCTCCGAGCTCATCGAGCACCTTGCCTATGCGGACGAGCGCAAGCTGGCCCGCATCGCCCACGACCTCCTCCCTGATCTCGCGCGAAAGGAAGCTGCCGCAGGAAAGGCGACTCCGCGGTGAGTTGGCGCGCAGCGGTTGCCATCACGGCGCTGGCGGTGGGCTGCGCCGTCCCCGTGGCCCAGGCACAAACTCCCGACGCCGAGAGCAACGACTCCCACTATTGGCTCGGCTCCCGCGGCCCCGATGAGCTCGAACTCAGCTTGCTCAGCGCGACGGAGGCGCGAGTAGGGGAGACGCTTAAAGTCCAGCTGCGCATCCACAACCCAACCGAAAGTGCCGTTGATGACTTGCAGATAACCTCCCGGCGCAGCAATGCTGTGAACTCCACGACGGAGGCCCGCCAAGAGCTCGCTGCGGGATCCTTTCCTTATTATGGGACTTCGCTCGGCGCAGGAGCACTGGAGCCGGGGGAGAGCCGCGACGTAACCGTGGAGGTCCCCACCGCGTTGGGAGATGACTCCACGCTGGCCATCACCGATCCCGGCGCCTACCCACTGCTGTTTACGCTCACCGGCACCCGCGACGGCCAGGCCGCGAGCTTTGCGGAAGAGCGGACGATCCTGGATTTCAGAGGCGAAAATCAGGATCCGACGCCCGACGCAGAAGACGACGGCAAACACGAGTTCTCGCTGATCTATCCCGTGACCGCCCAGGTCGACGTCGTGCCGGGGGATACCGGCGGCGAGGAGCTCATCTTAGAAAGCGAGCAGCTGGCGGAACAGCTCTCACCGGGCGGGCGCCTCGATCAGCTGCTCGACGCCTACCTGCAGCATGATCTGCACGGTTCAGGCTGCGTGGCCCTGGACCCCGCGCTTGTCGACGCCGCCGACCGCATGTCCGCCGGCTACACCGTCAACGAGACCCGCCCCTCCACCGCTAAACACCCCACGCGCCTGCGCGATTCCTGGTTTAGCAGCGCCGATTCCGATCGCGGCAAGCCGGGCGCAGGCGCCCAAGACGCCGCCGCGTGGCTGGAGAAACTGAAGAAGGTGGACTGCCGCATGCTCATGCCGTGGGCTAACGCAGACACCGATGCCGTGGCCCAGGTAGGAAACGAGTGGCTCACCCACGAGGCCGTCGAACAGGGCGCAGACACCATCGAGCGCGTCCTCGGCGCCCCGCTCAGCACGCCACTGACCGCACCGGCCTCAGGGACAAGCGAGCACGCGATGCCCGTCCCGCTGCTGGTGGCGGATAATTCCGAGTGGGCCGGTAAGGCCGCCACCTTTGATGCCTCCCTCGGAGCACTGTTGGCTCAGACCGGTTCTAAACCGCAGACCACTGGGTACTCCAACCCGGAGCTGCGCTACGACTTTTCGATGGATTCAGAGCAGGCGAGGGCGCTGACGGCGGGGGCGTCGATAAGCGTGGCGTCCGCGCAAGAGGAGACCGTGGCCAAGCTGCCGAACTTCCAGGACCCTGCCGCCGCGCGCGCGGTGATGGAAGCAGCGCAGCGCCTGCTCAATTCCGGGCGCCTCGAGCCCCGTCCCGTTGCCGCCCTGCCCATCGAGCCCGGCAGCGGCAGCCCCGGAAGTCCCTACCCAGATCCCGCAGCTTTCCACGACGCCGAGATCACACAGGTGACGCAGCAGGCGCGCTATACCGATGAGCTGATGTCCATCATGGTCAACGATCCCGGTATCGCCATGACGCGCTATAACTTCACGGCGCCCCTGCGCCGCGATCTCCTCACGGCGCTCAGCGCTACCGACCGCTCCAGCCTCCACGGTTTTCCATCCTCGGTAGAGCAGAGCCGCTCCCGGCTGGAGAAAAACGCGGACATGCTCCGCGAGCTTCGCGCCTCCGTGGCGCTCATCCCGCCGGGCAACGTTTTTACCCGCGTTTCAGAGTCATCACCGCTGCTCATCGTAGCGGAGAACGGCCTGCCGCTGCCTGTCGACGCCCACCTAGCCTACGACGCCCCCGACGGCGCCACGTTGAACACGCAGGACTTGATTCACATCCCGGCCAAGGGATCTATTACCGTGTCCATGACCGCTGACCTGCCCAGCAACGTTGACCAGATGTCGCTGCGCCTATGGCTTGCAACACCATCTGAGCACCTCATTTCGGATCCAATCGATATCACGGTGCAGACGCGTGCCGGTATCGTTAGCGTCTATGGAGTCGGCGCGATCGCCGCGCTCGCCCTCGTCCTTGCCGCATTGTTCCGGCTGGGTAAGTGGAAGAAAAAGAAGTCTCACGGATAGTTTTCTCAATGACACATGAACCTAAGTCTGGTGCCCGCCGACGCATTGTCACTCCTTCGCCACCGGCGCCAGTACCGGAAAAGCGCGCGCCGAGTGGCGTCGTTGCTGTCGACGACGAACTCGAGGACCGCTCGGGACTGAAGGGCAAGGCAGCCGCTGCCTCGAGTGAACCCTCCGGCGAAAAGAACTCCGACGGCGCCGTCGTTCGCGCGACCGGCTCCATGGCCATTGCGACGATGATTTCCCGCATCACGGGGTTCATCCGCAACGTGCTCATCGGCTCGTCGCTCGGCCCCGCCATTTCTTCTGCCTTCGGCACGGCGAACCAACTCCCGAACCTCATCACGGAGATCGTGTTGGGTGCGGTGTTGACCTCGCTCGTGGTGCCCGTGCTGGTACGCGCGGAGAAGGAAGACGCTGACCGTGGCGAGGCCTTTGTCCGGCGCCTCTTCACGCTGGCCTTCTCCCTGCTGGCCACGATCACGGTGCTTTCCTGTATCTTTGCCCCGCAGATCACCCGCGTGATGCTGACGGACGACGGCAAGGTTAACGCCATCCAGGCCACGTCGTTTGCCTACCTTCTGCTGCCGCAGATCTTCTTCTACGGGCTCTTCGCGCTCTTCCAAGCGGTGCTCAACACGAAGAATATCTTCGGGCCGGGCGCGTGGGCACCGGTGGTCAACAACCTCATTTCCATCTCGGTACTCCTGGCCTACCAGCTGGTACCGGGCAGCTTGCATCCCGATGCGCCTTCGCCGATCACGGACCGGCACGTGCTGCTCCTAGCCCTAGGCACCACGGCCGGTGTGGTGGTGCAATGCCTCATCTTGTTCCCGTACCTCAAGAAGGCGGGCATTAACCTCAAGCCGCTGTGGGGCCTGGATGACCGCCTCAAGCAATTCGGCGGCATGGCCATGGCCATCGTGGCCTATGTGGCGATTTCCCAGCTGGGTTACGTCATCACCTCCCGCGTGGCGGCCCATGCGGATAAATACGCGCCGTTTATCTACCAGCAGGCCTGGCTGCTTTTGCAGGTACCCTATGGCGTCATTGGCGTCACGCTGCTCACCGCAATTATGCCGCGCCTGTCCCGCAATGCCGCGGACGGTGACGTCAAGGCCGTGGTTCGGGATCTCACGCTGGGCACGAAGCTGACGTTCATCGCTCTGATCCCCATCGTCATTTTCATGACGGGCTTCGGCATCCCGATTGCCCGCGGCCTCTTCCAATACGGCGCCTTCAACGCCAAGGCGGCCGAGGTACTCGGCCTCACGCTGAGCTTCTCCGCCTTTACTCTCATCCCGTACGCCCTCGTCCTGCTGCACCTGCGCGTGTTCTACGCCCGTGAGGAAGCGTGGACGCCCACCTTCATCATCGCCGGCATCACGCTGACCAAAGTGGTGCTCTCCCTGCTTGCCCCACACGTGGCGGATTCCCCCGACCGCGTGGTCGTCCTTCTGGGCACTGCCAATGGCTTCGGCTTCGTCGCCGGCGCGGTGATCGGCGGCTTCCTGCTCAAGCGCAAGCTGGGCAGCCTGGGCGGCCGCGCGGTTATCGCGACGACTATCTGGTCAGTGCTGGCCTCCCTCGTGGGCCTCGTGGTGGCCTTCGCCATCAATTACGTCATCAACCTCGTGCTCCCGGAGCAGGTGCCGCCGTTCGTGTACCTGCTGAAGCTTGCCGTGGCGGGCCTCATCTTCGTGGCCGTCACCGGCATCGTGCTCTCGCGCTCGGGCTTGCCGGAAGTCATCAACCTTGGCCGCCAGCTGCAGCGCATCCCCGGCATGTCCCGCATCATCAAGATCGAGCATGCCGAGGCCATCGAGGTCGAGGAACCGGAGCAGCTGGAGTTCCAGCCCATCTTCAGCGTGGACGCCTTCAACTCTTCGCCGGTGCCGCCACCGATGTCCGCCGGTATCGTCCGCGGCCCGCGCCTGGTGCCGGGCGCGCCGGTCTCCGATGGCCGCTTCCGCCTCCTCAAGGACTACGGCTCCGCAGCGGGTACCCGCTTCTGGAAGGCCCGCGAGCAGGCCACCGGCCGCTTGGTCTCGCTGACATTCGTGGACACCACGGGCGAGGCCCCGATGGCTCCCGCCACCCCGGCGGTAGCCGCCCGCCGCTCCGCGGAGGTATCCCGCGCCACGCGCCGCTTAGCGGAGATGGAACTGGATGCCATGGCGGAAAACATCGACATCCTGTCCTACCGCCAGGGCTGCCTCGTCGTGGCGGACTGGGTGGAGGGCACCTCCCTGAAGACGGTCTCGGAGGATGAGGACCTCGATCCGCGCGCCGTGGCCCACGCCTTGGTCCCGCTGGTGCGCACCACGGCTGCCGCCCACGCGGCGGGCCTCGTGCTGGGAATTGAGAACCGCAACCGCATCCGCATTTCCACCGAGGGCATTGCCACCCTGGCCTTCCCCGCGGTGCTGCACAGCAACGATGAGGAGACTGACCGCTCAGCGCTAGCCTCCGCTATCTCGCTCCTCGTGGAGTCCACCAGTCCGACACCGGAGGTACTGCAGGAGATTGCTGCCGACGCCGAGGAGGGCCAAGACTCCGACCTCGAGGACATCGCCAACCGCTTGGCGGCCTTCGCCGGCGATGGCGACGAGGGCGAGGAGACCCTCCAGATTCCAGTGGAGGAGACCCCGCGCAAGGAGGACCCGAGCCCCGCTCCGGGTTTCGGCGGCCGCGGCTACTCTGGCTCCGGCATCATCGTCCTAGGCGCGCTGGCCACCCTCTTCGTCGTTGCGATGGCCGCGCTCAGCGTCTGGATCCTGTCCCATGTGGGGAATGAGAAGACTTCCCCAGTGGTGACGAAGAGCGAATCGACGACTGAAACTTCATTCCCCAACGTGCCGCCGGTGCTCCTGAAGGACGTGAAGACCACCTCCGTTCCGGAGGGCAAGGAAGTATCTGGTTCGTGGTCCACGAAGAAGGCAGACACTGGACTCCTGCTCAGCATCGACAAGCCCACGCAACTCCGCGCGCTTCCGCTTCAGCAGAGCAAGTCCACCGGCGCCAAGTACGAGGTCTATGGCGTTAATACCAAGGACTTTGACCCCACGGATCCTGACTCCGGCAAGCTCACCGAGCTCGCACACGGCACGCTAACCAACGCGCGCCAAGACATCGAGCTCAAGGAGAAGCCCGTGGCCTTCGACGGCGCCCTCATCGTTTTCACCGACATGCCCAAGTCCGGTTCCGTCACGCTGAAGGAGGCCACCCTGGTGGGCATCCCCACCAACTAACCCACCACCTCACGCATTTCCCCAGACCTCGTTCCCGAAACTCCCTGCTCGCTGACTCAGACGCACCACGCGCTTGACGACGCCCACCCTGCAGGTTTCGGGTCCCAGGTCTGGGGCTTTATTGTTCTTGCGGTTTCTTCCCTTTGACAGATAAGAGAAGGAGCGTATGGTCCGTGTTGTCACGTCAACAACTTGTCGAAACGAGGAACCCATGACCATCACTGCAGGAACGTACGCACTGGACCCGGCACACACCACTATCGGCTTTGTTGCTCGCCACGCCATGATCACCAAGGTGCGCGGTAACTTCAACGAGTTCGAAGGCACCCTGACCGTAGGGAAGAACATTACTGACTCCGCCGCCACCGCCACGGTGAAGACGGCGTCCATCGATACCAACAACGCTGACCGCAATGCACACGTGAAGAATGAGGACTTCTTCGATGTTGAGAAGTTCCCGGAGATGACCTTCACCGCGACCAAGTTCGACGTTAACGAGGCAGGCGAGGGCACCGTCACCGGTGATCTCACCATTAAGGACACCACCAAGTCCGTCGATTTCAAGGTCGAAGAGACCGGCGTAGCCGAGGATCCCTTCGGTAACACCCGCCTGGGCTTTGAGGCTAAGACCTCCATTAACCGCACCGACTTCGGCATCGACTTCAACGCTCCGCTGAAGACCGGCGGCGTGCTCGTCTCCGAGGAGATCAAGATTGAGCTCGAGGTTTCTGCCATCAAGGAGTGAGCCATCAAGCGCGAAACCTCGCCGTAGGAAGTAGTTCTAAGTTGTTGCCCGTAGTGCCCAGATCGCGGTACTGCGGGCAACAACTTTTTAACAGTTAGAGGCGAACGATGGAGTAATAAACAACTCTGAAACAACTCCCAAACAACTTTCACAACGCTGTGGCCTGCATGTTTAAAAATGATTCTGCGTCAGAAGCTGCCATATTAGCCAATAGTTGTTTATTAATTGTTGCGGAGTTGTTTGAAACAACTTTGAGCGGCTTACCTGTGATACGCGCCGCAGCGGAGTTTAAGATGTAGCGCATGACTACCGCCAACCTCACCCATGCAGAAGCTTCCGCCCGCAGCGCCGCGCTGCGCCTGAGCACCTACGAGCTATACCTCGACGTCACGAGCGCGCCGAGCGACACCGACTCTTACGAGGTCACCTCGCGCATTAGCTTCACCACCACTAAGCCCGAGACCTTCGTGGATTACTTGGGCAAGGCCGTGCACGCAGTGCGCGTCAACGGCGAGGAGGTGGAGAACACCTTCGACGGCGGACGGGTCTACCTGCGGGATCTCCCAGTAGGGGAGGAGCTCACCGTGGAGATCACCGGCTCCTCCTATTACTCACGCACCGGCCAGGGCCTGCACCGCATGCACGACCAGGCCGACGACACCACCTACCTCTACTCGCACCTCGAGCCATCTGATGCCCGCCGCATCTTTCCCTGCTTTGACCAGCCGGACCTCAAGGCCAGCTACGAGGTACACCTCACAGGCCCGGAAGGCTGGCAGCTCCTCAGCAACCAGCCGGAGGTTGGCCGCGAGAAAACCGAGGGCGGGGAAGTAGCGCACTTTGCACCGACCCCGCTGCTGTCAACGTATTTGACGGCGTTTGCGGCGGGGCCGTACGTCGAGAAGCGCAGCACCTGGACCGCACCCGATGGCTCCCTGGAAGTGGAACTGCGCGCCTTCGCCCGCGCCTCCATGGCTGAGTACCTGGATGATGAAATCCTGCAGGTCACCGCACAGGGTATGGACTTTTTCCACAGCAACTTCGGCTACCCGTACCCGTGGGGCAAGTATGATTCCATCTTCGTTCCGGAATACAACCTGGGCGCCATGGAGAACCCCGGCCTGGTGACGTTCACGGAGCATTACCTCTTCCGTTCCGCCGCCACCCGCGCGCAGCATGCCGGCCGCACGAACACCATCCTGCACGAGATGTCCCACATGTGGTTCGGTGACCTAGTCACCCCACAGTGGTGGGATGACCTGTGGCTCAAGGAGTCCTTCGCGGAATTCATGGGCGCAGATTCCTCCGTGCATGCCACCGAGTACACCGAGGCCTGGGTCAACTTCGCCGGCCAGCGCAAGAACTGGGCCTACCTTCAGGATCAGCTGCCCACCACGCACCCAATCAAGGCCGAAATCCCGGACGTGGACGCCGCGCGCCAGAACTTCGACGGCATTACCTATGCCAAGGGTGCGGCGGTGCTCAAGCAGCTGGTGCACTACGTAGGCCGAGAGAACTTCTACGCCGGCGCGCGCGACTACTTCCAGGAACACGCCTTCGGCGCCGCTACCTTCGAGGACCTGCTCACGGCGTTGAAGAAGCACACCGACCGTGACCTCGACGCTTGGTCTACAGCCTGGCTGCGCACGTGGGGTCCGGACACGCTCACCCCGGAGCTGCACACGGACGGCGATAAGATCCACGAGCTCGCCATCGCGGTCGAGGCGGAGGACACCACGCGCCCGCACCGCCTCAACGTGGCGCTCTTCGATGACTCCCTGAACAAGTACGCCACCCTCGACGTCGATCTGGAAGGCGAGCGCACCATCCTCGATGAAGCATCGGGGCTTCAGGCACCTGCGTTGCTGCTGCTTAACGACGCCGACCACACCTACGCCAAGGTCCGCTTCGACGAGACCTCCCTGGAAACCATCCGCACCCGGCTTTCCGAGGTGCCCGATGAGCTTT
>ERZ1673749.2026-NODE-2026-length-11501-cov-5.126857_pt1 | contig 11501 bp, 8 predicted proteins | sample MGYA00580204_ERZ1673749 | MGnify/ENA primary metagenome ERZ1673749 (study PRJEB41218, sample SAMN15661745) | gut metagenome | host: Homo sapiens | place: Canada: London | collected 2015-08-20/2019-03-30 | study: EMG produced TPA metagenomics assembly of...
CGCATCACCCTCAATGGTGCGGTCTTCTCCCCCAAGGACGCCAAGGGCAGGGATGTCCCCCTGTTCTCTTATAACGGCACCACCTACGCCCCCGTCCGCGCCATCTGTGAGGCCGCCGGCCTGAAGGTGGACTTTGACTCCGCCAACTATACCGCCGTCCTCACCACCCCCGACCGCTATATCGCCTCCACCCCCTCCGCCTCCAACTACATCTCCGTGGACAAGGCCAAGGAGATCGCCCTGAACCACGCCGGCGTGAAGGCCGCCGACGCCATCTTCGTGAAGGCCGGACTGGACTGGGACGACGGCCGCACCGAGTACGAGGTGGAATTCTACGCCGGGAACACGGAGTACGATTACAGCATCGACGCCACGACAGGCGCCATTCGCTCCTATGACCATGACTGGGATGATTTCTCCCTGTGGAATCCCGGAAACAACGCCGCCAACCCTTCCACCCCTGGCACCTCCACCAACAATCTGATCAGCGAGGCCAAGGCCAAGGAGATCGCTTTGGCAAAAGCCCCCTCCGGCGCCTCCGTGGTACGCTGCCACCTGGACTGGGACGACGGCCGCTATATCTATGAGATCAAGATGGTCTCGGGCACCATGGAGTATGAGTGCGACATCAACGCCGCCACCGGCGTCATCACCGACTGGGACGTGGACAGCATCTACGACTAATTCCTTTCGCAAACCGCTCCGTACCCGAAAGTACCGTCAGGCGCTGCCGCCTGACGGTACTTTTTTGCGTCTGCGTTAAAACAGCTCCGGATGCTCCAGAAGCCAGCGGTTGACCATGGCCATAAACCACTCCACGGCCGGATTGTCACTGGGCTCCCGCCACGCCACCCCCAGCTCGATGGTCTGCCCATGCCCCTCCAGCGGGACAAAGGCCAGGCCGGTGGTATGCATGTACTCCCGAATCCGGAAAGGGAGAATGGCAATTGCCTGTCCGCACTCCACGGCAAAGATCACATCCTCCAGGGCGGGATACTCTGTGACCGACGCCGGGGTGAAACCCAGTCCCCGGCAGATCTGGAGGAACTGCTTATACATATAGGCCCCGCCGGTGTGGGACAGGCAGGCAAAGGGCTCCGTGGCCAGCTTGGCGTAGTCGATCACGGCGTTGTCCAGGCAGGGGTGCTCCCGCGGGCAGACCAGGCAGTAGAAGTCGGCCCCCAGCTTGCGGCAGGCGTAGCCGTTCATCCCCTTCAAGTCGGAGAGCACCGAGAAGCTCACATCATAAGCCGCCGCGTCGATGCCCGCCTGGATGCCGGTGGCGTCCCGCCGGATGAGCTCCACGCGGACCTGGGGATACGCCTCCCGATAGGCGGCGATCAGCCGGGGCAAAAAGTGGCGGGAGGGGGAATTGAGGTAGCCGATGCGCAGCTCCCAACATCCCGAGGACTCTAGCTGGCGCAGGCGGCCCAGGGCCCGCTCCTCCTGGTCCAGGATGCGCTTGGCGTCCTCCAGGAAGTGCTCCCCGGCCCGGGTGAGCGACACGTTCCTCGTGGTGCGCAGAAACAGGCGTGCGCCCACCTCCCGCTCCAGGGCGGAGATCTGATGGGTCACGGCGGGCTGCGTCACATAGAATTCCCGCGCCGTCTCGGTAAAGTTCCGGTAACGGGCCACCGACACGAAATAGCGAAGCTGCTCGGTGTTCATTGCGCTCCCTCCTCTCCCTGCTCGTATTATAAATTGATAACGCTTTTTTATCAATCCTGGAAAAAACGTGAATTTCACTTTTTTCGCCCGGAGTGATACAATTTGCCCGATTATAAAAGAGGAGTGATGCGCGTGGCGTTTCAAGTAATGGGCGTGACCGCCGGACGCAAGGACAGCAACTGTGAAATCCTGCTCAAGGAGGCTCTTCTGGCCTGCCGGGAGCAGGGGGCCGAGGTCCGCATGATCAATCTGAAGGACTATGAGCTGCTGGACTGCAACGGCTGCACCGCCTGTACCATGGGCATGTCCATGGGGAAGAACACCGGCTGTTCCCTGGCGGACAAGGACGACAAGCAGAAAATCATGGATGTGATGCTGGAGCAGGATGCGGTGATCTTCTCCGCCCCCACCTATGATCTGATGCCCTCCTCCCTGTTTTTGAAGTTCATGCACCGCAACCTGGCCTATGAGTCGGCCTTCCTGACCAAGATCGGCGCCATCGCGCCCCGGGACCGGGTGGGCGCGCTCATCGCCGTGGGCGGCTCCACCCGCTCCTGGCAGTCCATGGCCCTGGAGTGCATGCAGGCCACCACCTTCACCAACAGCTTCAAAATTGTGGACATGTACATGGCCACCCAGGTTCCCGCCCCCGCCCAGGTGCTCCTCTACGAGGAGAAGGTGGCCCGGGCCCGGGAGATGGGCCTGAACGTGATGAAGGCCCTCAACACGCCCCCCGCCGAGCGCAAGTGGCTGGGCGACCCGGACTACGGCTGGTGCCCCAACTGCCACTCCAACGCCCTGTGCCTGGGCGAGCCCCAGTGGAAGGGGCTGCAGTACCCCATCGAGTGCGTGGTGTGCGGCGCGGGCGGCACCCTGGAGCAGACCGGGGACGGGCGCTGGAAATTCGTCATCGCCGAGAATGGGCTGGAGCGTGACCGCACCACCGAGGAGGGCCGCGGGGTTCACTGCGACGAGATCGCCGAGACCCAGGGCGGCTTCTTCATGGATCCGGCCAAGCGCCAGCTGGTGGCCGAGCGCCTGCCCAAGTACCAGAGCATCCAGTTCCCCGGCATCTAAGAAAGGAGTCTGATTGTCATGAAATTCGAGCATCTGTTTTCCCCCATGCAGGTGGGCAAGGTGACCTACCGCAACCGCATCGTCAGCGCCCCCATGGCCTTCGGCCTCATTGTTCAGAACCCGGACGCCCGGGACTTCACCTACCGCAAGCTGGAGGCCAGCGCCAAGGGCGGCAACGGCTGCGTCATCGTGGGCGAGACCGACGTCAACTTCACCGACGCCGTCCGTATCCCCGGCTTCCGCCCCTTTGACTTTGCCAAGCCCGAGGAGGACATGGAGACCTTCCAGGCGGTGGGCGAGTACGCCCGCCGCATCAAGCGCCACGGCGCGGTGGCGCTGGCCGAGCTGGTTCACTGCGGCAAGGAGAAGGTGCCCTTCGGCCCCAACGAGGAGGCCATCGGCCCCATCGAGACCACCAACCTGGCCGGCGTGAGGGTGCGCCCCATGAACGAGGACGACATGGCCCGCATCGCCCGCGACTTCGCCGTCTCCGCCACCTACATGCAGAAGGCGGGCTTTGACGGCGTGCTCATCCACGGCGGCCACGGCTTCCTCTTCACCCAGTTTCTCTCCCCCCTGATGAACACCCGCACCGACAGCTACGGCGGCTCTCTGGAGAACCGCGCCCGCTTCCCCCTCCAGATTCTGAAGGCCGTCCGGGAGGCGGTGGGCCCCGACTTCCTGGTGGAGCTGCGCATCGACGGCACCGACCACCAGCCCGGCGGCATCACCCCCGAGGAGACCGGCGCGTTCGTCGCCATGGCCGAGCCCTACATCACCTCCGTCCACGTGACCTGCGGTATCTATGAGGCGTCGGTCAAGTCGGGCACCGAGAGCTCCATGTTCCACCCCCACGGCCTGAACATCGACAACGCCGCCATCATCAAGAAGTACACCAAACTGCCCGTGGGCGCCGTGGGCGGCATCAACTCCCCCGAGCTGTGCGAGCAGGCCATTGCCGAGGGCAAGATCGACTTTGCCATCCTGGGCCGCCAGATGCTGGCCGACCCCGAGTTTGCCAACAAGGCCAAGCGCGGCCATGAGGATCAGATCCGCCGCTGCCTGCGCTGCTACAAGTGCTTCCCCGGCTCCCCCGAGGAGGGCTATGACGACCTGCCCTTCACCAGCGAGGAGCTGGCCCTCTACGTGGGCCACTGCACCATCAACCCCCTGGCCCACCTGCCCTTCGATCCCGACACTCTGGCCCCCGCCTCCAAGCAGGAGACCGTGCTCATCGTGGGCGGCGGCGCGGCCGGCATGCAGGCCGCCATCACCGCCTGCGACCGGGGCCAGAAGGTCATCCTGGCCGAGCAGGGCCCCCGCCTGGGCGGCCTGCTGCGGTTCACCGACGTGGACACCGACAAGCCCGACCTGATGAACTTCAAGAACCTGCTGGTGCGCGAGGTGGAGCGCCGTGACATCGACGTGCGGCTCAACACCGTGATCACGCCGGAGAACATCACCTCCTTCGGCGCCGACGGCGTCATCTTTGCTACCGGCTCCCTGCCCTCCTGTCCCCCGGTGCCCGGCATCGGGCACGCCCACAAGGCCATGGACATGTACGACGGCAAGGTCAAGCCCGGCCACAAGATTGTTATGGTGGGCGGCGGCCTGGTGGGCTGCGAGGCCGGCCTCTTCCTCCAGAAGACCGGCCACGAGGTCACCGTGGTGGAGCTGCTGGGCCGGCTGGCCAACGAGTCCTTCGGCATGTACCGGGAGGCCCTGATCTGGGAGATGGAGAAATGCGGCATGGCCATGCTGCCCAAGACCCGCTGCCTGGAGATCACCCCCACCGGCGTGAAGGTGGAGAACGCCGGCGGCGTCCAGACCCTGGAGGCCGACACCGTCCTCTTTGCCCTGGGCATGAAGAGCGTGGACATCGCCCCCCTGAAGGCCGCCGCCGAGGCCGCCGGACTCAAGACCTGGGTCATCGGCGACGCCATCCAGCCCGGCAAGGTGGATCAGGCCACCCGCAGCGCCTATCTGGCCGGCATCGAGGTGGGCCGCTGAGTCCCCCGCCCCGGAATAAATCAACCCCTCCGGCTAAACCGGAGGGGTTCTGCTTGTCGGAAAAGCGGCAAGAGCCACTTTTTCGAGGGAGATGCGCGCAAGATGAACCTTGATTCCCGACGGAAAAGTCGGCTCATCTTGCGCGGAAGTGTCATTTCCGGGGCGCATGTCCCCGGAAATGACTGATTTTCATGTTATTCCTGCGGCTGTGGCCGCAGGAATTCTGCGAGGCTTTCCTTCCTGGAAGGTTTTTCGCCCGTCTGCGGCGCCCCAGGCAATGCCTGGGGCGCCGCGTTTCTTTTGTTCTTTTGTCAGCGCTCCTGGCGCAGCGTCTCGGCCTTCTCCTTCAGGAAGCCCTTGAGCCACGCACCGGTGGCCGGGTGATCCAGGGCGAAGTCGATGGTGGCCTCCAGGAAGCCGCAGAGGTTGCCAGTGTCATACCGGCGGCCCTCAAAGTCCACGGCCACCATGCGGCTTCTCCGGCACAGCTCCCGCAGGCCGTCGGTGAGCTGAATCTCCCCGCCGTAACCAGGCTTGACGTTCTCCAGAATATCGAAGATCTCCGGAGTCAGCACATAGCGGCCCAGGATGGCGTAGTTGGAGAGCCTCTGCTCGGGGGTGGGCTTCTCGTTCATGTCGGACACGTCGAAGATGCGCTCCTCCAGGGGGGAGACCTTGACGGAGGAGTAGCGGGAGATAGCCTCAGTAGCCACCTCCTGCACCCCCAGGGCGGACGCGCCGTACTTCTCGGCGGCCTCCACCAGTTGGAGAGTCACCGGCTTTTTGGCCCGCATGATGTCGTCGCCCAGCAGCACGGCGAAGGGCTCGTCCCCCACGAAGCGGCGGGCGCGGCCGATGGCGTGGCCCAGGCCCTTCGTCTCCTTCTGGCGCACGTAGAAGATGTTGGCCAGGTCGGCGGCCCGGCGCACCTCCACCAGCTCGGACTCCTTGCCCGACTGGAGCAGGCGGGTCTCCAGCTCGGGGTAGTAGTCGAAGTAATCGTCCATGGCGGACTTGGCCCGGTTGGTGACGATCAGAATGTCCTCAATCCCGGCGGCCACCGCCTCCTCGATGATGTACTGGATCACCGGCTTGTCCACCATGGGAAGCATCTCCTTGGGGACGGTCTTGGTGGCGGGGAGCATCCGGGTTCCCAGCCCTGCGGCGGGGATGACAGCCTTACGAACTTTCATAACAAAAAACCTCCAGCAGAGCGGGCGGAACGCCGCCCGCCGTTATTGCAGATGTGCGGCGGGAATCATGGAGCGGAAATACCGAACCCTGGGCAGGGCCTTCAGGAGAATCGTGCCCAGCACATAGCAGGCCACAGCCTCCCCTGCCACAAAGGTCCACAGGTTCAGTCCATACGCCGCCCAGAAAGCGCCGTTGATAGCCCCTGCCTCCGCCCAAGCCCACATGGGCGGCAGCAGCAGGGCGTTCACCACAATGGGGGGCAGGGCGGCCAGATACCAACGGGGCATCTTGATGGAGAGGAAAGCTGCGATGGCGGTGGCCAAGGTGCCCACAATCATGTCGATGGGACCATAGGGGGAGAGAATATTGGTCAGCAGGCAGCCCAGTGCCAGCCCCGGCGCGGCGGCAGGGAACAGGAAGGGCAGCACGGTCAGCGCCTCCCCCAAGCGGACCTGAACCGGTCCGAAGGTGAGCTGAAAGATGTTGCCGAAGTAGCACAGGACGAAGTAGACGGCGGCCACCATCGCGGCCAGGGTGAGCTGTTGGATGTTGGATTTGCGCATGTGTGATCATACCTCCATTTTAGTCTTTAGAGAACGGCGGTGAGTCCCACCGAACGAACGCGACCGTGGCCGCGCTTGGACCGGGTTTGGAAACCAGTCGGGGGTATTTTAGCACGTTTCCCCTCGGAAGTAAAGAAAAAGCGCTGGGACTCTCCCCCGCCCTCCTCCGCGGAAAAAGCAGCCCCGGAGCGCACGCGCTCCGGGGCGGTCTTTTATTCCGTTATTCCGTAAAGGGCTTTTCCACCAGGGAGCCCCGGCTGTAGCGGGCCAGGATATCCCGGTCGTCCCCGTCGTAGAGGAACTGCTCCAGCTTCTCGAAGGGGGTGCGGGGCAGGCGGCCATCCAGCTCGTCCACATCCACCACCAGGGCGTCGAAATCGTACCCCGGCTCGAAGGAGCCCACCTTCCCGAAGAATTCCCCCGGCCCCTTGGTGGCCAGGTAGAGGGCCTCCGGCAGGGAGAGGGGCCGCTCCTCCATGTGGTCCAGGGCCCGGAGCTTGGACAGCCCTACCGTGGCCGCCACATGCCGGTTCATGGCGGCGGCGTGGCCGCCGGCCACATCGCTGGCCACGCAGCAGCGCAGCCCCTCCGACAGGCTGCGGCGCAGGGGCATGACGCCGCTGGACAGGTTGGTGTTGGACTGGGCGCAGTGGGCCAGGGTGACCCCCTCCTCCCGGAGAATGGCCTCCTCCCGCCCGGTGAGGTGGACGGCGTGGGCCATGATGGTGCACCCCCGGCGGAGCAGGCCGTAGTCCCGGTACACCTCGGTGTAGCTGGCGCACTCCGGATGGAGCTGGCCCACCCAGGCAATCTCGCTCCGGTTCTCCGACAGGTGGGACTGGACGGGCAGCCCGTACCGCTCCCCCAGCCGCCCCAGGCCGTCCATGAGCCGGGCGGTGGTGGAGGGGACGAAGCGGGGGGTCAGGATATACTCCACGTGCTTCAGCTCCGCCCGGCTGCGGCAGATGAGCTCCTCCGTGTCCGCCAGGGAGGCGTCGGTGTCCTCCCGCAGACTGTCCGGGGCATTGCGGTCCATGTTCACCTTGCCGATGAGGGCGGACAGCCCCGCCTGCTCGGTCAGCTCCATCAGCCGCCAGGCGGCCTCCTTGTGGATGGTGGCAAAAGCGGAAAAGCGCAGGGTGCCGTTGGCCCACATCCGGTTGAGGAACCGCTTCCACGCCGCCTCGGCAAAGTCCGTGTCGCCGTAGCGGGCCTCCACCGGGAAGGTGTAGGTCTCCAGCCAGGGCAGCAGCTCCTGGTCGTAGCCCACGCCCCGGTTCACCATCTGGGGGGCGTGGAGGTGGAGGTCGCAGAAGGCGGGGAGCACCAGCGCCCGGCCGAAGTCGGTCACCGGCTGCCCGGCGTACTCCTGGGGGAGCGCCCGGTAAAAGCCGGCGCACTTCTCCCCCTCCACCACCAGGTACTCCCCCTCCCGCACGGTCAGCTCGCCCAGCGCGGGAGTGTATAAAAAGTTGCCCTTGAAAATCATGGCGGTCCCCTCCGGTTCTTTTGTCTCCGTCTATCCTATCACCCGTCCCCGGAGAGATCAATCGGAACTTTCCGCCCCCGCACAGAAAAGCCGCCGCACCCGTTGCGTGCGGCGGCCCAGCCTGTCGAAAAAGACTTTTCAACAGGCTGCTGGACTTTTTGAAGCTCTAAAGAAGCTTCAAAAAGTCGTTTGATCAAACATGAAAGGGAACCCTGACGGTTCCCTTTCACACTATCCTTCCCTCCGAACGCTTTAGCAGGAGGGCTTATTGACCGCCTCAGCGGGCCCTCTGACTTTATTCAAAGGAGACCGCGCAATCCAGGGGGACGATGACAACATAGGTGCGCCCCACACCGAAGGAGATGGGGGAGCCGCTCAGGTCATAGTATTGGAGCTGGCCGTCGGGGAAGTCCTTGCTCCACGTGAGGTCAATGACCTTGCCGCCGCAGGCGAAGTAGCCCGTCCCGCCGCTGGACAGGTCCACAGTGATGTGGCCCAGACTGTCGCCGGTATAACGGCAGGCGGTCTTGAGGACTATCACATTGGTGACGGCCACCTGTTCACCGCTGTCGCCGTCTACATAGGGCTCTCCATACTCCTCCACCCGGTAGAGCCGGCTGTCGGGATCGTAGGTAAATACACCGGTTTTATAGTGGGAGACAGGGACGGTGATCCGCGGGGCCTCAGCGCCGCCGGCCGGGGTGCCATCCTCCACAAAGTTCATCTGACAGCGGTAGTCCTCCTCGTGCTCCAGACGGAGGCCGTAGGTGGGCAGACGCTCGATGATGGAGGTCCCGGTGGTGACGACGGTGTGCTCCAGACTGTAGCTCTTACGCCGCTCCGGGTCCCGCCACATCAGATTTCCGTTCTCGCTGTTGCTCATGTAGGGGCCATTGACTCCGTCGAGGGCGGTGACGCCCCACTGGCGGATTTTGGCGTAGGCATCCTCGCTGCCGCCGGCGTGAATGTAGATGGCATCGTGTCCCAGGGCCAGCTCCAGATAGTAGGGGCGGGCGGAGCGGATGGAGCCGATTTTCCCAACACCGTCCAAGGACTGGTAGACGGCCAGCATGCGGGTGATGCCGCCCTCGGCCGGTACTTCGTAGATCACGTCAGCTTGGGACTGACCAAGCTGGGGAAGGGCCTCTTTCAGATTGTTGAGCATGATGGCCACCGGGCGGCGGTTGACCCATTCTTTGCCCATAGGCAGGCCGCTTAAGGGGCTGACCGGTCCGTCGTAGGGGGTGGACTCCGGTGTGGGGGCCACAGTGGGAGAGGGCTCCTGGTGTGCCGGGGTGCCGGTGGGGGAGGGAAGCCTGCTCCCGCATGCGGAGAGGAGCAGAATGAGCGCCAGCACAGCTGGCAGAACTTTTTTTGCCATACCAAATTCCTCCATTGTCCTTATGCAGCTATGATACGCTTTTGGGGAGGCTCCGTCAAGATTTAATACTCCCGTAACGATTTTTGCATGCTTTTGTAACATGAAACGGGTATTCTACTCCTTGCAAGAGACAGAGTCTTTTTCATTGTATCCTCTTCTTTCCTATGAGGGCGGCCGGCCGAGACGCAAAAAGAAGGACATCTTACAGATGTCCTTCTTTTTTGGAAGGGGCGGTTAAAATTGATATTTCCCCTTAATGAAACCGCCGCACAGCGGTGTGAGCTTGCTCTGACTTATAAAAAAATCGGAGCAAGCGATACAAAGCTTGCTCCGATGTGGAGCAGGGTACGGGAGTCGAACCCGCCTTCTCGGCTTGGGAAGCCGATGCACTACCGATGTACTAACCCTGCAATTCAGTCGACTAAAAAAGTATAGCATATCTTTCCCGGTTTGGCAAGAGAATTTTACAGAGGAGAGGCAAAAATTAAGGGTTGCATTTTCGGCATAGTTCGATATAATTATCTCGGTGATTTTTTCTTTCTTCTAACTGAAAATTTGAAAATCTGCTTGCAATAGAACGAAAATCATGATATCATTTCCTAAACCAGAAGTTTGATTGTTGAATTGGAAAGGCTGGAATGACGTGATGAGTAAGAAGCAGGCGCTGACGGAGTTTCACCGGGGCTCTATTCTAGCGGCCGCCGAGCGGCTATTTGCCGAGAAGGGTACCGAAAAGACGACGATGGATGACATTGCGCGGGAGGCGGAGTACAGCAAGGCCACCCTCTATGTGTACTTTCAGAGCAAGGAGGAGATCATCAATGCCATTCTCCTCAGCGGTATGGTTCTGTTGAAAAAGAAGATTCACGAGGCCATTGAGAGCCACAGCGACTGGTATCAGGCCTACGACGCGGTATGCCGCTCCATCGTCCGGTTCTACGATGAAAATCCCACCGCTTATGATGCCGCTACGGGCACGATGCCTCTGGTGCAGGAGGCGGACGAGACTCAGAAGGGAGTTGCGGATATCCTGCGCGTGAGCGGTGAGATCGACGAGGAGCTGGCGGCCTTCCTGGTACGCGGTGCGGCGGAGGGCGCGGTGCGCTCTCAGCTTCCCCCTATGGAGACGGTTCTGCTGTTCTGGTCCGCCCTGTCCGGCATGGTGCATACCGCCGATATCCGGGAGGGATATATTCAGAAGACCATCGGTCTGTCCCGGGAGGAGTTTCTCCAGCACGGCACCCGCCTGCTGCTGGCCTCTATCACCAAGGTCAACGCATAATCAAAAAAGCGCCCCGGCTGCGGCCGGGGCGCTTTTTTGGATTTATTCGGCGGTGAGCACCGGGTGCTCTCCGTCGGCGGAGGCATGGATGCTCTGGATGGGATGGAGGTAGCTGTCGATGAGCTTGGTGGCGATGTCGTCCTCCAGATCCTTCTGAATCTGGCGGCGCAGATTGCGGGCGCCGTAGGTCATGGAGTAGGACTTCTTCACCAGGTAGTCCAGCAACGCGTCGTCCCAGGTGAAGGTGATGCCCTTCTCCTTCAGCGCGTCCTGGAGCTCACGGAGCATAATGGCGGCAATGGCCTTGAAGTTGTCCTCGGTGAGCTTGTTGAAGTAGACGATCTCGTCCACGCGGTTGATGAACTCGGGCCGCAGGAAGGATTCCAGGGCCTTCATGGCCCGCTCCCTGCCCTGCTGGTCGGCGGTGCGGCCGAAGCCTACGGAACCGGCGGAGGTACGGGCATCGCTGCCCGCGTTGGAGGTCATGACGATGACCGTGTTTTCGAAATTCACGTTGCGGCCCTGGGCATCGGTGATGTGGCCGTCATCCAGAATCTGAAGCAGAATGTTGAGCACGTCGGGGTGGGCCTTCTCAATCTCGTCAAACAGAATGACGCAGTAAGGCTTGCGGCGCACCTTCTCGGTGAGCTGGCCCGCCTCGTCGTAGCCCACATAGCCTGGGGGAGAGCCGATGATGCGGCTGACGGCGAACTTCTCCATGAACTCGCTCATGTCCAGTCGGATAAGGGATTCGGGGGAGTGGAACATGTCCATGGCCAGCCGCTTGACCAGCTCGGTCTTGCCCACGCCGGTGGAGCCCACAAAGATGAAGGACAC
>ERZ1673749.2032-NODE-2032-length-11471-cov-11.354415_pt1 | contig 11471 bp, 10 predicted proteins | sample MGYA00580204_ERZ1673749 | MGnify/ENA primary metagenome ERZ1673749 (study PRJEB41218, sample SAMN15661745) | gut metagenome | host: Homo sapiens | place: Canada: London | collected 2015-08-20/2019-03-30 | study: EMG produced TPA metagenomics assembly of...
GTCCCCTCTCCCCTCCCCAATCTTTTCTCTTCTACAAACAGCGCAAACCGCTGGCGGGATCGAAGACGTGGCCGTGGCCGGCGCGGACGGAGAGGCGGATGGCGTCGCCGGGCGCGGGGCGGCGCGTGCCGGGAAGACGCACGATGATGGCGCTCTGATCGGAAACGCCGCCGCCCGCCTTCCCGGTGATGGGATGGCAGTAGGCCAGCGTGTCCGGGCCGAGCGCTTCGATGATGTCCACGGTGACCTGCACGGAACCTTCGGGATCGAGCAGCAGGTCTTCGCAGCGCAGGCCGACGAGCACGTCCTTGGAGGGCGCTGCGGCAAGCCGGATGTCGGAGGCGGCGACGCCGGAAAGCGGCGTGCCGTCGGGCAGGATCAGCTTCTCGCCGTCCGTGGTCGCGGGGATCATGTTCATGGACGGGGAGCCCATGAACTGGGCAACGAATACGGAGGCCGGATGCAGGTAGATGTCGTCCGGCGTGCCGTACTGTTCGATGTTCCCGGCGCGGAGCACGAGGATTTTCTCGGCGAGGGTCATGGCCTCCACCTGATCGTGCGTCACGTAGATGCTGGTGGTGGCCAGACGCTGGTGCAGACGGCGCAGCTCGATGCGCATCTGGTTGCGGAGGTTGGCGTCGAGGTTGGAAAGCGGTTCGTCGAAGAGGAACACGCTGGGCTCGCGCACGATGGCCCGGCCCATGGCCACACGCTGGCGCTGGCCGCCGGAAAGCTGTTTGGGCATACGGTCGAGCAGTCCGTCGAGCCCGAGGAGCTTGGCGGCGTCCTCGGCGCGGCGCTTGCGCTCGTCCGCCGGGATGCCGCGCACCTTGAGCCCGTAGGTGATGTTGTCGAACACGTTCATGTGCGGGTAGAGGGCGTAGTTCTGGAACACCATCGCAATGTTGCGATCCTTGGGTTCCTTGCTGGTGACGTCCTCGTCGCCGATGAAGATGCTGCCGCCGGTGACTTCCTCAAGCCCGGCGATGCAGCGCAGGGCCGTGGACTTGCCGCAGCCGGAAGGCCCGACCATGACCATGAAGGAGCCGTCCGGGACTTCGACGTTGATGCCCTTCAGTACCTTATTTTTATTGAAAGTCTTTTCTACGTTCTTGAGCTGGACGCGTGCCATGCTGGTATCCTTTTGGCGGGCTTATTTTTCGGTTTCCACGAGGCCACGGACGAAAAGCTTCTGCATGCCGAGCACCACCAGCAGGGGGGGCAGCATACCCAGAAGCGCAACGGCCATGATGAGGTTCCACTCCGGCACGGCGTCGGGGATGTTCACCATGCGCTGGATGCCCATGACGATGGTGTACATGCTTTCCTGGTTGGTGACGAGCAGGGGCCAGAGGTACTGGTTCCAGCCGTAGATGAACAGCACCACGAACAGCGCGGCGGTGTTCGTGCGGGAAAGGGGCAGCACCACGTCCACGAAGAAACGCCACGGCCCGGCCCCGTCGATGCGCGCGGCCTCAAGCAGTTCCGCCGGGATGGTCATGAACATCTGGCGGTACAGGAAGGTCGCCGTCGCCGAGGCGATGAGCGGCAGGACAAGGCCGAGGTAGCTGTCGATGAAATTGAGGTTCGCCGCCACTTGGAAGGTGGGCACGATGCGGACTTCAACCGGCATCATCAGCGTGATGAAGATGAGCACGAAGCACAGCTCGCGGCCGGGGAAACGGAAATAGACGATGGCGTAGGCCGCCGTGATGGAAATGGCGATTTTCCCGATGGCGATGCCGAGGGCCATGACGAGGCTGTTGGCCATCATCACCCACACGGGGATGCCGCCCGCCGCCTTGAGGCCCTGCGTGAGGACGGTGGTGAAGTTCTTGAGGAACTCGCCGCCGAACCACAACGGCGTGGAGCCGATGAGCACGTCGAACGTGTGGGTCGTGGCGACCAGCGCTATATAAAGGGGAAAGAGCACAATGGCGATGCCGAACCAGAGGAAGGCGTGCCCGATGGCTTTTCCCAGTCCTTTCTTTTCTACCATACTGCGTTCCTTGACCTAGTAGGTCACCTTGCGTTCCACGTAACGGAACTGGAGGAAGGTCAGGACCATGACGATGAGCATCAGCACCACGGACTGGGCCGAGGAGCCGCCGAAGTCGAGCCCGATGAAGCCGTCGTTGAAAACCTTGTAGATGAGGGTTTCCGTGGCCTTTGAGGGGCCGCCCTGTGTGACGGCATGGACGATGCCGAAGGTTTCGAACAGCGTATAGATCGTGTTCACCACAAGCAGGAAGAAGCTTGTGGGCGACAGAAGCGGGAAAATGATCGTGCGGAACCGCCGCCACGGGGACGCGCCGTCGATGGCCGCGGCCTCGATGAGCGAGCGGGGGATGGCGTGCAGCCCGGCGAGGAAGAACAGGAAGTTATACGAGATCTGTTTCCATGAGGCTGAAACGATCAGCAGGAAAAGGGCCTGATTGCCGTTGATCTTGTGGTTCCACGTATACCCGAAGTGGTGGAGCATCTCGGTGAGCACGCCGCCGGAAGGGTTGAACAGGAACAGCCAGAGCACGCCCGCGAGCGGCGGCGCGACGGCGTAGGGGATGATGAGCATGGATTTGTACAGCGTGCCGCCCCAGTTCACCTGATCGGCGAGGACCGCGAACAGCAGGGCGGTCCCCATCGTGAGGACGATGGTGGCGAGGCTGAACACGAGCGTCAAGCGCAGCGTTTCCAGATAGCTCGGATCGGAAAACAGCGTGATGAAGTTGTCCAATCCTACGAATTCTTTGGAAAGACCGAAAGAGTCTTCCATGTAGAACGACCCCATGAGCGCTTCACCGGCGGGGTAGAAGAAAAACACCACCGTGATGGCGAGCTGGGGCAGCAGGAAGAGGAGGGGAAGAAGCAGGTGTTTCTTGCCCCTGAACGCGTAACGTCCATCCTGCATAGCGGCTCCTTGTGCGGGTTGGGGGCGTCCCTTGCGGCGGAAAGGCCGCGAAAGACGCCCCGGAGGAAACGGGGGGAGGCCCGGCGGGCCCCCTCCCTTTGTGCTGCGGATCAGCGTTTACTTCTTGTTGGCCTTGGCGAAACGCGCCAGTTCGGCGTTGCCGCGTTCCACAGCGGCGTCGAGCGCCTGCTTGGCGGTCTTCTTGCCGGCCCAGACGGCTTCGAGCTCTTCGTCGATGATGTTGCGGATCTGGACGAAGTTGCCGAGGCGCAGGCCCAGCGAGTTGATGGTGGGCTTCTTGTCGGAAAGGGCCTTCACGGCGATGTCGGTGCCGGGGTTCTTGTCGTAGAAGCCCTGCTGCTTGGTCAGCTCGTAGCCTTCCAGGGTGACGGGCACGTAGCCGGTGAGCTGGTGGAAGCGGGCCTGCACTTCAGGCTTGAGGAGGTAGTTCAGGAACGCGGCGGCGCCCTTTTCGGCGTCCTTGGAGTGTCCGGCCATGGCCCAGATGGCTGCACCGCCGATCACGGTGTTCTGGGGAGCGCCCTTCACGTCGGGCCAGTAGGGGAGCAGCGCCACGCCCCACTGGAACTTGGCACCGGCCTTCACGGCGGCGTAGGAGCCGGAGGAGTTCATGAGGATGCCGGCTTCGCCGGAGGTGAACGCGTTGATGGCTTCGGACTTGCGGCCCACGTAGACCATCACGCCGTCCTTCTGGAGCTTGGACAGGAAGTCGATGTGCTTGACGTGCAGGGGGCTGTTGAACAGGAGCTTCGTGTCGAGGCCGTCGTAGCCGTTGTTGTTGGTGGCGAAGGGGACGTTGTGCCACGCGGAGAAGCTTTCAAGCTGCACCCAGGACTGCCAGCCTGAGGTGAGGCCGTACTTGCACGCGCCGGATTCCTTGATCTTCTTGGCGAGTTCGGCCACTTCGGGCCACGTCGTGGGGAAATGGTCCGGGTCGCCGCCGGCCTTCTTCACGGCGTCCTTGTTGTAGTAGAGGACGGTGGTGGAGGCGTTGAAGGGCATGGCGATGAGCTTGCCGTCCGTGGAGGAGTAGTAGCTGGCCACGGAGCCGAGGAGCTTGGAGGTGTCCACCGGGGTGCCGGCGGCTTCCATGATTTCATACACGGGGCGGATGGCGCCCTTGGCGGCCATCATGCTGGCGGTGCCCACTTCAAAAATCTGGATCAGGTTGGGGTGCTGTTTGGCGCGGAAGGCGGCGATGGCGGCGGTCATGGCTTCGTCATAGTTGCCCTTGTAGACGCCCTTGACTTCGTACTTGTCCTGAGACGCGTTGAATTCCTTGATCATCTCGTCGGTGATTTCACCGAGTTCGCCACCCATGCCGTGCCAGAAGGTAATGGTGGTTTTGGCCTGGACAGGTGCGGCCAGCAGCATCAGACACATGGCCAGCAGGGCCATCAGACGGAAGGAACGCATGTGCTCTCCTGCATTGGCGGACGGAAACCGTCCGGTTGTATCCTCTCCGGGGCCAGTCCCCGGAACGTCCGCCGGGGCGCGCCCGGCAAGATGGGTATCACTCCCCGGTATGGGAAGTCTGAAAAGGGAGGAAAAACCTTCTCCAGAAAGTCTCTCCTCCCTCCTTCAGTGCGTCATTCTCCGAGCGCCTTGCGGCAGGCGGCGGGAAAATCGGTAATGATGCCGGTCGCGCCTTCGGCAACGAGGCGTTTGGCTTCGCTCATGTCGTTGACGGTCCACACGTTGACGGCGAATTCGGCATCGCGCAACGCGGCAAGGTCGCCGGGCGCGAGGATACGCTGATCCGGGTGGTAGGCGTTGACCTGGAGCCGGCGGCACAGGGCTGCCGGATCTCTGGGGCGTATGTGCTCGACCAGCGCGCCGGTGGCCATTTCGGGGCACAGGACGCGGCATTCTTCCAGATAACGGTGCTGGAACGAGGAAATGATGACTTGTTCCACCATATCGAGGCGGCGGATGAGGTCTAACACGTCCTTTGTTACGGTTTCGTGACCGATGAGGTGCGAATGGTTCTTGATCTCGACGTTGACGTACCAGCCGTTGTCCTTGGTGAAGGCAAGGGCCTCCTCAAGGGTGGGGACGGTCAGGCCGTCAAAGCTTTTCAGCGTGTCGGCGTCGATCTCCCCGGCGGCGACGCGGCCGAACTGATCGCGCCCGGCGTACCATGATCCGGCGTCGAGGCTCTTGATCTCGTCCAGCGTGAAATCGCATACGCGATAGGAGGGGCGGCCGGGGAAGGCCGTTTCCACGTCGGTGGTACGGACGAGGGTGTCGTCGTGCATCACCACCAGTTTGCCGTCTTTGGTATAGTTGGCGTCGAGTTCCCAGAGATCGGCCTGAACGGCATAGCCGAGGGCGGCCGCCGTAAGCGTGTTTTCCGGGGCATGTCCGCGCGCGCCGCGATGGGCGACGACCAGCGGGACGGGGGGGCAGGTATGGAAGTCAATGTATTTCTGCATGAAAAACGACCTGAAAAGGTTCTGGAATCACGAAGTTCGAAAGTGAAAACGGAAAAGGCCTCTGCCAGAATGAGAAATCTGAAGGCAAAATACCCTGAAAGCAGAAAGTTGTCGAGATTTCCAGCGTCCCGTTGCCGTTTCATAAGGGAACATGTTCTGTTGCAATGGCGTATTGAGGGGCGTTTTCTGCTTCGGGAACGCGCCGGCTCTTGGAAAATCTCTTTATCATGCCGCCGGAAGATTGTATCTTCCACGTATCAACTTTCGAAATCGAACGTGCAAGGAGTCCCTATGAGCCGTTATATTCTTGCCCTCGACCAGGGTACGACCAGTTCACGCGCCATCCTGTTCGACCGCTCCGGCAACATCATTCAGATGGCCCAGCAGGAATTCACGCAGCACTATCCTCAGCCCGGCTGGGTGGAGCACAACCCCAACGAACTTTTCGACAGCCAGGCGGTGGTTGCGGCCAAGTGCCTTCGGCAGGCGGGGATTACGGGCTCTGAAGTCGCGGCGGTGGGCATCGCCAACCAGCGCGAGACCACCGTCGTCTGGAACCGCAGGACCGGCGCGCCCGTGTACAACGCCATCGTCTGGCAGGACCGGCGTACTGCGGGCTTCTGTGACAGCCTGCGCGAACAGGGGAAGGCCGGCCTGTTCGCGGAAAAGACGGGGCTCGTGCTCGACGCCTATTTTTCCGGCACGAAAGTCCGCTGGGTTCTTGAGAACGTGCCCGGCGCGCGCGAACAGGCCGAGGCGGGCGATCTGCTGTTCGGGACCGTGGATTCGTGGCTCATCTGGAATTTCACCAAGGGCGCGGTCCACGCGACCGATCCCTCCAACGCCAGCCGTACCCTGATGTTCAATATCCACACCGGGGACTGGGACGACGAACTGCTTGAGCTGCTTTCCGTGCCGCGTTCCATGCTGCCGAAGGTGGTCCCCTCATCCGGGATCATGGGGCACATGCATCCAGAATTCCTTGGCCACAGCCTTCCTCTGGCGGGCGACGCCGGGGATCAGCAGGCCGCGACCTACGGCAATGCCTGTATGCTTCCGGGCATGGCGAAGAACACCTACGGGACCGGGTGCTTCCTTCTCATGAACACCGGGACTGAAGCCCGGCGCAGCGAGAACAACCTGCTCACCACGGTGGGCTGGAACTGCGGCTACGGGCTGCGCTACGCCCTTGAGGGCAGCGTGTTCATCGCCGGGGCGGTGGTGCAGTGGCTGCGCGACGGTCTCCAGATCATCAGCGACGCCGCCGAGATTGAGCCCCTTGCCTCCACGGTGCGGGACAACGGCGGCGTGTTTTTCGTGCCCGCCTTTGCCGGGCTTGGCGCGCCCTACTGGGATCAGTACGCCCGCGGGGCCATCGTGGGCCTGACGCGCGGCGTGACCCGGGGGCATATCGCCCGCGCCGCCATTGAGGCCATCGCGCTCCAGACCTTGGATATCATGGATTGCATGAAGAAGGACTCGGGGCTGCCGCTTTCCACGCTCCGGGTGGACGGTGGGGCCAGCCGGAACAACATGCTTATGCAGTGTCAGGCCAACGTGCTCGGCGTGCCTGTCGAGCGCCCCATGATCACCGAGACCACGGCTCTCGGCGCGGCCTATCTCGCCGGGCTTGCCGTCGGTTTCTGGGACAGCGAGGAAGAGGTGTCCGCCCTGTGGAAGCTGGATCGCCGCTTCGAGCCCGCCATGGACGAGGAGCGCCGCGCCGAGCTGCTCCACAACTGGCATCGCGCCGTAGGCCGCGCCGCGAACTGGATTGAATAGGGGGTAGGGGGGGAGAGAACCGGGGGGGGGGGGGGGCGCTTTTAATAAAAAGCGCCCTCCCCCGGACCCCCCACCCGCAAAATTTCCGGCTGGTGGGGAGGCTGCGCGGCGGGAGTTCGTTCCGGCGGAAAATGGGGCGCCTCCCGTGGGTACTTTCCCAATGTGTTCTTTTTTGTAAGAAATCCTTTTTTATTCGAAGAGGGAGCCTCCCCGTAGGGCTTGTATTCAATGTCTTTTTTCTTTTATGCTTATCGGTTGAAGGGAAATTTCAATGCCCCCCCCGCGTCCTCGAACAGGGATTCGATAAGGACAAAAATCTTTGGGGAGGAGGGGCGATGATTGGGGAGGGGAAGAGGCCCCTTCCTTCAGAAAGGGGCCTCTTCCCCTCCCCGAATTTCGCCTCTGGAAAAAAGAACAAGAAGGCGGGGGGTTGCCTAATCGCAAAAAAATAAACATACTATCAAGAAACACTTCTTGTAGCGGGACCGTTTCCGGATTCGGAGACGGGGGGTCCGCATCACTTGCAACCAGGAAAAAACAATGGAACAGACTCCTGCTGAACTCTGGAAACAACGGTCCATAGCCATTGCGGCTACGGTGAAGGAAGTCGCGTCGGTGGACGAGGCTTTGCAGTACGCCCTCGAACTGTGTCAGGCCGCCGAGCCTCATGAGCAGCTCATGGGCGCCGAGCCGGAACGCAAAGGCAATATCCTCGCAGCGCCCGGCCTGCCCGCTGAACAGGCCGAGATCCTCCGCAAGGGATGCGAAGAGAAGGGCCTCGTTTTCGTTGAAGGGGGCCTGCGGGAATACGCCGGCGGCATGGAAGTCGGCGTTGCGTGGGCCGCGTGCGGCCTCGCCGATACGGGGACCTGCGTGGTTGAGAGCACCAACGAAGATATCCGGCTGGCGACCATGCTTCCGGAAACAAGCGTGCTGCTCATCCGCCGCTCGACCATCCTGCCCGGCAATGAAAACGGCGCGGAGGTGCTCCAGAAGTTCTTCGGCAAGGCCGAACCCGAATTTCTGGCTTTCATCAGCGGGCCGAGCCGTACCGCCGACATCGAGCGTGTGCTGACGCTGGGCGTTCATGGCCCGTTGTATCTGCACGCCGTGCTCATCAACGACTAGTTTTCGTACGGGAAGCCGCTTCCCAGTCGATTTACCATAAGGATTGCCATATGAAAGAACCCGCACGCGATATAAAAAACTACCGTACCGACCTGTCCGCCGCGCTGGAGGATACGTTCCAGCGCCGCGCCTTGGACAAGTTCGCGGTGGATTACCGGGCCAGCCGTGAGCGCATCTACTCCGGTCTGAACGACCGTGAGCTGATCGCCGAAGTCGCCGCCCGTAAGGACGAATCGGTCAGGCACCTCGACGAGCTGTTCGTACAGTTCAAGGAAGAGGCCGAAAAGCGCGGGGTGCAGGTGCATCTTGCCAGAGATGCCGCCGACGCCAACCGCATCATCGCCAAGATCGCGGAAGAAAACGGCTGTAAGATGGTCGTGAAGTCCAAATCCATGACCGTCGAGGAAATCCAGACCAATACGGCCCTTGAAGCCAAGGGCATGGAAGTGGTGGAAACCGACCTTGCGGAATGGATCATCCAGCTTCGCCATGAAGGGCCTTCCCACATGGTCATGCCCGCTATCCACCTGTCCCGCACGCAGGTTGCCGATACCTTCACCAAGGAAACCGGCAAGCACCAGACCGAAGACATCACCAGCCTCGTGCGCGTGGCCCGCCGCGAGCTGCGCCGCAAGTTCGCCGAAGCCGACATGGGCATTTCCGGCATGAACTTCGCCGTGGCCGAATCCGGCGCTATCGGCCTCGTGACCAACGAAGGCAACGCCCGCATGGTCACCACGTTGCCCCGCGTGCATGTCGCGGTGGGCGGCATCGACAAGCTGATCCCCTCGTTCGACGACGCGATGGCGACCCTCCGCGTGTTGCCCCGTAACGCCACGGGCCAGCATCTGACCTCCTACGTCACGTGGATCGCCGGCGGCGTGCCCACGGCTTCCGCGCCCGACGGCAAGAAGAGTATGCACGTGGTGTTCGTGGACAATGGCCGTAAAGCCGTGCTCAACGATCCCATCCTGTCGCAGGCCCTGCGCTGCGTGCGCTGCGGCGCATGCGCCAACGTGTGCCCCGTGTACCGTCTCGTGGGCGGGCACCGCATGGGCTACATCTACATCGGGGCCATCGGCCTCATCCTGACCTATCTGTTCCACGGCAAGGACCGCGCCAAGGCGCTCGTCCAGAACTGCGTGAACTGCCAGGCCTGCAAGAGCGTCTGCGCGGCGGGCATCGACCTGCCCGGCCTGATTGAGGAAATCCGTATGCGGTACATTGAGCAGGACGGCAACAGCCTGCCCATGAACCTGCTGGCGTCCACCCTCAAGAACCGCAAGGCGTTCCATACGCTTTTGAAGTTCGCCAAGTACGCCCAGAAGCCGCTCACCGGCGGCGAGCAGTTCATCCGCCATCTGCCTTCCATGTTCGCCAAGGACAACGAATTCCGCGCCCTGCCCGCCATCGCCGACAAGGCGTTCCGCGACCGCTGGGAAAAGCTGGATCGCCCGGTTTCCGCGAACCCCTCGCTGCGTGTGGCCATCTTTGCGGGCTGTGTACAGGACTTCGTGTATCCCGAGCAGCTTGAAGCGGCCGTAAAGCTCATGCAGGGCCACAACATCCGTGTGGACTTCCCGATGGATCAGTCCTGCTGCGGCCTGCCCGTGGTGATGATGGGCCAGCGCGAAACCGCCCGCGACGTGGCGCTCCAGAATATGGACGCCTTCGAGAAGGGCGATTACGATGTCATCCTGACCCTTTGCGCCTCCTGCGCCTCGCAGCTCAAGGAAGGCTATGTGGAACTGTTCGCCGGGCAGCCCGGCCGTCAGGCCCGCGCAAAGGCGCTTGCGGACAAGGTTATGGACTTCAGCACGTTCGCCAAGGAAAAGCTCGGACTGAGCGCCGAAAGCTTCAACCACAGCGACGAAAAGGTAACCTATCACGCCTCTTGTCACCTTTGCCGTGGCCTTGGCGTGAAGGAAGCCCCGCGTGAACTCATCGCCGCTGCCGCCGACTATGTTCCGGCTGCCGAAGAGGAAGTGTGCTGCGGTTTCGGCGGCACGTACTCCGCCAAGTTCCCCGAAGTGTCCGCCGCGCTGCTTCGCAAGAAGCTGGACGGCATCGCGGATACCGGCGCGGCCCGTGTGGTCATGGACTGCCCCGGCTGCGTGCTTCAGATCCGCGGCGGCGCGGAGAAGGACGGCAAGGGCCTCAAGGTGACGCACATCTCCGAGCTGCTGGCTGAGAATCTGAAGAAGTAAATGCCTCCCGGCGGGCTTGGGGGGCATGATGCCCCCCAGACCCCCTCGAAGCGAAAAGAAGCGGTTCCGTCTCCGGCTGAAGCCGAAAACGGAACCGCTTCTTTTCGCTCCAAGTCCGTCAGGAGTACCCTTTTCGAAGTGAGCGGCGTTGCTGAGGGTGTCCTAGGGCAGGCCATGATGGACTTGCTCTCCTATTTGTTTTGAAAGTGTGTTGTTAACGCTGTTCCTCTTTGAAAAAATTATTCTTCTGATGGCGATCTGCGCCGGAAAAGCTGTGAACAGGGATTCGATAAGGTCAAATTCTATATTGATCCCCCGGCTAAGCCGGGGGGCTCCTGCAGTTTGACAATTCCCTAAAACAGCAAACCTCCTTGTCCGAACCGCTCAAGGCAGAACAAGGAGGCTTTTTATGAAGCAATTACAAAGTTTAAGTCATACGGTCTGGGAGTGCAAGTATCATATAGTGTGGATTCCGAAATACCGGAAAAAGGTTTTGTACGGCAAGATTCGTGAGGAGTTGGTGGGCGTATTTCATGAATTGGCCAACCGCCGAGGCTGCAAGATACTGGAAGGGCACCTGTGTGTGGATCATGTGCACATGTTACTGTCGATTCCACCTAAATATGGGGTGGCAGAAGTAGTGGGCTATTTAAAAGGAAAAGCGCTATTGAGATAGCGAAACATTTTGAAAAAGTTCGTAAAATAACAGGAGCGAGTTTCTGGGCGAGAGGATATTTTGTAAGCACGGTAGGAGTAGGAGAACGGGAAATTCGGCTCTACATAAGGAACCAGGAAAAAGAAGACAGGAAGGTGGAGCAGCTTAAGCTGCTGTAATTCGCCGTAGGCGAATAGCAAAAACCGCTTTGAGCGGTCACCGCGTTTCAAGCCCCCGGCTTTGCCGGGGGTTTTGACAGTCTTTGAAGAGGAGAGGGTGGGGTTTGGGGAGGGGGAGGAGAAACTTTCTGGAGAAAGTTTCTCCTCCCCCTCCCC
>ERZ1673749.2035-NODE-2035-length-11456-cov-5.564161_pt1 | contig 11456 bp, 7 predicted proteins | sample MGYA00580204_ERZ1673749 | MGnify/ENA primary metagenome ERZ1673749 (study PRJEB41218, sample SAMN15661745) | gut metagenome | host: Homo sapiens | place: Canada: London | collected 2015-08-20/2019-03-30 | study: EMG produced TPA metagenomics assembly of...
CGGGAGGAAAGTGGGCTGTTCCTCTCACCCAAAAGCGGCAAAAGCCGCACCATTACTCCAGCGCCCTCTGTGCTCAAAACCCTAAAGGAACAGCGGAGGCGGCAGGCTGAAATGCAGTTAAAGGCGGGGTCCCTCTGGAATAACGCCCATAATCTGGTGTTTACCAATGAGACAGGCGGCCCGCTGGAGCAATGGAGGGTAGAGAAAGACTATCAGGCGGCGGTGGAGGCGGTCGGACTGGCCGGTGCGCGCTTTCACGACCTTCGGCACACCTATACCGTCAATGCTATTCGGGCCGGTGATGATATCAAGACCATACAGGGCAACCTCGGCCACGCCAGCGCGGCCTTTACTCTGGACAGATACGGCCACTTTACCGAGCGCATGAGACAGGACAGCGCCGCCCGCATGGAGGGCTTTATCAAGGGTGTACTAGGCTTGTAAGGGAAAAAATAAGGGAAAACAGGCCTTGATGGCATATCTGGATCGGCTGGAATTACTGCAAATACTAGAAAGATGAAAAAAGAGCGCCGCAACCAATAGTTGCGGCCATGAAACCCGGAAGCGGTGGCGGCCCAGGCCCGTCTCTGCTATTCTGAACGGCGAGGAGGAGTGCCCATGAATCTGGAGATTGCAAACCGCCTGCTGGCCCTGCGCCGGGAGCACGGCTATTCCCAGGAGGAGCTGGCGTACAAGCTGGGGGTCAGCCGCCAGGCGGTGTCCAAGTGGGAGAGGGCGGAGTCCTCTCCAGACACGGACAACCTGCTCGCCCTGGCCCGGCTCTACGGCGTGTCCCTGGACGCGCTGCTGCTCCACACCCCGGCGGAGGAGGCGGCCCAGGCCGCGCCGGAGCCGGATGAGGCCCCGGCGGACGAGGACGCGGAGATTTTTGCCGCCGCCCGGGCCTGGGACGCCGCGGAGGAGGCGGAGCAGAAGGCCCGGAAGCGGGCGCGGGCCAAGTGGAAGGAGGGGCTGCTGTGGCTGCTCACCCTGGCGCTGATGGTGATTCTGCCCAACCTGACCTACTGGCTTGGCATCTCGGAGGTCTATGCCGTGGTGGTCACGGTGGCCTTTTTGATCACCGGCTTCCTGCTGGACAACTGGCACCCGGGCTGGATGCTGTTTCTCACCATTCCGCTCTACTATGTACTGATCTTCGGACGTTAAAAATGGAGTTCCCGCCCTGCGGGAACTCCATTTTTTGCACTTTACTGGTGGATAACCGTGCCGGTGCGGCCCGCCACGCCGTCCTTGGCCTTTTCCAGAAGGGTGATCAGGGCGGTGCGGCCGGGGGCGCTCTCGGCGAATTCCACGGCAGCCTGCACCTTGGGCAGCATGGAGCCGGGGGCGAAGTGGCCCCGTTCCATGTAGACCTTGGCCTCGGCGGGGGTCAGGCTGTCCAGCCAGGTCTGGTTGGGCTTGCCGAAGTTAATGGCCACCTTCTCCACGGCGGTGAGGATGATGAGGGTATCGGCGTTGACCTGCTGGGCCAGCACGCAGGAGGCGAAGTCCTTGTCGATGACCGCCGCCGCGCCCTTGAGGTGGTGGCCTTCGGTCTTATAGACCGGGATGCCGCCGCCGCCGCAGGCCACCACCACCAGTCCGGCGTCCACCATGTCGCGGATGGACTCAATCTCGATGATGGACTGGGGCTTGGGAGAGGCCACCACACGGCGGTAGCCCCGGCCCGCGTCCTCAATGACGTTATAGCCCCGCTCAGCCACCATTTTGTCGGCCTCCTCCTTGGTCATGAAGGCGCCGATGGGCTTGGTGGGGTTCTGGAAAGCCGGGTCGTCCCGGTTTACTTCCACCTGGGTCAGCACGGTGGCCACGCCCTTGGAGATGCCGCGGTCCAGCAGTTCCTCCCGCAGCGCATTCTGGAGATCATAGCCGATATACCCCTGGCTCATGGCCACACAGACGGAGAGGGGGCAGGGGATGTACTTCTCCGGCTCCGAGCGGGTCAGCTCGGCCATGGCCTTCTGAATCATGCCCACCTGGGGGCCGTTGCCGTGGGCGATGATGACCTCGTGGCCCTCCTCGATCAGATCCACGATGGCCCTGGCGGTCTGCTTCACCGCGATCATCTGCTCCGGCAGATTGTTGCCCAGGGCATTTCCGCCCAGGGCGATGACAACACGTTTACCCATGAATAGCACCTCATTCAAAATAAGAAAAGTCGAAAGGAGGGGGGCGGAAATGCCCTCCGCGCCGGGAGGCGCGTACAAGCGTTTTGCCCGGAGGGCAAAACCTTGGCGCAGGCGGAATTCAGTTCCGCCGAGCAGGTAGGGGTGCACTGTGTGCACCCCTAGTCTGTTCCGCGGGCCGCCGGGCCGATGAGGGCATCGGCCCCTACGGAATACGGAGGGGCGGACGGCCGCAAGGGGTATCCCTGCCTGTGTGTCCGCGCCGAAAAAGACGGGGCCCGCCCGCAGAATACCGGAGTACCTGTATTTGCGGGCGGGCCGGAGCGCCTGGGCGGGGGAAATTCGCAGATTTTACTTCTGGAACCAGCGGGCCAGGCCGCGCTCCTCCAGGGCCTTCAGGGTGGCCTGGGGATCCTTCACCTTGGCCAGGAAGATCATGGCGGCGATGATATAGGGCTTGAAGGAGGCCTCCTTGTAGAGAGGATCGCGGTAGCGGTCAAACACGCTGGCCTCCACCTCGCCGTCCACGCAGGAGACGTCGTTGATGTCGGCGGGCAGGCAGTGCAGGTACAGGGCCTTGCCGTCGCGGGTGGTCTTCATCAGCTCCTCGGTGCAGCACCAGTCCTTGTGTGTGGCGTTCTGGGCCAGCAGCTCCTTCTCCAGAGCCTTGATACCCTCGCTGTCGCCCTCGGCGTACAGGTTGGTGCGCTTCTCCATGGCGGCGAAGGGGGCCCAGCTCTTGGGATAGACGATGTCGGCGTCCTGGAAGGCCTCGGCCATGGAGTGGGTCTTGGTGAAGGTGCCGCCGGACTTCTGGGCGTTGGTCTTGGCGACCTCCTCCACCTCGGGCATGACCTCGTAGCCCTCGGGGTGGGCCAGCACCACGTCCATGCCGAAGCGGCTCATCAGGCCGATGACGCCCTGGGGCACGGAGAGGGGCTTGCCGTAGCTGGGGGAGTAGGCCCAGGTCATGGCGATCTTCTTGCCCTTCAGGTTCTCCACGCCGCCGAAGTGGTGGATGATGTGCAGCATGTCAGCCATGGCCTGGGTGGGGTGGTCGATGTCGCACTGGAGGTTGACCAGGGTGGGCTTCTGCTCCAGCACGCCGTCCTTGTGGCCCTGGGTCACGGCGTCCATGAACTCGTGCATGTAGGCGTTGCCCTTGCCGATGTACATGTCGTCGCGGATGCCGATGACGTCGGCCATGAAGGACACCATGTTGGCGGTCTCGCGGACGGTCTCGCCGTGGGCGATCTGGCTCTTGCCCTCGTCCAGATCCTGCACCTCCAGGCCCAGCAGGTTGCAGGCGGAGGCGAAGGAGAAGCGGGTGCGGGTAGAGTTGTCGCGGAACAGGGAGATACCCAGGCCGGACTCGAAGATCTTGGTGGAGATGTTGTTCTCCCGCATGTAGCGCAGGGCGTCGGCGATGGTGAAGACGGCCTCGAGCTCGTCGTCGGTCTTCTCCCAGGTCAGGAAGAAGTCGCCCTCGTACATCTCTTTGAAGTTGAGCTTGTTGAGCTTGTCAATATAGTTCTGAAGGTTTTCCATAGCGGCAATCTCCTTTTCTTTTTTTGTTGTGGGGCGGGGACAAGCCCCGCCCCTACGGGCGCGCTTCTTACTGAATGTTATTATTGGTCTTGCCCGCGCGGAACTGGGACACGTCGGCGGTCTTGTTCTCCTCCTTGTAGCAGCCGGGCACGGCGGCGTACAGGGCGGCGCAGGTGACCAGATCCATTTTCCAGGTGATCTCGTTGGGGGCGTGGGCCTGGCTCTCGGCGCCGGGGCCGAAGCCCACGCAGGGGATGCCGTAGCGGCCCTGGATGGCCACGCCGTTGGTGGAGAAGGTCCACTTGTCGGTGAGGGGGCGGCCGTCCCGCAGGTGCATGGCGTCCCGCTTGGCCTCGGCGTCGGCGTGGCCGATGCGCTTGTCGCCCCAGAGGGCGTGGTGGGCGTCCACCAGGGCCTGGACGTGGGCGGCGTTCTCCTTGTTGATCCAGGTGGGGAAGTAGCACTCGGTCTCGTACACCTCGCCGGTCCAGGAGGGCCGGTCATACATATACATGGACACCTGTACGTCGTCGCCGTACTTCTTCACGCTGGGCAGATCGCGGATCTCCTGGAGGCAGGAATCCCAGGTCTCGCCGGCGGTCATGCGGCGGTCGATGGAGATGGAGCAGGAGTCGGCCACGGCGCAGCGGCTGGGGGAGGTGTAGAAGATCTGGGAGGTGGTGCAGGTGCCCCGGCCCAGGAAGCGGGCGTCTTCAAAGTGCTCGGGGTTGTACTTGGGATCCAGCATCTTCACCAGGCCCTTGATCTCCACGGTCTCGTCGGCGGGGTTCTCGTTGAGGGCGCGCACGTCCTGGAGGATGTCGGCCATCTTGTAGATGGCGTTGTCGCCCCGCTCCGGGGCGGAGCCGTGGCAGGAGACGCCCTTCACGTCCACGCGGATCTCCATGCGGCCCCGGTGGCCCCGGTAGATGCCGCCGTCAGTGGGCTCGGTGGACACCACGAACTCCACCTGCTCCTTGCGGATGCCCTTGGCGGGGAAGAACTTGTTGACGATGTACTGCCAGCACATGCCGTCGCAGTCCTCCTCCTGCACGGAGCCCACCACCATGATCTTATAGCCGGCGGGAATGAGGCCCAGATCCTTCATGATCTTGGCGCCGTAGGTGGCGGCGGCCATGCCGCCCTCCTGGTCGGAGCCGCCGCGGCCGAAGATCACCGCGTCGTCCTCGTAGCCCTGGTAGGGATCGGCCTCCCAGTTGTTGATGTTGCCGATGCCCACGGTGTCGATGTGGGAATCGAAAGCGATGATCTTGTCGCCCTCACCCATCCAGCCGATGACGTTGCCCAGGCCGTCTACCTCCACCGCGTCGTAGCCCAGCTTCTCCATCTCGGCCTTGATGCAGGCCACCACTTCCTTCTCCTCGCAGCTCTCGCTGGGGTGGGAGATCATCGCCCGCAGGAAGCGGGTCATGTCGGCCCTGTAGCTCTCGGCTGCCTTCTTGATCTGCTCGTAATCCATGTTCGTTTCCCTCCATCATTGATTCACAGGTAGTTATATTATCTTAAAAGCCTTACAGAGTGCGCGCCGCAGGCGTGCAGTTTGTTCGTTCCGGGGACATGTGCCCCGGAACGAACTCCGCTCAGCCAGCAAGTGTGGGTGCTGAGCGCTTTCAGCGGTCAGCACCTGCGCGCGGCGGGCTGTATCTCATCCCAGAAGCGGCTTTGCCGCTTTTGGGATGAATTAAGCGGTGGGATATTCACCGTCCCACAGCACCTTGCGGAACTTCATGGGGTCGGTGTTGCCCTCGGTGGAGAACATGAGCACCTGGCTGAAGCGGTCCAGGCCGATGGCCTCCCGGAGCTCCTTGTATTCATCGGTCTCCATGATGGCGGCGATGAGGCCCATGCCCACCGCGCCGGACTCGCCGGAGATCACCACCGGATCGCCCTTGACGGGGACGCCCAGCATCCGCATGCCCCGGGCGCTCACCCAGTCGGGGCAGGAGACAAAGGCGGTGGCGTGGTTGCGCAGGATATCCCAGGAGATGGTGTTGGGCTCGCCGCAGGCCAGGCCGGCCATGATGGTCTGGAGGTCGCCGTCCACGATGCGGGGGGCGCCGTCGCCGGCCAGGGCGCCCCGGTAGAGGCAGTCGGCCGCCTGGGCCTCCATGACGATGAACTTGGGCGGGTCGTTGGGGAACAGGTTGGTGAAGTAGCCCACCACCGCGCCGGCCAGGGAGCCCACGCCCGCCTGGACGAACACGTGGGAGGGACGGTTGACGCCGAGCTGGCGGAGCTGCTCGGCGGCCTCGCTGGCCATGGTGCCGTAGCCCTGCATGATCCAGGAGGGGATCTCCTCATAGCCCTCCCAGGCGGTATCCTGGACGATCACGCCGTGCTCGGTCTGGGCGGCCTCGGCGGCGGCCATGCGGACGCAGTCGTCGTAGTTGACCTCCTCAATGGTGACGGCGGCGCCCTCCTTGGCGATGTTGTCGTACCGGGGCTTGGAGCTGCCCTTGGGCATATGTACCACAGCCTTCTGCCCCAGCTTGTTGGCCGCCCACGCCACGCCGCGGCCGTGGTTGCCGTCGGTGGCGGTGAAGAAGGTGGCCTGGCCGAACTCCTTGCGGAAGGCCTCGCTGGTCAGGTAGTCGTAGGTCATCTCGGACACGTCCCGGCCCATTTCCTTGGCGATGTACTTGGCCATGGCGAAGGAGCCGCCCAGCACCTTGAAGGCGTTCAGGCCAAAGCGGAAGGACTCGTTTTTGACGCACAGGCCGGCCAGCCCCAGGTATTGGGCCATGCCGTCCAGCCGGTCCAGGGGGGTGACGGAGTACTGGGGGAAGGTGCTGTGGAAAAAGCGGGCCTTGGCCACGTTGGAGAGCGACATGATGGACAACTGCCGGTCGTCGCTCTTGGGCATGGTGTTGAGGACCCATTTGATCTGGTCTTTCATTGGGACGGTCGCCTCCAAATTATTTTGAAGTTGCACTCACTTTTTGTTTTACGAGACCATCATACCACGTCCCGTTCAGATGTCAAGAGGATATTCTAAAAAAAATGGTGTAATACTAAAAAATTTTTAGCATCCATGAAAATGTGCCTGAAACATAAGGGAAAAACAGGAAAGCGGGACCCCGGACGGACGGCCGCCGGGACCCCGCGGAAGGTCAGGGGGCGGCCTTCTTGGCTGGCTTTTTATAGAAGGTGTCCTGCATGGGCAGGCTGGTGCGCAGGATGTGGTCACGGGCGTAGTAGGCCCCCTGGGCCGCCGGCGCGGTGGGGATGGTGGCGATCTCGCCGATGCCCTTGGCCCCGTAGGCGAAGGGGAGCAGCTCCTCCTTCTCCACATAAATGGCGTGGATGTCGGGGATCTGGTCGGCCCGCATCAGCCCCAGGGTGCCGAATTTGGCCTGGGGCACACAGTCCTTCAGGGGGAAGTCCTCGGTGAGGGCGTAGCCCAGGCCCATGAGCACGCCCCCCTCGATCTGCCCCTGGATGGAGGTGGGGTTGACCACCCTGCCCGAGTCGTGGGCGGCGTAGACCTCCTTCACCCGGCCCTCGCCGTCCAGAATCACCACATGGGTGGCGAAGCCGTAGGCCACATGGCTCTTGGGATTGGGCTTGTCGGCCCCCAGCTTGTCGGTGGGGTCGAAGAACTCGGCGCTGTACTCCAGCCCCTCCAGGGCGGACAAGTCCCCGTCCGCCCCGTCCAGATCGGCCTTGAGCTCGGCGGCGGCCATGCGCACCGCCTCGCCGGTGATCAGGGTCTGGCGGGAGCCGGAGGTGGTGCCCGAGTCGGGGGCCAGCTCGGAGTTTGCCCCCATGTTGCGGAGCTTTTCCAGGGGCAGGCCGGCGGCCTCGGCCAGCATCTGAAGGAACACGGTGGCGCAGCCCTGGCCGATGTCGGAGGCCGCGGAGTACAGCTCCACCACCCCATTGCGCACCGCCAGCCTGCACCGGCCCTTGTCGGGCAGGCCCACGCCCACGCCGGAGTTCTTCATGGCGCAGGCGATGCCGGCGTGAGCCGCGTTCTGCTCATAGACGTCCTTCACCGCCAGCAGGGTCTCCTTGAAGGCGGTGGAGCGGTCGGCGATCTGGCCGTTGGGGAGGGCCTTCCCCGGCTCGATGGCGTTGCGGAAGCGGATCTCCCAGGGGGAGATGCCCACTTTTTCCGCCAGCAGGTTGATGTTGGACTCCAGGGCGAACTCGCTCTGGCACACGCCGAAGCCCCGGAAGGCCCCGGCGGGGGGGTTGTTGGTGTACCAGCCGAAGCCGCGGATGTCGGTGTTCTGGTAGCAGTAGGGGCCCACCGAGTGGGTGCAGGCCCGTTCCAGCACCGGCCCGCACAGGGAGGCGTAGGCCCCGGTGTCGAAGTGGATCTCGCAGTCCAGGCCGGTGAAGATGCCGTTCTCGTCGCAGCCCAGGGTGAAGGTGCCCTCCATATAGTGGCGCTTGGGGTGGAAGTTGATGGACTCCTGCCGGGTGAGCTTTGCCTTCACGGGCCGGTTCACCCGGAGGGCGGCCAGCACCGCCAGGTGCTGCACCGACACGTCCTCCTTGCCGCCGAAGCCGCCCCCCACCAGCTTGTTCTCCACCACGATGCGCTCGGGCTCCCACCCCAGCATGATGGAGATCTCCTTGCGGGTGTCGTACACCCCCTGGTCGGAGGTATAGACCTTCACCCCGTCCTTGTAGGGGAAGGCCACGGCGCACTCCGGCTCCAGGAAGGCGTGCTCGGTGAAGGGGGTGCGGTAGGACTGGGTCACCACGTACTTGGACTGGGCCAGGGCGGCCCTGGCGTCGCCCCGGGTGACGTGGCGCTGCTGGCACAGGTTGCCGCCGGGGTGGAGGATGGGGGCGTCCGCCGCCCTAGCCTCCTGGATGGTGCGCACCGGCTCCAGGGGCTCATAGTCCACCTTCACCAGCTCCTTGGCCTGCTTGAGCACGGTCTCATTTTCCGCCACCACCAGGCAGATGGCGTCCCCCACGCAGCGGGTGATGTCCCCCTTGGCGATCATCACGTCCCAGTCCTGCTGGAGGTGGCCCACCTTGTTGTGGGGCACGTCGTCGGCGGTGAGGACGGCCAGCACCCCCGGCAGAGCCAGAGCGGCGGAGGGGTCGATGTCCAGCACCCTGGCTCGGGGGTACTGGGAGCGGACGGCGGAGGCGTGCGCCATGCCGTCCAGGTACAGATCGTCGCAGTACTCCCCCCGGCCCAGCACCTTGTCGCGCACGTCGGTGCGGAAGGCCCGCGCCCCCACGCCGTAGTCCTCCCCCTCCTCCAGGGCGGGATCGACGGACGCCTCCCCGCGGAGGATGGCCCCGGCCAGGGCAATGCCCTCGATGATTTTCTTGTAGCCGGTGCAGCGGCACACGTTGCCCCGGATGGCCTTTTTGATCTCCGCCTCGGAGGGGTTGGGGTTCTGATCCAGCAGGGCCTTGCCCGCCATTACCATGCCGGGGATGCAGAAGCCGCACTGAACCGCGCCCACCGCGCCGAAGGCGTAGACGAAGGCCTCCCGCTCGGCCTCCGAGAGGCCCTCCACCGTCACGATCTCCTTGCCTGCGGCCCGCTTGGTGGACAGGACGCAGGCCTTGACGGCCTTGCCGTCCACCAGGATGGTGCAGGTGCCGCAGGCGCCCTCGCTGCACCCGTCCTTCACCGAGGTCAGGCGCAGCTCGTCCCGCAGGTAGCGCAGCAGAGGCTTCTCCTCCTCCGTGGAGCAGGGGACGCCGTTGACCACAAAGGAATAACACTCACTCATGGCAGGTTCCTCATTTCCTGATTCAGATTCCATGGGCGTGCGGAAAGCCCCAGCGAAAGGCTGAGGCTCACCGCCGCCGGATTATCCCAGCAGATAGGCGTAGTTTTCGTATACCGCGCAGATCAGGCGGCGCAGGGGGTCGTACAGGCCGCAGGCGGCGTCGGACACGTCGTAGTCGGCCACCTGGCCGCCCAGGCGCACCCGGGTTCTGCCGTCCTCCAGGCGGAGGAAGCCCTCGTTCCGGCTGTTCTCGAAGTCGTCCGCGCGCCAGAACAGGGTGAACTTGTCCTGATAGGGGCGGCTGTCATAGGGGCAGAAGGTGGCGCAGTTGCCGCACTCGTTGCACATGCCGTCCACGTGGATGATCTGGCGCTGGCGCATGCCGGGCACCCACACCGCCACATTGGCCCGGTTGGGGCACACCTCGGTGCAGGTCTCGCACACGGTGGCGCAGCCCAGGCAGCGGCTGTCCTCACAGGAGGCGCAGTCGGTGCACACGTCGCCCCGCTTGGCCAGGGGCTTCTGATAGTCGGGGTTCACGTTCTGCTCCACCCAGGCGTCCGCGTCGAAGGGGTGGATGGCCTGGGCCGCCCTGGCGGCGCCGGCGATGGCCTCCACCACGGTGCCGGGGCCCTTCTGGCCGTCACCCACCACAAAGACGTGCTTGACGGAGGACTCCAGAGTATCCGGGTTGACCACGGCGCGGCCCCGTTGATCCACAGAAAGGCCGTTGGCGGTGTAAAGCTCCGTGTCCACCTTCTCGCCCACGGCGGTGATCACCGTGTCGGCGGGCACCTCCGCCGTCCGGCCGGTGTCCACGGGGGAGCGGCGGCCGGTGGCGTCGGGGGCGCCCAGCTCCATCACCCTGCAGGTGAGCACGCCGTCCCGGACGTCCACGGGGGCGAGCAGCTCCCGGAACTCCACGCCGTCGGCCAGGGCCAGCTCCAGCTCCTCCTGGTCGGCGGGCATATAGCGGCGGGTTCTGCGGTACACCAGGGAGACGGTCTCCACGCCGGGAAGGCGCTTGGCGGCCCGGGCGGCGTCCATGGCGGTGTTGCCGCCGCCGATGACCACCACATGCCGGCCCAGGTTCAGGGTATCGGGGGCCTTCTTGGCGGCCTCCAGGAACTCGATGACGTTGTGCTCCTCGCCGTACTCCAGCCCGGCGCTGCCCTTCTGCCACGCGCCGGTGGCCAGGATCACATGGGTGAAGCCCTGGGCGAAGAGCTCCTGTACATCCTTCACCTCGGTGTTGAGCTCCACCTTTACCCCCATGGCCTCCATGAGGCGCACGTCGTTGTCGATGGCCTCGCCGGGGATGCGGAACGCGGGGATCACGTGGCGCACGATGCCGCCCAGGGCGTCCCGGCGCTCGAAGACGGTGACGTCCACGCCGGCGCGGCCCAGGAAGTAGGCGGCGGACATGCCGCCGGGGCCGCCGCCCACCACGGCCACCCTCCGGCCCGTGGCGGGGGCGGCGGGGCGCAGCTTGGACAGCAGGGCCTCAAACCCGCCCTCGGCGGCCTTTAGCTTCTGGGCGCGGATGTAGACGCTCTCGTCGTAGGCGTTGCGCATGCACTTGTCCTGGCAGCGGTGGGAGCAGATGGTGCCGGTGATGAAGGGCAGGGCGTTGCGCTGGGTGATGATGCGCAGCGCCTCCTCGTACTTGCCCTCGCCCACCTTCATCAGATAGGCGGGGATGTCCTGCTCGATGGGGCAGCCGGAGCGGCAGGGGGCGGAGAAGCAGTCGATGAGGGGCACCTTTTTGTCCAGCTTGCGGCTGGGGATGGGCTTCATGGGCTTTTGATAGTGGCCGTCGGCGGGGATGCCCTCCGCCAGGGCGGCCGCCCTGGCCGCGTCCACCCCCTCCCAGGGGGCGTAGGAGATATCCAGCAGCGCCCGGCCGATCTGGCTGAACCGCTGGTAGCCGCCGGGCTTGAGGACGGTGGTGGCCATAGTGATGGGCCAGATGCCCGCGGCAAAGAGGGCCCGCACCGAGTGAATGTCCGCGCCGCCGGACTAGGAGATGCGC